>JAEEGL012614662.1_pt1 | contig 13001 bp, 13 predicted proteins | sample 9134231 | NCBI WGS metagenome assembly JAEEGL01 (sample SAMN16246548, study PRJNA631951) | gut metagenome | biome: gut microbiome; feature: rumen; material: fiber-attached | host: Bos | place: Iran: Karaj | collected 2018-10 | reverse complement strand
TTACTTCTCCTTCAAATGAAAATGCCGCCGGTCCTTTCATTATGACCGTGCCGTTTGATTTATACATAACCTCAAGGTCTCCGCCTATGAGCTTTACGGTGATGAATTCATCCGCTTTGCATCTGCCGGTTTTTACAGCCGCCGAAACAGTGGCGCATGCTCCCGTTCCGCAGGCGAGAGTTTCGCCGCTTCCTCTTTCCCATACTCTCATTTTGAGAGTGGATGAGTCGATGTATTCAACAAATTCGGTATTTATTCTCTCGGGGAATTTCGCATTGTTTTCATAACCCGGACCGATTTTCTCAAGGTCGAGAGAATCTATTCCTTCTGTGAATATAACACAGTGGGGATTTCCCATTGAAACGCAGGTGATTTTATCTGTCCTGTCACCGACTGTCAGCTCTTCTTCAACAACCTCGTCGGTTTCGGAAATAACCGGTACATCCTTCGCGGTAAATACAGCTTTGCCCATATCGACTGTAACTTTTTCGACGATACCTTCTTTAATATCAAAATCGAGCACCTTTATTCCGCTGAGTGTCTCAAGAGTAATCCGGGTTTTATCTGTCAGTCCTTTTTCATAGACATATTTGCCTATGCAGCGCGTCGCGTTTCCGCACATTTTGCCTTCGCTGCCGTCTGCGTTGAACATTCTCATCCTGAAGTCGGCAATCTCGCTCGGCATAATCAGCACAATGCCGTCGCCGCCGATTCCGAAATGTCTGTCTGAGAGGCGGATGGATAATTCTTCCGGATTATCGATTTTTTCTTCAAAACAGTTGAAATAGATATAGTCATTTCCTATACCGTGCATCTTAGTGAATTTCATTTTGTTCTCCTTCTCTGCGGAAAAATATACATTGTTATTATATAATAGCAAAAATTAAAAATCAATAATTTTATTTGTTTATTTTAATAAATTAAAGCCCTCCCGCTGGGAAGGCTTTATCTTTTCTGTTATTATTTAATCATTTCAAGGATTTTTTCTTTGGGAACATATCCTACCGAAGTATCAACCGCTTTTCCGTCTTTGAAATATATAAGCGTCGGGATGCTCTGAATTCCGAACATATTGGCCAGCGCGGGCTCTTCATCAACATTGACTTTACCGACTTTTACATCGCTTCTCTCATCGGAAATCTCCTTGACGATGGGGCCGAGCATCATGCAGGGGCCGCACCAGGTTGCCCAGAAATCAAGCAGAACGGGTTTATCTGATTTGATTACTTCTTCTTCGAAATTCGCATTGGTAATTGTGATTTCAGCCATTTTTATTCTCCTTTTCGAGTGATTTATAATAAAGCATACAGTGGCAGTAGCCTTCGAATTCAGGGTCTTTTATCTGCTCGCGGAATTCTTTACACATACATTTAGTATCGGGAGTCTGTTCTCTGCGGCAGGGGCAATATCCGCCTGTGCGTTCGAGTCCCTCTTTGACGACTCTGACTACTTCTTCATTGGGATTAAAAGTGATTTTCATTTCACTCACCTCATTTCCGGATTTATTATACAGTATAATTGTGAATAATTCAACCGCAAATAATTGACTGATTATGTCTTTTATGATATATTCATTTTATAAAGTTTTGGTGGTGATTTTTATGAAAATCAGCGTTCAGACAGGTGATGTTGTTGACGAGCTCGGCTTTGAGAAAGGTTATGAACTTATTAAAAAAGCCGGCTTTCAGGCGGTTGACTGGAATCTCGACCACGCCTGGAAACCCGCCGATGTCAGGAAGGGTATTTACGGTGGAAACTGCATTTTTGAGAAGCCGCTTGCAGAGGTGATTGAGCATTATAATGATGAGCTTGAAATAATAAAAAAGAATAAACTTAAAATTGCACAGGCGCACGCGCCTTTTCCCTGCTGGGTGAGAGAACATCCCGCTTTTCTTGATTATGCGATTGAAGCATATAAGAGGAATATTGAATACTGCGATTACGCGGGCTGTCCGTTTCTCGTGATTCACGGCGTTTCCTATTCTTTTGCAGACGAAGTGAATACTCCAGAAGATATTTATGCTCTCAACAAAAAACTCTATACCTCACTTATCCCGACTCTTCTTGAAAACAATGTTACCGTCTGCCTTGAAAACCTTTTTGTTAGTTATAATTCGGTCAATTATCAGGGCTGCTGCTCTGATGCTTCGAAGGCGGCTGAGTTTATCGATATGCTCAATGATTTGGCGGGCAGTGAGGTCTTCGGACTGTGCCTTGATACAGGTCACGCTAATCTACTGCATCATGATTTCAGAGTCATTATTCCTCAATACGGCAAAAGAATCAAATGCCTGCATATTCACGATAATAACGGTTCAAAGGATCAGCACAGAGCGCCCGGTACAGGCACTATAAACTGGGATTTTTTCTGTACAGCTCTCAGAGAAGCAGGCTATGAGGGTGATCTGAGTTTTGAAACGTTTTCACAGACCAATGCTGCATCAAAGCTTGATAAATCGCTGATTCTTCCCTGGCTCAGACTCATCTGCGAAACAGGTAAATTATTCAGAAATAAAATAATCGGATAAATAAATCCCTCTCCGCGGAGAGGGATTCTTTTTTTATTCTGCGACTACTTCTTTTCCTTCTGCCATCTGCGTAATCTTTTCCGCCATCTTTACTCGTCTTTCATTGAGTTCACGATACATTTTATCGCGCTGCTCTTTATTGATATTATACCAGAACATCGGAATCATGCTTGAGAGGACGAGAATCGCAGGGATAAGAGTTGCCATGGCAAAAATCCATTTCTGCGCTCTTTCGGGCTGCTGTCTGCCTTCAGTATAAGCTGTCTGGTCGTAGTTTATCCATTCCTTATATCTCGGCTGAAGAATACCGTTGAGACGCGCGGGAATCTTGCAGATAATTGTGCTCGCGACCGAGAGTGTGGCTTCGTTTCTCATGCCGTATTTCCATTCAATGAAGTCATTGCACTCGTTGCCGATTTCCTGCTCCGAAAGACTGCGGACACCCCAGAAAATCGCGTAAATGATTTCCCATACGGCGGTTACCGGAAGCATCGGTATTCTCTTTGTGAAGAACCTGTTTCCTTTTTTATCCTTCAGGAACATCCCGTAGAAGAAAATAGGAATATAGAAAGTCTTTGCGAATACGTGCGATACCATATAAAGCGTGCGCGTGGAGAATTTGGTTGTCAGGTAGTTATACTTTGAGAAACCTATTGGCTGGAAGAAGAATGACGGTATGCCCGCTATAGTTTCGAAGGTTGTCATATTGAGTACCTGACGATAATAGTCGTTTGTTGTAAGTCCTGTACCGAAAGATCCGAGGGCGTTGCTCAGCATATACATCAGGATAGGTCTGTTAGTAACAACGGTTTTGAGGCTTTGCCAGACTTTTGCCGTCTCTATTCTCTGATGAACTCTCTCCTTAGCCATTTTGCAGTACCAGGAGATTATAATACCTGAAACAAGCGCGGTGAATGGGCCGACAAAGAGAATTGATGCCTTTATCATATCGGCGGTTGAACGAGTTGTCGATTTTACTATTCCGTTCTTTATGAAATCGAGTAAAAACTCAATTATAAGGTCGGGTATTCTTGAATAAATTATGCTGAAATAACTGGAAATCGCGAGCAGACGCCGTCTGTCGGAAGGGTAGGGCGTTATAGTTGATATATATCCGCCGATAGCTACGTTTTTAAAATTACTGAAGAGTTCAAAGAGCATATCGAGCGCCGCATACGCAACGAATTTAGGCAGATATGAAAAATTATTTACGTGCTCGGGTGAGAAGATAATCGGGAGCAGCCAGTAGAGAGTCGAGATAATCGCGAGCGGAATACCTCCGAGGAAAATGTACGGTACGAATTTACCCCAGCGGGTTCTCGTTTTTTCTATAATACCGCCGACAATTAAATCGTCGATTACATCCCAGGCGCCGGCTATGATATTGTATTTTGACTGAAGCGGCAGGCTGATTTTCAGAATGCTGTCAACAAATAAATCTTTATGGCCGTCGATATTGAAACCGCGGCTGCCGTCAAATAGCATATAACCTATGGTCTGCCTGCGGTTGATAACTCTTCTGTCAACATCAACAAGTTGCCTGAGTTTGGTATTGACCTGTTCAAGCTCGGGGTCTTTTCTTTTTATATCATCAGACATATTCTCAGCCCCCTCACTTCATTGCCTTGCGGCGCTCTTCTTCTTCGAGTGCGGCAAGACGTTCTTTTTCCCTGACTTCCTCCTGCATCAAGGTCAGCGCTTCAACCATCTTTTTGCGGATTTCGAGTTCGCTCATTCCCTGTTTGATATAACTGTAATATTCTTCACTCGGAAGACCACCTATATAGCAGGTGGTATAGTTAATCTTAAGCCCTTTCTTCGCCAGATAATAATTGTAAATGCAGATAAGTGCCAGAAGCGCAATATATATATAAGCTCCGATTGCGGGTTTTCCGCCGCCTGCAATCCGGAGTATCGTCGAAGCGACAGCAGAACAAAGCAAAAGGGTGTTAAGAATTGCATTTCTTAATTTGCCGTGCTTTCCGAGTGACATGGGCAGACATATTAAGCAGACGAGTATCAGGATTATTGATAGCATCAGCAGGAGAGTTGAAAGTTCTGCGTTATTTCCGCCGAGTGTAGATTTTATGAATCCGCCGAAGCCGGCTTCACTTACCGCCTTGTAAATATCGATAATATTCCTGCTGTAAATCATTGAAGAAAGATTCTGCTTATAAAGAGGCAGGAACAGCGCTCCAATGGGAAGAACATGGAGAATAATTCTTATAATCGCGGGCGCTGAGCCGAAAAATGCAGCCTTTGCCCTGTCAATAGAGGGCTGATGCTTCGCGTGCTCAATTTCGGCTTTTTCGCTCTCTTCTAGCAGCCGTTCATTTGAGCCGAAATAGATGAGATTCACGCCGCAGCCGGGGCAATCTTGCTTCCAGTCGGTAAAATGTAGTGTCCGCCCGCAATTAGGACATTTTGCCATCGTATTCCTCCTTTTATTTACTGTAAATATTATATATTTACCATTTACTTGTGTCAATAGTTATAATTATTATTGACTAATTCCGTCGATTGTTGTTATAATATATAAATAATTGAATTTATATTCAGGTAAAGATATATGAGAATAATTAAACCCGGTGAAAAACTCGATAAAAAAGAGCTCCGTTATTTTGCAAAGATGGCCGGCAGGGCTTATGTGAATGATCCCGTTCATTCGTACGCTACTAAAAATCCAAAGCGCCGCGAGAGATTTGTCTATCATTTTCAGATGGAGCGGCTGAATACTTCAAACGGAGAGGATTATTTCTATATAGACGATGCAAACAGGGGAATGTGCGTCTGGAGAAAAGCGCATAACGAATACGGTGTGCTCGATTTTCTGAAATGCATCGACTGGCTTTATCTATATTGGTATTGGCCGAACACTCTGCGAACTCTCTCTGCTTACAGCCCTCTGGATGTGAAAGTCTTTGATGAGGAGACCTGGATAATTTCTCCTGTCTTTGTTGATCCCGATCATCAGGGCAAAGGTATCGCTACGCAGCTAATCAAAAAAAGCATTGAGGATTTATCTCCGCTGGGGTATAAATTCGGACTTGAGGCTCAGGATGAGAAGAATGTTAAATTCTATGAAAAACTTGGCTTCAGAATATTTGACAGGGCTGAATATAAAAAAGGCAATATCACTCATTACTATATGATTTATGAGGGAGAAACGGATGAAAGCGTTTAAACGAATAATTGCGGTTATTGCGATTCTGACGGTTATTACGGTTTCGTTTTTCGCAATCTATACCGCCGATTATTATCACGCTTCACCCAAAGCAGTTTCGGCATCCGTGAGCAGCAAGGGGGTTACGGTTACTCAATCAGGTGACGGTCTGGTATTCACTCCCGTCAATCCGAATGCCGGTCTGGTTTTCTATCCGGGCGGAAAGGTTGAATACACATCTTATTCCCCGCTGATGAAAAAACTGGCTCAGGACGGAATCTTTTGTGTTCTGCTGAAAATGCCGGCAAATCTTGCAATACTGGATATGAATGCCGCTAAAGATATTCCCGGTAGGTACCCTGAGATTAAAAGATGGTTTACTGCCGGTCATTCACTCGGCGGTGTCGCGGCGTCGGCGTGCGTATCAGAAAACTCTGAATTGTTTGAAGGCCTGATTCTTCTGGCCGCTTATTCAACTTCTGACTTGTCAGCAGTCCCTGTGAGAGTATTGTCGGTATACGGTTCCTGTGATAAAGTTATTGATATGGAAGCATATAAAGAAAACTCTGTTAATCTTCCGCCGGAAACTAACGAATATATAATTGATGGCGGCTGTCACGCTTATTTCGGATCTTACGGCGCCCAGAAGGGCGACGGCAAGCCTGAGATTACCGATGAAAAACAAATTGAATTGACAAGTGAAAAAATAATTGAATTTATTGGAGGATAAATTATGAAAGTCACATCTGCTCAGGCATCTAAAATGCTCAAAAAACTGCAAATAGAGTATAACGATCTGCTTCGCCTTGAAGATAAGACGAGTACTTTCCTTGCCGCAGTCGGTGAGGATGTTGAGAGCGTGCGTCCCGCTTACAGCTATGAGGAGACAAGGGAAAAGGCAACAAAGATTGCCTCCGATATCCGTAAGATTAAACACGCCATCAATGTATTCAATACCGTTACTGTATTGCCGGGCTTTAATATGACTATAGATGAGGCGCTTGTATTCATTCCTCAGCTTACTGCCAAGATAGGGCGTCTCAACGGTATGAAATCCGTTTTGCCTAAAGAGAGACAGGAAATATACGGAAGGTCCAGCACAAACCTAATTGACTATAAATACGCGAATTATGATATCGCGAAAGCAGAGAGCGATTTCTATCAGGCAAACGATACGCTCGCAAGAGTTCAGCTCGCTCTCGACTCGGTGAATAATTCTGAGCTGTTTGAAATTGATATTTAATAGATTTCCCGGCAGCGGTATCCTCTTTAATCGATCTTTGGAAGAGGTTTCCGTTTAAGGTCTCGGTTTTCCGTTATTCCTTATTGTTATTTATTATCTGTTGATGTTTAATGTACCGGAATGATTCACGGCCTTTGGCCTTATGTGATACCGGCCTGCCTTAAAACTTGGGCTTGCCCGCGCGGCGGAAGTATGGGTTATATGCCGCGCAACCCGGTTGGAGGAGTTGTATTATGGCTGAATTTAAGATAATTTGTGCAAAATGCGGCAAAGAGGTTGATTTTGACAGCGAAAACCCGAGCGAATTCTGTACTTACTGCGGCGAAAAACTGACGGTTGATTCGTCCTGCCTTGCCGAAACCGTGAATGCTCTCGGAGATTCTTCTCCGGGGACTATTGCAAAGGATAAAAAATCCGAAATAGTCAAAGTTTCTCTGTTTGCGTTTCTCTTTTTCGCGATTGCGGGAGTTTTGCTGATTATTTACACGGGCATTACAGCGAAAGCGATTCCCTTTTCTTCCGTATCGGCAAAAGGAGAAAAGTATTATACCGTTATGTCTTCGCTTGAAAGCGCCGGATTTGCAAAAATTTCTTTGAACTGCGTTAACGATAAGGACTATAAAGGCAAGTTCAAAGACGGTGAAGTCGTATCTGTTTCGGTAAACGGAAAAACCGATTACAAGAGCGGAAAGAAATTCAATTCCAAAAGTGCGGATATTATTGTTAATTACTATTCTTCATCAGGTAAACTCATAATGCCGTTTTCCAGCAAGGAATTTTGTGACATGGATAAGGATGCCGCAGTGAAAGTGCTTAAAAAATACGGGTTTCCGTTGATCAGGGAAAATAAAAACGGCAATCTTCTCGGGCTGATTGCATACCACACTTTTCAGGTTGTGTCAATTGACGTTGACGGTAAGACCGAATTTGAAAAAGGCGATATGTTTTCTCCGGATTCTACTGTTACTGTAAATTACTACATGCCGATAAAATAGAACGGAGGTGAGCGTGGTTGAAAAACAAAAAGCCGCTATTAACTGTCTGCACAATAGCATTCAGCGTAAATCTGGCTCTGTTTTTCATTAAACTGTATATAGGGCTTCGCTCAAATTCCATCAGCATTTATTCGGACTCGATAAACAACTTGTTTGATTCAGTTTCCGGACTTGTTACGCTGATATTTATGGCAGCAATTGTCAAAAAATCGGGTAGCTCGATGAATCTTGCAATTGATAAGTGTGAGCAGCTCTTTACTCTTTTGATTGCTGTTTGCGTTACCGGCGCCGGATTATATTTCGGTTACACTGCTCTTGAGCGATTTATGTATCCGACCCCTGTCTGGTTTACGGTTTATTACGCTGTTATCATCTCTGCAGCGGCAATCGTTAAAGCGTTGCTGTTTTTCATATACGGAGTATTTGAAAAGAAATCGCAGTCGCCGGTTATCCGGATAATGAAGTTCGACTGTATTCTTGATTTTTACATCACGCTGATGACGCTTATCACTCTGTTTGTTTCCAAATACGGTACTTACTCTATAGATGCCGTTTTCGGAATAATTATCAGCATTATAATTACCGTTTCCGCGATCAGGCAAGTTATTTCAAGCGCTAAAATACTCGTGAATTATGTTCCTTACGCTGTCCGTGAAAAGGTTGAAGAAAGCTTTCCGGATGCAAAGGACAGAATTATATATATTACTACGCCGGAGGGAATTGAAGCCTTTATTAAGGCGGATGTTTCCGGAGCGGATATGCCTGCATCGGCAGACAAATGCTTTAATGAAACGGGCGTTAAAATACATATATTTAAAGGAGAATAATATGTCTGAAGAAATCAGAACAGAAGAAAAGACTGAAGTTAAAAATAACGTTAAGCCAAGGAAATCAAAAGGCAAAAAGGCTCTTAAGATTTTAGCTGTAATAACCTGCGTGTTTATCCTTCTCGGACTGCTGGCGTCACTTGTTTCCGCAATCGGCAATAAGGCAAATTTAGGCAAGGCGCAGTCGTTTGAAAAGGTTTCGTATGATAAGCATTTGGTTCCTGAAAAGGACGAGGACGGCAACTGGTTCTTCACTGCCGACAGAGATTTCAAAATTCTTCAGATTACCGATGTTCATATCGGCGGCGGCTGGATGTGCTCCAAAAAGGATTCAATGGCTATCAACGCAGTTGCTGCGATGATTACAGCCGAGAAACCCGATCTTGTAATTGTTACCGGCGATATTGCCTATCCCGTTCCTTTCCAGTCCGGCACATTCAATAACAAACCGCCTGCAAAGATATTCGCTCAGCTTATGGAAACTCTCGGAGTTTATTGGACACTCGGCTTCGGCAACCATGATACGGAGGCATATTCCCGATATACGAGAGAAGATATTTCCGAGTTTTATGCTGCAGGCGATTATAAATATCTGATTTATCAGCCGGGCCCCGATGATATTTCCGGATTCGGCAATCAGATTATTAATGTTAAAAACAGCAAAGGGCTCATAACTCAGTCCCTTTATATTCTTGACAGTCATTCTTATACCGACGGCGATATTCTGGGCATCAGATGGAAGTACGATAACATCCATCAGGATCAGATTGATTGGTATGCAGATAATGTCCGGAAAATTAACGCTGAAAATTCCGAAACGGCAAAGAAACTCGGCGCTGATACGCCTTCCGATGTCAAATCTCTTCTATTCTTCCATATTCCTCTTAAGGAGTATAAAGATGCTTGGTATGAGTATATTGAGAACGGCTTCAATGATACAGAAAACGTTAAGTATATAGAAGGCGAAGCCGGAGAGAACAGGAAAGTCGTTTACTGCGGCGTCGGCGACGATAATCTGTTTGAAACTGTTCAGGAGCTGGGTTCGACTCAGGGAATTTATTGCGGCCACGACCATAAGAATAATTTCTCGATTATGTACAAAGGTATACGCCTTTCATACGCAATGTGTGTCGACTATCTTGCTTATCCCGGAATTTATAAACTCGGTTCACAGCGCGGTTGCACTGTAATTACTGTTTCACCCGACGGCTCTTTTGACTCGCATAACGAGAATTACTATCAGGACAAGTTTACCTCTCTATATGAAAAAGAAAGTGTTACCATGCAGGAAGTAGAGCAGGTTTCCGAAACATTTCCTCAGAAATAAATGATAAAAAAAGTAATCAGAATTCTTCTAGTTGCGTTTATTGTCTTTGTTGCGTTTAATATAGCGATAAGTACATTTGCCCTGAAAACAACCCGTTTTACTGTTAATTCCTGGTCCCTGCCATCCGCTTTTGAAGGATTCAGGATTGCACAGATATCCGATCTTCACAATATGTCTTTCGGCAAAGATAATTCAAGGCTGATCAAAAAAGTTAAAGCTGAGAATCCTGATATTATTGTCTTGACGGGCGATTTGATGGATGATAAAACACGCGATTATGATAAGCTTGAAAGGCTGTTTGAAGCGCTTTCCGATATTGCGCCCTGCTATTATGTCACCGGCAATCATGAAGCGGAAGTATATGAAGAGTATTTCGCATTTGAGAAGAGGATAAGAGGCAAAGTGAAAACTCTGCATACAAATTCATCCGCTATTGAAAGAAACGGTGAGACCATATATATTCAGGGAATTGACGATCCGAATTTTACCCCGGTATTTTATGATGATTTAATAAAGCTCGGTGAAAAAGAAGGTTATAAAGTTCTTCTGTCTCATAGGCCGGAAAAGTTTAAGCAATACGTTGAAAACGGCTTTGATGTTGTTTTTTCGGGTCATACCCACGGAGGACAGATACGCCTGCCTTTTTTCGGAGCTGTGGTTGCTCCTTCGCAAGGCATAAATCCCGAATATGATTCCGGGCTTTACACAGAGGGCGACACTTCTATGATAATTTCAAGAGGCCTAGGGTCGAGCGTTGTTCCATTCAGATTCTTTAACAGACCAGAAATTGTAATTGCCGAGCTCAGCGCAGAAAGGTGAAAAAAATGGCTGAAATGATACTATACCCAGCAAATAAGCATCAGGTTTTCGGCTCATTCGGCGTCAGCGGCGCCTGGTGGGCTCAGGAAATCGGCGGTTGGGATGAAGAGGATGAAAAGAGCTGTATGCCTAAAAATGAGCGCATCGCTCAGTTGCTTTTTGACCGGAAAAAGGGTATCGGCATCCGTTGCTATCGCTATAATCTCGGCGCGGGTTCAAAGGATAGTCTCAGCGGTGTTTATGATGATAAACAGAGACGAACCGAGAGCTTTGATATCAGCGATTACGAATATGATTGGTCTAAGGACACAAACGCAGTTAAAATGATGAAACTTGCGGTTAAATACGGCGCGGATGAGGTCGTTTTCTTTGTCAATTCTCCTCCCGAGCGACTTACCAAAAATCATATGGCACACTGCTCACACGCTTTTATGACAAACCTCGATAAAAAGAATTATTATAAATTCTCAAAATATTGTCTTGACTGTGTTGAGCATTTCAGGGCAGAAGGTATTCCGGTAAAATATCTTTCTCCTGTTAATGAGCCTGTCTGGAAATGGACAGGAGGGCAGGAAGGATGTCATTATTCGCCGACTCAGGTCTGGGCCCTTCTTCGCGTTTTCGCAGATGAAATTGATAAGCGCCCATCGCTTAAGGATCTAAGGCTTTCCGCCGCCGAAAACGGTGACATCAGGTGGTTCAATAAGACTTATTGCCGTCTTCTCCTCAACGATATCAAAATTCGCGATAAACTCGATTCGATTGATACTCACTCTTATTTCCTTACTCCGAAATATACGATTCTTGAAAAGACTGTCGGCGACAGGCCTGCGTTTCTTCGCAGATATAAAAAGTTTATGGATTCTAATTACCCCGATGTCGAACTTAAAACGAGCGAATGGTGTCATATGAAGGGCGGCAGGGATTATTCAATGAAATCCGCCCTTGTTCAGACGAGAGTAATCATGGAGGATCTTAAACTTCTTGACGTAACCTCCTGGCAGCTCTGGATTGCCGTTTCTAAATATGATTACTGCGACGGTCTTATCTATGAATTTGATAAACCCCGCTCATACCGCCTGACTAAGCGCTATTTTGCATTCGGAAACTTCTCAAAATTCATTGAGCCCGGCAGCAGAAGAATTGAAGTGAATACAGGCGAAGAACTGATGAGCGTTGCATTTGAGAAGGATAATAAATATATAGTTGTAGTTGCAAACAGGAATAAAAACGAGATTCCATTGACTCTTCCGTGTGAGAGCGCGACTGCGTATATCACCGATGAGAAACGTGATCTTGAAGAATCCGAAGCAGAAAAAGAATTCACAATGCCGCCGAAGAGTGTTGTTACATTTATTATGGATATTGCGTAATCATTATTAAATGAATAAAAAACGCAGGGTTTTATCGGGCGGGTCGTAAACCAGTATTATTGGACTTTTTCCGATAATACCGAAAAACTCAATATTATCAAGGAATTCGGCGTGATTACGGTCACGCCGATATTTCTTTGCCTTGGGCTTGTTCTGATTCTTCGGCATACCTCATCAGACTTTTAACGGGAATAAAGCCGATAAAGTCGTATTTGATGTGGATTTTACGGATGCGGTGTTTCTTTGCACTTGACATCTTGGGTTTCTTGCTGTAAATGATGCATTCGCCGTCGTCATCATCGTCGATTGTTTCATCGGTATTGTTATCCACATCGCAGTTTTCGATGTATATGCCCTGAATCAGTTCGTGAAGATTGTAGCCGTTAAGGCCGTCATCTTCTATGTGAGATCTGACAAGCGAAACAAACCTGTCAAGATTCTCTGTATTCTGTTCCTGTGTATCAATCTGTTTCTGTAACTGTATTGCTTTTGATTTGAGTCCTGCCTGCTCTGAGTCATAACCTTCGGAAAGCATTCTGAATCGTTCATCGGATATTTTGCCGTTAGCATTATCCTCATAGGTCTTTGTATAAAGTCTGTCTATTTCAGCTATACGGTTCTCTGCAAAGTCAATATACTGTTCGCATATTATACCGACAGAAGAAAGAATCTTTATATCGGATTGCAAATATGATATAATTAAATATATTTTTTTCAGATTTTTCC
>JAEEGL011924098.1_pt1 | contig 13001 bp, 9 predicted proteins | sample 9134231 | NCBI WGS metagenome assembly JAEEGL01 (sample SAMN16246548, study PRJNA631951) | gut metagenome | biome: gut microbiome; feature: rumen; material: fiber-attached | host: Bos | place: Iran: Karaj | collected 2018-10 | reverse complement strand
TCGGCGCGGCACTTCTGAAAGCGGAAATGACCGGGGCTCCGGCTGCAGCGATGGAGTTGCCGGACGGCCGTATTGTGACCGGACGGACCAGCGATCTGCTGGGGGCATCGGCAGCACTGCTTTTGAATGCATTGAAGACAATGGCGGGGATTCCCGATGAGGCCAAACTGATCTCGCCGGAGGTCATCGATCCGATCCAGAATCTCAAGGTAAACAGCCTGGGCAGCCACAATCCGCGACTTCACACGGACGAAGTGCTGATCGCTCTGTCCGTATGCGCAGCTACGGATGAGAAGGCGGCAAAGGCACTGGAACAGCTGAAAAACCTCAAGGGCCTGGAGGTACATACTTCCGTGATCCTTTCCCAGGTTGATACGGCTACCTTCCGAAAGCTGGGGGTTAATCTGACCTGTGAACCGCATTATCAGACGAAAAAACTCTATCACAGGTAAGCGGGCGTGTATTTTAATTCCTATATCTTTATATTTTTGTTTGTACCCCTGACAGTAGGGGGGTACTTCTTTCTGAACAGCAAAGGCAGATATCGTTTGGCACTGGCATTCGTGGTTGGGATGTCGTTATGGTTTTATTCGTATGCGAATCTGCCGCTGTTGTTTCTGATCCTGGCCAGTCTGTGCGGCAATTATTTCTTCAGTTTTTGTATCGAAAAAGCTTCGAAAAGTGCGGAAAAAAAGACCGGACGGATCCGCTTGTTCGGGGTATTGGGCATTCTGTTCAATCTCGGACTTCTGTTCTATTTCAAATACTATGATTTTTTCGTTTCCAATATGAATGCGCTGTTCCGGCAGTCATGGGCCTTGAAGCATATTGTTCTGCCCATGGGTATCTCCTTCTATACCTTCCAGCAGATCTCCTTTATCGTGGACCGTATGTGGGGAAAAGCGGAGCATTACAATGTACTGGACTATGCGGCGTTTGTTACCTATTTCCCGCAGCTGGTAGCCGGTCCGATCGTGCAGCACAGCGATCTGGTACCGCAGTTTCAGGACGTGTCCAGGAAAAAGTTTAACTGGAGCAGTTTTACCAGGGGTGTATCCCTGTTTATCATGGGCCTGAGTAAGAAGGTATTGCTTGCGGATATCCTGACGCTGGCGGCGGATTACGGTTTTGACCATGTTGCGGATCTGGATACGGCAAGTGCCATAACGGTAATGCTTGCCTATACCTTTCAATTGTATTTCGATTTCAGCGGATATTCCGATATGGCGATCGGCCTCGGGTGGATGATGAACATCGACCTGCCTATGAATTTTAACACACCTTACCGTTCCCGGAGTATCCATGAATTCTGGCAAAGATGGCATATTACCCTGAACCAGTTCCTGGTTAAGTATGTCTACATTCCGCTGGGTGGAAGCCGTAAGGGAAAAGCCAGAAAGATCCTGAACATCGTGATCGTATTTATCCTGAGCGGGATCTGGCATGGCGCTGCCTGGACATATATCCTGTGGGGGACGACCCATGGTATTCTGAGCGCGCTGGAAATGATCGCCGAGCCGGCGTTAAATAAGCTGGAAGAGAGCAAAACAGGACGTTTTGTGCGCTGGATGGGGGCGTTTACCCTGATCTCCCTGTCCATGGTCATTTTCAGGAGTGCATCCGTTCCGGATGTATTCCTGTTCTTTAAACAGATCTTTTCCTTCCACTGGAACGGATTCCTGACCAATATTGCCATCGCAATGGATAATGCGATCATTTACATTCCGCTCACTCTGGCAAAGAGAGTGAATGAGGGCTGGTTTTACTATGTATATCCGATCTACTTCGGCCTGATGCTGCTGATTTCGGCTGTATTATGCAGCAGAAAGAAAGGGGCTTATCATCGTGCGAAGGAACTGGAATACCACCCGCGGAAGTTTGCGGTTCTGGCGGTATTGTTTGCCGGCTGTGTGATTTCGCTGTCCAGAGTAGTGGTATTTCTGTATTTAAATTTCTGACGGAGGAGAATTGTGGACGAAAAAGCCGCAAAAAAATTTTTTCGGGGATTTGCGCTGATTGCGTTCGGTCTGTTGGGGATCACGATGCTGATCGTGGTGCTCATTGACCCGTTCTTTCATTATCATGCACCCTGGTTTGGCCTGAAACCGGTGCAGACCAAAAAAGAATTTCAGGTAGACGGCGCGCTGGATCATCTCGATTATGATGCATTGCTGTTAGGGTCATCCGTAACGGTCAATATCAATACAAATGCATACGACGAGGCTTTCGGATGCCATACGCTGAAGGCGTGCGCCAATGCGGCGGACCCGTGTACTCTGTGTTATTTTGTAGAGCGGGGAGCAAAACATCAGGAACTCAGACATGTATTCTGGGGACTGGACTGCGGCTCGCTGTTTTATGATGTTGTGGAGGATCCGACCTCGGGACAGGTCCTGTATCTGCGGGATCAGAATCCGATCAACGATATCGAGTATCTCTGGAACATCGATGTATTTCTGAAGGAGATCCCCAATATGATCGCGGTATCCTATCTGCACGACTATGATGCGGGGGATGCCTATGAGTTTACCAAGTATAATGATTATGATATTGAAACCGTCCTGAACTTCTATACGCCGGAAGGTGAGATTCATCCGATGAAAGATCCTGCGAATACGGAAGAGATGGCCAATGTCTATGCAAATGTGGACCTTATGGAGAAGATGGTCCTGGAGCATCCGGATACGCAGTTTCACTTCCATTTTTCCATCTTCAGTATTCTCTGGTGGGATATTCATTATCGGGCCGGGCACGTGGAGCAGTATCTCACGGCTTGGAAATATGCGGTAAGTGTTTTGGATCAATATGAAAATGTGACCTTTTACAGTGGTATTTTTAACGATCCGGACTATCTGATGAATCTGGAACTGTATTGCGATTACGCGCATTGTGACTATGCGACGAACCAGCTGCAGGCGAGATCGGTCACGGAGGCAGACCGCATCATTACCGCAGATACCGTAGATGAGGAACTGGATCGGCTGCGGAAGCAGATTTATGCTTTTGAAGACCGGCTGGCAGAGGAAGGAAGCTGGGAGTTTTTGTACGAGTACGCAAAGTAGTGGGCACAAACTTTTCACACATGATCCGATAAAACATGGTATAATAAGGTTTCTTATTGAGATTATAAACAGGTTATGGAAAAGAGGTATGGAAGATGCCGGAGTATAATAACAATCCGCAGAGCGGAGGAAATGAAGAAAACAATCAGAATAACGGAAATAATGGCGGGAACAATAACGGAAACGGAACGAGCCGCGGGCCGAATATCCTCGCCTTTATTGTGGTTACGCTTCTGGCGCTGCTGTTCATCAGCTGGTTTGTGAACCGCTCGGCGGCACAGGCAGAGGAACTGACTTACAATGATTTCCTGAAAATGGTTTCGGATGGCAGTGTAAAGAGTGTTGTGATCCAGTCGGATCGTATTCTGTTCGAAACCAAACGCGGAGACGGTGCGGTCGTAACCGGCCCGAGTTATTACACTGGTCTGGCGGAAGACGTTACCACGGTTACGGATCGTATGCTCGAAGCCGGGGTAGAAGTCAAAACAAAGGTGGAGGACGGAAGCAGTCTGATCCTGAATCTGGTACTGACCTATCTGCTACCGATCGTGCTTCTGTGGGTATTGATGGGATTTTTGTTCCGCCGGATGGAACGCGGCGGCGGATTGGGCTTTGGCGTGGGACGGACCACGGCAAAGATGTATGAGGGAAAAGAAACAGGTATTACCTTTAAGGATGTGGCCGGTGAGGACGAAGCCAAGGAATCCCTGGTCGAAATCGTGGACTTTTTGCACAATCCCACGAAGTATTCCAAGATCGGTGCAAAGATTCCGAAAGGCGCATTGCTGGTAGGCCCTCCGGGAACAGGTAAAACCCTGTTGGCAAAGGCAGTTGCAGGTGAGGCAGGTGTGCCGTTTTTCTCTCTGGCGGGTTCGGATTTTGTGGAGTTGTATGTCGGTGTGGGTGCTTCCCGTGTGCGTGATCTGTTCAAGGAAGCGGAGAAGAGTGCACCGTGTATTATCTTTATCGATGAGATCGATGCCATCGGACGCAGCCGTGATTCCAAATATGGCGGCGGCAATGATGAACGGGAACAGACCTTGAACCAGCTGCTCTCCGAGATGGATGGTTTTGATGCCAAGAGCGGTATCATCCTGCTGGCAGCGACTAACCGCCCGGAAGTGCTGGATAAGGCGTTGTTAAGACCCGGACGTTTTGACCGGCGCATCATCGTAGAGGAACCGGATCTGAAGGGACGTGTGGAGATCCTGAAGGTACATTCCAAAGATGTGCTGATGGATCAGACCGTAAATCTGGATGAGATCGGTCTGGCTACAGTGGGTGCCGTAGGTGCGGATCTGGCCAATATGATCAATGAGGCGGCGATCCTGGCAGTCAAAAACGGCAGGGAATACGTCAGTCAGAAGGATCTGCTGGATGCGGTGGAACTGGTGAGTATGGGTAAGGAAAAGAAGGACCGCATCCTGTCCCGTCAGGAGCGGAGGATCGTTTCCTATCACGAAGTGGGCCATGCCCTGATCCACGCACTGCAGACCAACTCGGAACCGGTACAGAAGATCACGATCATTCCGAGAACCATGGGTACCCTGGGTTATGTGCTGAGCTATCCGGAAGAAGAGAAATTTATGCAGACCGAGAAGGAACTGCGTTCCGAACTGGTAAGCCTGCTGGCCGGACGTGCTGCGGAAGATATCGTTTTTGATACCGTGACCACGGGAGCGGCCAATGATATTGAAAAGGCAACCCGCATTGCGAGAGCAATGGTAACGCGTTTCGGTATGACCAAGCGTTTCGGAATGATGGGTATTGAGACGGTACAGGATGAGTATCTGAATCGCAACACCGTGATGAACTGTGCAGATGAAACTGCAGCCGGTGTGGATGAAGAAGTGATGGCGCTGATCAAGAGCAGTTATGCCCAGGCAAAGCAGCTGCTGGAAGAAAACCGTCAGGTGATGGATCGCATTGCGGAGTATCTGGTAGAGAAGGAAACGATCACCGGACACGAGTTTATGGAGATCTACTGCCGAGAGAAGGGAATTCCGATGCCGGAGAAGGAAGCAGGCAGTGAGAATCCGGCCGTGATCGACGGCAATAAGAGCAACGAGCCGGAAATGACAGCAGACGGGAAGGAGATCATTTCGGTACGCCGGGGGCGTGATTCGGAAGGCTATCATGCAAAACTCGGTAATCCGGAACAGATGGCCCAGGCACCGGAGGCTGTCCCGGCGCAGAGTGAGGAAACGCCGCAGCCGGCAGCCGAGACGCCGGGCAAACAGGAAGAGGAAGATTCTCCGATGACCGGTGCGGGCACCTCAGAGCAGAGCACGGGGGCAGAACCGCAGAATACGGAAAGGCCGCAGACTCTCGGACCGCAGCCGGTCGAACCGGCCGCTGAAACGCCCGGGATGCCGGCAGAGGAAAAAACACCGGCAGAGCAGCCGGAGGAGGATGATCCGTTTGCGGCAGAATTCAAAAAACGGGCATACAAAGCACCGGATGATACCGAATGATATTGTATGAGTGAGCATACGGAAGAAAAATTTAATGTGGCGGAGGAGTTGAAAAAACTCCCCCACCAGCCGGGCGTGTACCTTATGCGGGATGTGGAGGACACGATCATTTATGTAGGTAAGGCCGTCAATCTGAACAACAGAGTGCGGTCTTATTTTCGTGAAAAGATCGGACGCGGTCCCAAGATCGATAAGATGGTAAGCCTGATTGACCGGTTTGAATATATCGTGACGGATTCCGAACTGGAAGCACTGGTTTTGGAGAACAATCTGATCAAGGAGTACCGGCCCAAGTACAATACGATGCTGCGGGATGACAAGACCTATCCGTATATCCGGGTATCGGTAACAGAACCCTATCCGCGGGTAACACTGACCCGTCAGATGAAGAAGGATAAAGCAAAATATTTCGGGCCGTATACCAGTGCGCTGGCAGTACGGGAGACCATCGATCTGTTGAATCGTATTTACGGATTACGCACCTGTAACCGTTCCCTGCCAAAGGAGATCGGGAAAGGCAGACCATGCCTCAACTATCACATCGGGCAGTGCTGCGGACCGTGTATCAAAGACCGGGTATCGCAGGAACAGTACCGCGAACGCCTGCAGGGAGCGCTGGCTTTTCTGAGCGGGGATCATGCACCGGTGATCCGTGAATTGCAGAGCCGGATGCAGGAAGCTTCCGAGAAGATGGAATTTGAAGAGGCGATCCGCTACCGCGATCTTCTGGAGAGTGTAAAAAGTATCACCGAGAAGCAGAAGATCGAGGATATGGATCAGGAGGACAAAGACATTGTGGCATTGGCCAGGGATGAGCGGGATGCCGTGGTGCAGGTGTTTTTTGTGCGTGCCGGCCGTATGGTGGGGCGCGAGCATTACTATATGAACCAGACGGAAGGTGAGGATAACGAAAGTATCCTGACCGGATTCTTGAAACAGTTTTATGCCGGTACTCCGTTTATCCCGCGGGAGATCATGACGTGCGAAGAGAGCAGTGAGAAGGAAGTGATCGAGCAATGGCTCTCGGAGAAGAAGGGCAGCCGTGTGTATCTGCGTACACCCAAGATCGGCCAGAAAGAGAAGCTGGTGGAACTGGCAGCGCACAATGCCGGGATCGTGCTTTCGCAGGATAAGGAAAAGATCAAGCGGGAGGAAGGGCGGACGATCGGGGCCGTACGGGAGCTCGAGCATCTGCTGGAGATGGAGGGGCTGGACCGGATGGAAAGCTATGATATCTCCAATATCAGCGGTTTTGAAAATGTCGGCTCCATGGTTGTGTATGAAAAAGGGAAACCCAAACGAAGCGACTACAGGAAGTTCCGTATCAAGACCGTCAGCGGGGCGGATGACTATGCCAGTATGCGGGAAGTGTTGACGAGACGCTTTACGCATGGGCTGAGGGAAAAAGAGGAAGCCGGCGCGGGCTCCCCCAAGCACAGCTCGGGGGCAGGGTTCGATATATTCCCGGATATTATCTTAATGGACGGTGGCCGGGGGCAGGTGAATATCGCGCTGGAGGTGTTAAAAAGCCTGCAGATCGATATTCCGGTATGCGGTATGGTAAAGGATGATAATCACCGCACCAGGGGACTGTATTATAATAACGTGGAGATTCCCATAGATAAAGACAGCGAAGCCTTTAAGCTGCTTACCCGGATTCAGGATGAGGTGCATCGTTTTGCGATCGAGTATCATCGTTCCCTGCGGACCAAAGAGCAGGTTCATTCCGTGCTGGATGATATTCCCGGGGTTGGACCGATGCGCCGCCGGGCTTTGATGAAGACATTTGCTTCGATTGAAGAGATCCGTGCGGCATCTGTGGAGACATTGATGGAGAAAGCGGATCTGCCGAGAAATGCAGCAGAAGCGGTCTATGGATTTTTCCGCAAATGAGATCATTGCTTTTCCGGATGGAGGAATCATGATATACTTTTTGGTGTCGTTTATGGCCGAATCGCGCCTGCTGCGCGATTACGGGCCGGAGTATATCGGGTAAATTGCGAAAGAAAGTAACAGTAGGTGACGGATGACTGCTACAGAACGAAGGATCCTGGATCGGATCGGAAAAAATGCATCCATATGGTTTCTGCTTTTGGTCAGCGTATTGGGGATGATCATGCGCTATCCGCTGCGCAATGTGATCAGCGCGGATGCGGCGGTCTATCTTTTACCGTGGTATGCGGAGATTAAGGCCAACGGCGGATTTGCGGCACTGTCCGCGCAGGTCGGGGATTACAGTATCTTATACCAGTTTCTGATCGCGGTGATGACCTATATTCCGGTCGAACCTTTATATCAGTACAAGCTGCTGTCGATCTTTTTTGATTATCTTCTGGCGGCCGGTACGGCGGTGCTGGTCTATGATCTCTATGAAAAAGAGGAATCCGGTGAGAAAAAAGCGGGGGCAATGCGCGCCGCTCTGCTGACGTATGCCCTGGTATTGTGTTCCATGATCGTAGTGATGAATTCTGCGGCCTGGGGGCAGTGCGATTCCATTTATTCCGCGTTGTGTATCTGGAGTATGGTCTTTTTGCTGCGGGAAAAGTACGGCAGGGCGTTTGTGATCCTGGGACTGGCTTTTGGGTTCAAGCTTCATGCGATCTTTATCATGCCGTTTTTTCTGTTCGTATATTTTTATCGAAAAAGCTTTTCGATGCTGTATTTCCTGATCCTGCCGCTGATGCTTACCCTGTGCGGGATCCCCGGATACCTGATGGGACGCAGGATCTGGGAAGGGATCACGGTCTATACCAACCATCTGCCGGCAGGGCAGTTATATATGGTTTACCCCAGTTTCTGGGCGTTTTTCCCGGATGTGGAGGCAGGGAGCGATGGCTTTGCTTTTATGGATTTTTACCGCTATAAGCCTATGACAATGTTTTTCACATTTGCGGTTCTGGCAATACTGATGCTCGTACTTCTGTATTATAAACCCCGTCTGGAAGGGAAACAGTCTTTATATGTAGCGTTTTTGCTGGTAATGTCGACGGTATTCTTTATGCCGGTGATGCGGGACCGCTACGGATTTCTGTATGAGATGCTGGCATTGCCGCTGGCAGTGACGGAAAAGAAGACGATTCCGATGGCAGTGCTGCTGCATATTCTGATGTATTTTCACTACGCAGGCAGATTGGGGAAAGAATTGCTGCCGTTTGGCATGTCTTCGTTTTCGGGGATCATGTTATTGCTGTGGCTGTGTTATCTGATGGTTTTGCTCGGAACGATGAAAAAGGAAAATCATATCTATGCCGAAGATTGAAAAAAAACTGCTGTTGTGGATCGATCAGAAAAAAGAAATCCTGTTTGTGCTTGCCATGGCGGCCGTAAGCCTTCTTATGCGTTTTCCGCTTCGGAATGTTCAGGCGGGAAACATGCCGGGAAAACTTGCGGCGACCTTCTGCGATTATCTGCTGGCGGGGTCTGTAGCAGCGATGGTGTATTTTTTTGCAAAGGCGGACATATGGCGAAAACGTAAGATGGCTCTTGCTTTTGCGGTGATCCTGTTTGCACCGGGTCTGGTGTTTTCTTCGGCGGTGTACGGATACGGAGATTCATTTCTGATTCTTTTACTGCTTTGGACTGCCATGCTTTTACTGCGTGGGCGTTCCCTTCCGGCGTTGTGTTTGCTGGGACTGGCCGCCGGACTGGATCTGCGTGCGCTGTTCCTGCTCCCGTTTGCCGTATTTATGTACGGATACCGGAAAGATTTTTCGATATTGTGTATTCCGGCAGGTGCAGCAGTCGCCGGAGCAGTACGTTTTTCGGACCGATTTACCGGATACCGGCTCGCCGGCTGGTTTCGGATGCATGAATATGTACCCGGAAGTTTATATCAGCAGACGCCGTCATTCTGGGCTATGTTTGAAGGGGAAAAGGCCGGAACGTTTTCGGAGTATGCACCGGCAGCAGCGGTGCTTATGATACTGGCGCTGATCGGGACCGGTATGCTGATCGCTGCGAGACGGGAATCATTTTCAAACGGGAACGGATGGTTTTTGATCCTTTTGTTTGCATTAACCGGCGGCTTTTTGCTTCCCGGTGCCGGAGCGGGTGCACTTCTGTTTGCGGAAGTTCTGGCGATTCTGGCAGCCTTTTTCGAACCGAAGACGATGCCGCTGGCGGTGCTGCTGCATATGACGGATGTGATCCTTTTTGCGGCGCAGCGCTATGGCGGTGACTGGATGCCGCTGAATCTGCAGGGCCTGTCTTTATTGACACTGGCTGTCCTTTTGGCATATTTTGCATTTTACACCGGGTGTGTAACGCGGGACCGGGGGGATGTCACTTGACAACACAGAAACAGCAACATAAAATAATAGGAAGTGTTTAATCATATCATTACAGGAGGTTTTTCCTATGGCCAGTATCAGCCTGCAACGTTTGATCGATAAGCAGAAAATGACAAATCTGACGGAAGAGATCGATATCAGCGGGATCAAGATCACCCAGCCGGATATCAATCGACCGGGAATCCAGCTGACGGGATATATGGAGCATTATGATGCAACACGTCTGCAGATCATGGGATTTGTGGAGTGTTCCTACATGGAATCGCTTACGGAGGAACAAAAGAAACCGATCTATGAGAGAATCCTGAGCAATAAGACGCCGGCGTTTGTTTTTTGCCGTGATCTGATGCCGGATCCGCTGTTTAAAGAAACCGCGATCAAATACGGTGTGCCGCTGTTGTCAACATCCAAGGCAACGTCCACATTTATGGCGGAAGTCATCCGCTGGCTGAATGCAAAACTGGCTCCGTGCATCACGGTTCATGGTGTGCTCGTCGATGTTTACGGTGAAGGCGTGCTGATCACCGGCGAAAGCGGTATCGGTAAGAGCGAGGCGGCTCTGGAACTGATCAAGCGCGGACACCGTCTGGTAACCGACGATGTGGTGGAGATCCGTAAGGTGTCGGAAGAAACCCTGATCGGTACGGCGCCGGCGGTAACCAAGCACTTTATCGAGATCCGTGGTATCGGTATCGTGGATGTCAAGATGCTGTTTGGTGTACAGTCCGTAAAGGAAGACCAGGAGATCAATCTGGTGATCAAACTGTCCGAGTGGTCCAAGGATAAGGAATATGACCGTATCGGTATGGAGGAGGAATATGTGGAGTATCTTGGGAACAAAGTAGTCTGCCATAATATTCCGATCCGGCCGGGACGTAATACGGCACTGATCTGCGAGTCGGCAGCCATCAATCACAGACAGAAAAAGATGGGATACAATGCGGCCCAGGAACTGTATAAGAGAGTACAGGCTTCGCTGGAGAAAAAAGTGGAGTGATTCTGCCGGATACCGGTATTTGGAGGGGAGAGAAGATGAGCAAAGTGATCTTTGGTGTGGACCTGGGCGGTACGACCGTCAAGATGGGCTATTTTGATACGGAAGGTAATGTAAAGGATAAGTGGGAGATCCCTACCCGTAAGGAAAATAACGGCAGCAGTATTCTGCCGGATATTGCGGCGTCGATCAAGCAGAAAATGATCGAGCAGGGTATGGAAAAGGACGATGTGATCGGTGTGGGAATCGGTGTTCCCGGACCGGTGGATGCCAAAGGTGTGATCTATAAGGCGGCCAATCTCGGCTGGGATGTTTTTTCCGTAAAAGAGGAGCTGTCTTCCCTTTTGGGCGGAATCTCCGTGGAAGCCGGTAATGATGCCAATGTAGCGGCACTGGGCGAGATGTGGCAGGGCGGCGGCCGCGGCTATAAGAATCTGGTGGCGGTAACGCTCGGAACCGGCGTGGGCGGCGGTATCATCGTGGAAGGAAAAATCCTGACCGGAGCTACCGGAGCCGGCGGTGAGATCGGCCATATCCATATCGTGGATGAGGAACCGGATGCTTGCGGTTGTGGAAATCATGGCTGCCTGGAACAGTATGCATCGGCAACCGGCATTACCCGTCTGGCCAAAAGAAGACTGGAAGCAGATGATAAGGAATCGGTTTTGCGCGGCGGCGAGCTTTCTGCAAAAGCGGTTTTTGATGCTGTCAAAGCGGGAGATCCGCTGGCAAAAGAAGTGGCAGCACAGTTCGGACATTATCTCGGAAAGGGCCTTGCAGCCGTTGCCTGCGTTGTGAATCCGGAGATCTTTGTGATCGGTGGCGGCGTGTCCAAGGCCGGAGAAGTATTGTTTGATTATATCGTGGAAGAGTATAAGAAATATGTGTTCCGGGGCAGCAGGGAGGTTCGTTTCGCTCTGGCGACGCTCGGAAATGATGCCGGAATCTACGGCGCAGCCAAGCTGGTTTTGGGCTGAGTTTTGAACGGCGGGGAAACAGAAGAACAACTGAAGAAATACAGTGATGATGTGCGCAGGGATGAGCCTATGCGAAAGCACACGACTTTTCGCGTGGGCGGTCCGGCGGATTTTTTTGTGTCTGTAAAAACAGCGCAGGAGTTGGCGCAGATCACCGCGCTTCTGAAAGAACGGGACATACCGTTTTTTCTGCTTGGGAACGGCAGCAATCTGCTGGTGTCGGATGCCGGCTACCGGGGGGCGATTCTGCAATTGACGGGAGATCTGGCACAGATCGTATTTGATGAGGAATGCGTGACGGTGGGGGCCGGCGTGCAGCTGATGCGGCTTGCAGCGCAGGCGGCGGAACGGGGTCTGTCCGGTCTGGAATTTGCTTCCGGGATCCCGGGAACCGTGGGCGGAGCGATCGTTATGAATGCCGGGGCCTACGGCGGTGAAATGGCGCAGGTGGTGGAAAGCGTGGATATCCTGTATCCGCAGGAAGGGATCGTTACGGTCTCCAATCCGGGGATGCATTTCGGATATCGCCACAGCATTATGAAAGAAAAGGCCGGCGTGGTGTTGTCGGTGAAGCTGCGCTTGCATTTTGGAGAGAAACAGACTATTATAGACAAGATTGCCGAATTGAAAGAGCAGCGTCGCGAGAAGCAGCCGTTAGAGTATGCCAGCGCCGGTTCGACCTTCAAGCGGCCGGAAGGTGCATTCGCCGGAAAACTGATCTCGGATGCCGGACTCAAAGGATATGGGATCGGAGATGCTGTTGTTTCGGAAAAGCATGCAGGGTTTATTGTGAATAAGGGAAATGCTACCGCCGGTAAGATCTATCGTCTGATCCGAGAGGTGCAGGAAACGGTAAAGCAGACCTCCGGGTACCTGCTGGAACCCGAAGTGATCATGTTAGGAAAGTTTGAGGCATAGAAGGCTTTGGATAATACTATGAAGAAACCTGTGAAAAAGCGTCGGCGGGAATTATATTTTGACGTACTTTGGATCATTTCTATCTATTTTATGATCTTTTCCTATTCGGATGGGGCCAATTCCTATTCGTTGTGTGAAGTGGGCACGGTGCCGTATTATGTGTGCCTGCTGTTTTCCATTTTTTCGCGTTTCCCGCTCTGGCTGTGCCTGATGATCTCGGGCGCACTGCTTTTGGACGAAGATGAGAGCATCCGGGAAATCTGGAAAAGGCGTATCAGCCGGGTGGC
>JAEEGL011234239.1_pt1 | contig 13001 bp, 12 predicted proteins | sample 9134231 | NCBI WGS metagenome assembly JAEEGL01 (sample SAMN16246548, study PRJNA631951) | gut metagenome | biome: gut microbiome; feature: rumen; material: fiber-attached | host: Bos | place: Iran: Karaj | collected 2018-10 | reverse complement strand
TCGGTAATAATATCTGTCAGAGGATCGAGGACTTCGAGAACACTGCAGACTTCAAACAGAAGATGCCGGAAGATACCGGGGTGATCGAACGTCTGAAAGCGGTGGTAGAGCCTCATGAGTGCGACAAAGAAGATTGCAAGAAGTGCGAATTCAACACTTTCTGTAACTTCGCTCCCGCACCCGAGGCGCTCGAAGAGACCGGCGGAAGGACTTATCGGAAGATGACCTACTCTGCCGACCAACAGAAAGTCATCGACCACGATACCGGCGTAATGCTTTGTATCGCAGGGCCCGGATCCGGAAAGACCGCGAGTGTTACAGCACACATCACGGCGAACCTTAAAAAGGACGTCGAGGCGGCTATAAACAGCCTATCCGATAAAGGGTCTGCCGATAGAAATGAGATCGCAAGAGAGATTCTTCACACGTATCTCTGCATTTCTTTCACCGTTGCGGCTTGCAACGAGATGAAAGAGAGGATCGTAGCGATGTTAAACGCCGAGGGCTTCGAGGTAACCCCCGACGACTGCCGCGTAATGACGTTTAACTCGTTTCATTACGCCGTAGTTAAGGAGTTTTATTCGGAGCTTGGTTTTGCGGATGTCCCCGAGCTTGTGGACGACATCGAGATGGCGTCTCTTATCGTGGGCCTCTTAAACGAGCACGCCGTATCAGGGCTTGATTACGAGCACTTTATGGCGAATATGCCTACGTGCCGTGGTGCTCTGGCAGTCATCAAAAAGGCTGTGCTCGCAGCAAAGACCGGCGGTGTAGATCTTGATTCAAGCGACGCAGGAAAACAACTCGAAGAAGTCATGAATAATGACTGGAGACAGCCGTTAAACAGAGCGACCTTCGACGAACTTGCAGATTTTTGCAAGCGTGTCGAAACAACACTCCTCGCCGAAAGCCGGTGTACCTTTGCCGATCAGGAGCCCATGGGACTTAAATGCCTCGAGGCTCATCCTGAGTACATTGACGCAATGGGTTACACAAGACTCGTCGTTGATGAGTTCCAGGACACAAGCCCGATCCAGGTTGACACCCTGAAGCTTCTTATGAAGACGCCGACGTTCAAGTCACTCCTCTGTGTAGGGGATGACTATCAGGCGATCTACGGCTTCAGAGGTGCATCTTCGGCATTCATCCTGAACCTGCAACAGCATCTTGGCGTCAACGTCGAAGAGGTATATCTTACGGATAACTACCGTTCTACACCGCAGGTTGTTGACACGAGTAATAAGTTCATTGCAGCCAACTATATGCAGCTGAACAAACAGATGGTTGCGAAGAACCTCGACGGAAAGCCCGTTGTCGCCCGTGGTTTCTGTGATAAAGCGAGTGAGCTTGAGTATCACGTGGAAACAGCTCTCAGGCTTCACGAGGAAGGCACTCCTTGGAGCGATATATGCTGCCTCACGAAGACTAACCCCGACGCCGAGAGACTCGCTGTTCTGTTCGCACAGAAAGGCGTGCCGGTTGTGATGAACAACCCGCAGAAGTATTTGCAGAATTCAAGAGTTCAGGCAGCACTTAACCTCATGCGCGCCATAAACAACCCCGGAGCTTCCGAGCTTTACCTCGGATATATCCAGGCACTGTTTAACGGCGAAGCTCTGAACGGACACACGACGGAAGATCTGTCGGCGATGATGGAAGAACTTCAGATGAACTTCAGCGGCTTTGCCGATATCGAAGAACATCTCCAAAAGGAGATTTTCCACAAGCTCCTCGATGCGATCAACGTGAACGACGAGCTTTACGCCGCATTCCTTGAGAAAGTATATGCAAAGCAGGACTTCCCTACAGAACTCGACTATATGCAAAACTTCCTTAAATACGGCGAAGGAGAAGAAGTAAGACTGGCAAAGAAATACGACGGCCTCACGATTTCCACTTGCCACTCGTCTAAAGGCCTTGAATGGCCCGTCGTTATCCTTTCGATCTCCGGATTTGATTCCGATATCTTAAGGAGCGAGGCCGAAAAGAGCCCCGATGGTTTTGATGAAACCCGCCGAGTTATCTATGTGGCAATGACTAGGGCAAAGTCAAGGCTTTTCGTTACCGGACAGTACGTATCCGGAGGCACAAAGAAGGGCGGATATGAGTTTGACAAGTTCCTTCAGGAACTCTATGTTATACTCGGCCAAGAATTTGTTCCTGTGGACACGGAATGGTTAGCGAAAAAAGAAGCAAAGAAAAAGGTCTATGAAGAGAAACGCGAAAAGCGCGAACTTTATAAGACGCAGACCCAGACCCAGAGTCTTCTCGCAGGTACCATCGCCGACAATCAGGTTCTATTTAAGGGCGGAAAGCGGAATGCTCGTACATCCGGCGTAAAGTGTCGTACACTCACGACGGAGGAGAAGATCGAGTACAACCGCTTAACCACCGGCGCGAAGCAGGTGTCGCTCGGCGATCTGCTGAAGAGTATGTGATTTCATTTTATAAAATCCTCACAAAAGTGGGGATTTTTTTGCATTCGGCGAAGATAGAACGGCGGTGTTTGTTAATCCGGGCGAGAGATTGCATATTAGTTTCAAGCGCATACGAAAGGAGAAGGAAAATGACAGATAAACAAACACCCACCACACCACCCAACAGGAGCTTTCTTGAGTTCCGTATATCCGTGGCAAACAGTGCCCACGGGCACAATGATTTTGTTACGATGGAGGCCAAGCCGTCGGGCAATTTCGTTTACAAAGAGGGTCCGATAGGCGATACCATCATCGGCGCCGGACACATCCGCCGCGAGATCTTCCCCGGAGCCGACTGGGATGAGATCTATACCCGCACAGTAAGCCGCGGTTTTACTCTCGTCAACGAGACAAAAATGCAGACCATGACGGCGAAGCAGAAGATCACAACGTCAAATAACGGCCTTTCGCCGATAGAAGATGACGATGTAAGAAACTTCCTCGATGGCATCATCTCGACGGCGACAGAGACCATGACGAAGCTCTTCACAGTCAGGGTCACAGACATTAGGGATGAGCACATCGAACAAGCGGATAAACTTCTTGCAAAGATGTGGGCGGAAAAGGACAAGCTAAAACTCGCGGAGTTTAATAAGCTCCTGGATCAGCTGCATCTTATTATCCCCCGGCGCATCCCGAACGTGCGCTATACCCACGCCGCATCCATGGGACAGGCGGAAAGTATTCTGACCAAAGAGCAGGATATCTTCGACTTCGTTGTCGGAAATGTCCGTATGGCAAGGAAATCTGCCGCCGAAGTCACCGTAAGGGAGCCTGGCAAGAAAGAGCCAACGATCCTCGAAAAGAACGGCTGTGAAATGCGTAAAGTAACGCAGGAAGAGGAGAAATTCGTGCGTGATCTTATGCACGGAACAAAAGTCTCCAAGATCTTCGCCTGCAACAACAAAAAGACGGAGAAAGACTTTGAGGCATTTATAAAAGCCCGCAAGCTGGGTAAGTATGCCGAGAAGGATTGGGACTACAAAACGCCTCAGGGATCTGCTCATAACGGCGTTGCCTTCCTGATGCACGGGTCGTCCGACTGCAACTGGGAATCTATCTTCTTTAACGGAATGTATGTACCTGAAGATAGTTCCGGAGCTGCCCACGGCCGCGCGTTCGGTAATGGTGCATACTTCGCGGATCTTGCTCAGAAGTCAGCAGGATACACATCCCTGTCCGGATCATATTGGGCAGGCGGGTCCGGCGGAAGAGGACTCATCGGCATATATGAGGTAGCTACCGGCGAAGTCTACGACATCTACGGCGAAGGTAAGGGCGTGCCCCAGAACTGGAGTCAGTTGCAAACAAAGCATCCCGGCGCAGATTGCCTCTGGGCGATGAGTAAAAGGAGCGATAAGAGCTCCTACCTCATGAACGAGGAGATCATTATCTATAAGGCACAGCAGTGTACGATAAGGTTCCTCGCAGAAATTGTAAATTGATACCTCACCCCATCGGGCGGGAAACTTTGTTTGAAATCCCGCCAAAAGCGGGTAGAATTACTGCAAGAACCCTTTGTGAATTTGTTCTACAACGCTGAGGTTGTGGAAGCAACACAATACATCGGCGATCTCGATATGATCCCGACGGTGCGTTCTTAATAATCTGTCAACAAAGAAAAGAGACGGCCATCAAAAACCGTCTCTTTTTTTACGCAATTTTTTATCTTGCTGACAAGGAATCGAAGAGTACCATGTAGCAGGCTAAGTCGCCAACAGCTTTCCTCAGTTTCCATTCGTCTTCTGCCGTCTGATCATATGGCAATTCGGCGTACCACTTATGCTCAACGCCGTCTTGGACAAGAGCTCTGTGAAGTACCGTATACGTTCCGAGCAGAAGATTATGTACGGCTGTACGTCCTGCATCGGAAGACACCCTTTCTTCCTGGCTTAAGCGACACCATCCATAACGGATCTTTGCGTATTCTCCGGCGTTTCTCATAAAATCCTGCAAGAGATCCTTTACATCTTCGTTCGGGTCATTAACAACAGAGTTATACATGTCTTGGATGATTAACTCTGCTTTTTCTGCAGAAAGAGCTAAAGGTGCATTTTTAAGATAATCACTGTACATAGCCGGCCTCCTTAAGCTTTTCTTTAGTCCACGGCTCTTTAAATTTAAACAGATTATCTGCACGTTTCTGCAGTTCTTCGATCATCATGCAGGCTTTTCGTGTCTCAACGATGTCTTTTTCAAGTCTGTCGAGCTTTTTGTAGTCAGGCATAAGCGCTACATCGAGAAGAATATTGTTACCGGCGAGTGTTTTGCTGGCACGTATTACAATCAGTTTTTCGGATTTTTCCACTTTATACTCGATAGCCCGGTCTTCCGGCGAAAGTAATTCCGTGATCAAAATACCCGATTCTTCATCTTTATACACTCTACGACAAAAAAGGTAAAATGAATCATTTAAATCGCGATCTTTTCTTGCAATTTCTATCATCGGTTTTCCCTTTCATTGGCCAAAGACTTGAATTGCTCGAGCGTTGTACTTCTTTTGATACTTTCTGTGTCGAAAGAGAGTTCTCGGTTCTGCATAATTGAGTATAAATCTTTTTCGTATTCCTGTCGAGTATTTATACCCTTGCCATGTAATTCTCTCTCTTTGCCTTTTAAAAACATATCACAGCAGAATGAAAAACAGGTTCTTGCAGCTAACTCTCTATCTTCAAGAGATTCCATGTCGAGCGTCCTGTCTGCGACAGAAGGAAAAATAGCCGGACTGTCGTATGCCTGCGCCAGGCGGTTAAGCATATTGATGCTTCTGGTAAGTGCCTGATGAGCATCCCTTCGTGATTGATCGATCTTCTCGATCGCATCACGCATCGACTCCGGATCGTCCTCGTATTTTATCCGAGAGAGAGAAATTCGAGTCTCGCCCATAACGACTTCGTTAAAGTAGTCGGGCAGCTTAGACACGGCATCCATAACGTACTTAGTGTCGTCATCTTCCGGGTCCATGGGACTGTGGATAGCCTTTTCGCATAAAGTGATTATGCGATTCAGTACTTCGTTTGATTCGTTTTGCATATTTGGTCTCCTTTCCAAATTAAGTATTTGCTTTAATATGAAAAACAATTGAAGGATTAACAAAAAAAGTTTCTTCGTCTGGAAAACATCATTTTCTGAAATAAATGTTGCATAATACATACAGATAAATTAGAAGCGTCAGCTTCAGAAAGGAAAAAAATGGCAAAGTATTGTCCCGATAAACAAGGGCCGGCTTTGTATCTGGAATGCAACGAGTGCGCGGAAAAGAATTGCGAATGTTTTTTCTGCCTCGTTGTCGGCAGTCGTTCATTTACCGACTACGCGTTCCTAAAAAACAAGCTGGACGAATTACTTAAAAACCATAAAAACATCGCAATCGTTTCCGGCGGAGCGGATGGAACTGATAGGCTTGCCGAAAGATACGCAAAAGAACACAACTATCCTTTGTATGTAATAAAGCCCAATTGGCAACAATACGGCAAGGCCGCAGGCCCGATAAGGAATGAAAAAATGCAGACGTTTATAGCATCTTTTCCGAAACGCGGCGTGATCGCCTTTTGGGACGGCAAAAGCCGCGGCACGGCTACAAATTTCCGCTTGGCGCAGATATACAATAACGATCTGATACTCGTGAGAGTGTAAGTTGAGCTTGCGACGGGAACCATTGCTCAAGGCAAGAACGGGAAATTACGGCGAAGCGACATTTCATTGACGAGAAGACGAGACAACGCGCAAAAGAGGCAATAACCGAGAGGAAAAAATGTATGATTAAAATATTCAACCTTATCGACGTACCCTGGATCAAGGTACTCGACAAAACCGGAAGCGAGCAGCTTGTGTCACTGCAAGATGTTCTCTTACGCAGTCACAATTACATCTCTCTCGCCGGAGAGACTGCTTTGCAGGATAACGCCGTTTTAAGAACACTGATTGCAGCAGCTGTCACAATTATGTACAGATACGATACTAACGGCAAAGAGAATTACCTCACTGATCCCATCCTTGCGCTGATCCGTTTCGGCGAAATATGGAATAAGGGATCCTTCCCCGAATCTGCCGTTGATGCTTATCTCGAGAAATGGCACGACCGGTTTTATCTTTTCGGCGGTGAAAGACCTTTTTATCAGGTGCCCGCCGACAAACGCTCAGAAAAGAACATGAAGCCGGATAAAAAGAATCCCATCGGCGTTTCTTTTCTGCTTGAGCCTTATTGTGATTCTGATAAGCTTAGTTGGATCAACGCATCCGCCTTCAACGGTGAGGTATTGCAGTCAGCAAATTCGCCGTCACCTTTCGCCAACAAGGGGGAGAAAGAAAAAAACCGGATGACAACTGATGAAGCTGCGAGATGGCTTATCTACTATATGAATTACGCCGATTGCAGTTCAAAGATCCCCGGCAAATGGAACGCCGGCATGACATTTACCAGCAGTGGAGCAAACATCCATCCCGTCGGAAGAAATCTTTTTGAAACCATCATGTTATGCAGTGCCTTATTGAATAATAACGGTGATACATATTCAAACGTGGTTCCGGCGTGGGAAAGTAATGTATATACGGAAATAAATGCAGCGCCTTACGGCGAAGGACATCCCGATAACATCCCCGAATTATACACCCAGCAGGCTCGTAAGGTCGTATTACATTACAACGGCGAATACGTCGATGGTGCATACGTAGCGGCGGGAGACAGATATGGAACGGTAAATGCCTTCACAGATCCAATGTTCGCTTTTCATAAAGACGCAAAAGATAAGGAAGGTAACACGAACCGTCCGAACCACCTGCTTAACTGCAAGGGATGGAAGGAATATAAGAGCATTTTCATGAGTGACGCCAGCGTCACCAGATGGGTAAGAACCCTTCTTGACAATAGCGTGCTGGATGAGAAAAATCTTCGTATTCCCTACACAATGAGCGATATCGAATACGGTACCATGAACTGTTCCGTAGCGGGAACAAAAACCACAAAGATCATTCTGGATCCCAAATATTTCCTCGACGATGAGCAGATGAACATTGCGGCAAAGGAAATAGAACAGATCGAAGAAATCTCAAAAGCCATTTCAAGATTCGGCGAAAAAATCGACCTCGCCCTCGGAGCAAAAAGAAGCAGTACCGGGAAAATAGAATCAAAGGTCGGGGATCAGCTTGTGTCGCAATATGAATATGCGGCCGGAAGTATGGTCGAAGAATTACTGTCCGGTAAAGTAACCGATCTTAATAATTTCCACGCCCGTATTACCAAAAGCGCCGAAGATATCGTATCTAAAAACTTGCAGAACATAGGCGTTGAGAACTTCACCGGGCACGGCGATGACGGCATCGGTAACGCAGCAAATTATTTCTACGGCACTATGTATAAGATAAAGGACGCGCTGGGGCTTATAAAGAAAGATGCGGAATATAACAGGACTCTTATCGAGCAGGATTTTTGGAAGTTTGTAGGGCTTTTAAGATCCGTCCGTCCCGAGATAAAAAGCCTCAACGCATGGATCAAACATCTGCCCGTCGATCAGCTGATAAGAAACCCTGAATTTTTAGGCTGGCTCACAAGCAATATATCTCCGGATCTTCGCGGCAAAAGAGGTAACGTCGGATATGCCGAACACGCTATCTGTATAGCTCTTTCCATGATGGCTAACGGGTCGCCACATGATCCGAAGATGCATTTTGCAAGAGCTGCGGCGGAAGCGGAAATATCAAGGCGGCGTTTCTCCGACGTGGAGACAGCGCAGGATTTGCAAGGTCTTCAGATCGCTTTAAGAGGTATTATCAAGATCCTTGCATCAAAGGGTATTGCCTTTAATTACAGTGAATTGGTCAAAGATATCTATTTTTGGCAAATAAGTAAAACCACAACAGTCCTTAAATGGGAACGCGAATATTCGCAGAAAGGAAAATCAAATGAGTAACCGTTTGTATCTTGACATCCATGCTTTACAGATCCTTCCTCCTTCATGTGTAAATAGGGACGACGCCAACACTCCCAAATCCTGCCTTTATGGCGGAAAAATGAGAACCAGGGTAAGTTCTCAGTGCTGGAAGAGAGCGGCCAGAAAGTATATGGAGCAGAACGCTCTCGAAGACGTCGGCGTAAGAACCAGGAGGTTTAAGTCCTTGGCGGTAAACGAACTTGTAACAAAGCATAATTTCACAGAAGACGAAGCTGAGCTCGCCGTAACTAACGGCATCAAAGCGTCCGGCGTAGCATCTGACAAAGAAGATGCGAAGGCCACCATATCGTTCTTCTCGAGCACAGAGATCGCAGAATTTGCCAAGATCCTGGCAGAAAACAAGACCGACGCGATAGACGCAGACAGATGCAAGAAGACCCTAAAAGAAGATCTGGTAAACGCCGTAAAACAGAATCCTTCTTCCGACATCCTTCTTTTCGGAAGAATGTTTGCAGCCGAAGCAAGTCTCAACTACGATGCCGCGTGTCAGGTAGCCCACGCGCTGTCTGTAAACGAAACCAGAACAGAATATGATTATTTCACGGCGGTTGATGATGTACCCGCCGACGGAGATATCGGCTCCGCATATCTTGATACAAAGCAATTTACGGATCCCATTCTTTACAGATACGCAAATATCAATCTTTCCGAAACATCAGAGCTTATCAGGATGGACAAGGCAAATGCGGCACGCATTAGTCGGAACTTCGTCGAGGCGTTCCTTCTCTCCATGCCTACCGGAAGTATGAACACATATGGTAATGCTACGCTTCCCGAGTATGTTATGATCACGCTGAGAGACGATATGCCCGTATCTTTCGCCCCGGCGTTTATCCAGCCCGTTTACGGCGGGGATTACGAAGAAGAGGCGGAAAAGAAGCTTACGGCTTATGCAGACAAAGTAGCAGCGAAGTACAGTGCTCCTTCTTTCGTTGTATCCCTTAACGACCATTCTCTTCGCGAGATCCTCGATATGGTAGAAAAGGGAATCGCAGAAAGGATCTAATATTATGTCCACGCTTTTGCTGAAATTTGATCCGCCCATGCAGTCATGGGGAACGGAATTAAAACTCAAAGATCATCCTACGGACAGATATCCCTCAAAAAGCGGCGTCATCGGTTTAGTGGCGTCCGCCCAGGGGCGTAGAAGAGATGCCGACGTATCCGACCTTGCCGCGCTTAAATTTGGAGTACGCATCGACGAGCAGGGTACGATCATCAACGACTTTCAAGTGAGTCATTTCGACGAAGACAACGCAAAGATCGGCCACCGTGAATATCTTTCCGACGCCGTGTTTACTTGCGGTATCGAAGGCGACCCAAAAAAACTTGAAGAGATCCGAGATGCTCTTCTCCATCCGGCATACCCGCTTTTTGCCGGGCGGAGAGGATGCCCCGTTACGGCGGAGCTGGTACAAGACATCGTGCCCGAAGATCTGTTATCGGCACTCACAAAGAATGATGAAGATAAGACGAAGTCCATCATTATGGATACCGACGATGCAGACGGTATAGCAATAAAAGATGTACCTATATCATTTTCACCATTTAACAGACAATACAGATACCGATTTGTAAAGAAGCTGTGAGGAAAAAGATTATGTATTTAAGCCAGGTATATTTGGACACAAGCAAAGTTGGAACCGCAAGGGCGCTACGTAACCGTCAGATATTACACGGCGCCATTGAAAGATGCTTCACGGGGGACCGCCAACGCCCCTTGTGGCGTATAGATAGGGAGAACGGAAATATCAAGATACTGATCCTGAGTCACGACATTCCGGATTTCCAATCTTTTATGGCCCAGTTTGGAGATTATAACTATTCTCCCATGACAAAAGAATACGATAAGTATATAGAGAATATCTGTAAGCCCGGAAATGTACTCCGTTTCAAAATGGCCGCAAATCCCATTATATGTAAGAACGGAAAACGCATTCCTCTGAATGCAAACCGCACGGCGAGTCAGCCCTATGCGGCCATGGATTGGATCAGGGACCGGTTAGAAAATAACGGAGCAGATATGCTTAACGGAATACTGACTGATTTCAAAACCGTCGCGGCGTATAAATCCGGAAGCAAGGCGAACAGGTTTGTGTCGGCGGAATATAACGGATTGATCAAGATAATGGATCCGGAGAAATTTAGGAGAGCGCTTACCGAAGGATTCGGACATGAAAAGGCATACGGATGCGGACTGATATCCGTGGCAAGAGCGATGTAATCGTTGGATACGAATTTGTTAATTTCGTTGGTTGTGATACTTACAAACGGCGGAAATAATAGTATTGTCCCCGTACACACGGGGGTTAGCCCAAACGAGGGGGTATTTAGAAAAGTTATTTACAATTGTCCCCGTATGCACGGGGGTTAGCCTATTCTTGAAGTTTGTGTCATGAACGTGTTGAAATTGTCCCCACGCGGGCGGGGGTAAGCCTTATGACAGACGCAAATCATTTTCGCTTTCTTTATTGTCCCCGTACGCACGGGGGTTAGCCCAAATATGTAATCCACTGCATATTATCCTCGTACGCACGGGGGTAAGCCAATGTAATACATCTGTTTCCAAAAAAGTTTCCCCGCATAAGCGGGGTTACAATTTGCTATTTTCTTCTTCTCCTTTCAAATTATAGTTAGCAACTTAATTGAAAGGAGAAATTAAATATGTCACAAATCTCAGAAATCAAAACCCCGCAGGAATGCGCTGATGCTTGGCGTAGAATCACGAAGATCTACGCCGAAACTTGCAAAGGCTCACCCGCCGAAACGGTTAAGAGGATCCTCGATGAGTACTCCCTTTCCGCCGTTCTGGCTGTATTCTCGACCATTGCAAGTATCAAAAGTCACGACGGAAGGATTTACGGAAGAAACCGGGAGTTTATTTCAAGTATTCCCGTCGTTGAAGGAGCTATTACACTCGAATGTGGGAATCCTATGAAGCACGCCGGATTGGATGACATCCATACGACACATATTGATCAGATGATCGGCGAGCTCAGAAAAATGTGTGCTGGAGGTGCAAGGTAAAATTATGAAACATGTAACAAAGACGTTTCGCGTTTACACTCCGTCTCTGGCAAAGAAAAACAGCACAGTCCATTGGGATTGAAGTAACGAGTTTGACGGCGTAAGGGTGTTTGAGGCGTGGTGCAAAGATACCACCGGCCATAATTTCATCACCCTTCGGATCACAAGGAACACCGAGGAAGAGGTTTACGAAGAACTCAGCGGGCAGATTACAGATGGGTATTTTGAAAATTACTACGGCGGGATAGTCAGGTACACTGAAATGTCCGATAAGTATCGGATATCGGTAAAAAATGATATCTTCCCGAAGCTTCTTCAGAATTTCGACGAAGAATTCGCAAAATGTTCGCCGGAATATGCTTATACAATCTGCGATGATTTTAGAGCCACAGTTCTCGCATTGCTCTGCAATCTTGACAAAGATCCTTCGGCGATAAAAAAGAGATTGGAAAATGCCCATTCCGCCGTAAATAATCTCTACCACATGCTTTACGGCTGGGAGAAAAAGCCTGATCCGACGAATCAGGATCGGGAAGATTACAAAAGGGCGATTGCAGAATATCGGAGCGAATTAAAAAATGCTCTGGTGTATTGCGAAACAAAAGCTGCGGTTGCGGCGTGACGGCATATTGTAAAAGGCTCCGCTTCGGCGGAGTTTTTTATTTTGCACCTTTCCTTGCATACTATAATCGTAAATCATAAGAACGGAGGTAAAAGAAATGGGAATTTTCGAAATCGCAGTTGGCACCTTAGGCTTTTGTGACTGGTGTCTTAAAAAGATCCTGAATCAGAACGGGATCAAAGGGACACAGGCAGAATACGAAAAATGTCTGAACACGATGTTCAAAACGTACAACAGGACAAACAATACGGACGAAGCAGTGATATCTGCAGTAAGAGATGTTTTTAACATTTCCCTTACTGATGATCAGCTGATGCAGACCGTGTATTAGGAGGGAAAATTAAGTAATTAAAAAGGGTGACGTTAGTGATTAAATGTTCCCAAATGTGCTCAAATATGTTATTTCCCTTATCTCTTTTCATATTATCAGTGTTAACTTAATCGAAAGGAGATGAGGAAAATGCAAAAGAGTTTCAAAACGGAGATAAATCCGACAGCCGAGCAGAAAGTGAAGATCAACAAGACTATCGGTACTTGCAGATATGTCTACAACTTCTATCTCGGCCACAACAAAACACGGCACGATAAAGGCGAAGGATTCATGACCGGTAAAAGTTTTAGTGTATGGCTCAATAATGAGTACATCCCTAACAATCCGGATAAGGCATGGATCAAAGAAGTTTATTCAAAAGCCGTAAAGAAGTCTATTGAAGATGGATGTACTGCATTTACGAGATTTTTCAAACATCAGAGTGCTTTTCCTAACTTCAAAAAGAAAGGGAAGTCCGATGTGAAGATGTATTTCGTAAAAAACAACCCAAAAGATTGCACTTGCGAAAGACACCGGATAAACATACCGACTTTAGGCTGGGTACGTATTAAAGAAAAAGGTTATATCCCCACGACCAAAGATGGTTGGAAGAT
>JAEEGL011194807.1_pt1 | contig 13001 bp, 9 predicted proteins | sample 9134231 | NCBI WGS metagenome assembly JAEEGL01 (sample SAMN16246548, study PRJNA631951) | gut metagenome | biome: gut microbiome; feature: rumen; material: fiber-attached | host: Bos | place: Iran: Karaj | collected 2018-10 | reverse complement strand
CTCCTTCCGGGAGCACACGGCTCCAGCTGATGGAAACACGATAGCAATTGAACACCATCTCGGCGAACAGGTCGATATCTTCCTTATAGCGATGATAGAAATCGATGGCGACCTTCCAGTCGGAATGTCCCTCCTTGATCGGCATGATGTCGTAGATGCTCATGCCTTTGCCGTCTTCGTTCCAGGCGCCTTCTGTCTGCATGCAGGAGACAGAGCCGCCCCACAAAAACCCTTCTCTGAACATAAAACTACTCCTTTGTGTCCCTGCCGAGAGGATCTCTCACCCGATCTCATCCGCGGCAAGCGTGATTTCGTTACGGCGTTTCTGGGGTCCATTATAACAGATTTGTCGGTTTTTCCTACTATTTTTTCTGAAATTCCACTTTTTTTGTAGGAATTGACATTCTTTTTTTGTCCTTTTATAATGAAAGACGTCCTATGCAGTTTCAAATATCCACATGGGGAGGTTTCGATATGAAGCGGATCGAGCAGGTTTTGCAGGGAAAGGCCGAAAATTATATACTGCCTTTCTTCTGGCAGCACGGGGAAGACGAATCTGTGCTGCGCGACTATATGCGCGCCATCTATGAGGCCAACATCCGTGCCGTCTGCGTGGAAAGCCGACCGCACCCGGATTTCGTCGGTGAGACCTGGTGGCGGGACATGGATATCATTCTGGATGAGGCCAGTCAGCGGGATATGAAGGTATGGATCCTGGATGACTCTCATTTTCCGACCGGTTTTGCTAACGGTGCGGTGAAAACAGCGCCGCGTGAACTCAAACATCAGTACATGGTCAGCCGGACGTTGGAGATGGCCGGTCCCGTATGCGCGGCGGAGTTCGATCTGAATACCTATATGCAGCCGCAGCCTCTGCCGCCCTGGATCCCGCAGCCGCCCAAGGACCCTTCGGACGACTTTTCCGATGACAAGCTGGTCCGCATCCTGGCCTGCCCCATCCTGCCTGGCGAAACACTGGGACAGCCACTGGACCTGACCGCCTGTGTCCAGGATGACATCGTCCGTTTCGACCTGCCGGAAGGGTACTTCCGCATCTATGTCGTCTATCTGACCCGCAATGCCCGCGGCCGCAACGACTATATCAACTTTATGGATCAGGAATCCTGCCGTCTGTTGATCGACGCGGTCTACGAGCCTCATTACGCACACTATGCACCGTATTTCGGTAGCGTTATCGCCGGTTTCTTCTCCGACGAACCGCCGATCGGCAACACGGAAGGATACAACCTGGTGGGGCCGATCGGAACACCGGGGCAAAGTCTGCCCTGGTCCCGTGCCGCGGCTGATCGTTTCACCGAGTTTTTCGGCAGCGCTGACTGGTCTTTGTACACGCCCTACCTTTGGGCGGATGCTGAAGATACATGGATGCAGGCCAAGGTCCGTACCGCATACATGGATATGGTCTCGACTCTGGTCGCGGAATGCTTCTCCGCCCAGAACGGTGCCTGGTGCGAAGCACATGGTATTGAGTATATCGGTCACATGCTGGAAGACTGTGATATGCACGTGGCGATGGGTCCGTCCATGGGGCACTTTTTCCGCGGTCTCTCCGGTCAGCACATGGCCGGCGTGGACAATATCGGCGGACAGGTAACGATCGGCGGGCAGAACGTGCCGCGCCATGACACTCCCAATACTCTTGACGAAGCCGGTTTCTATCAATATATGATCGGTAAAATGGCCGCTTCCCACGCCGCGATCGACCCGAAAAAGCGCGGCCGTGCCATGTGCGAGAATTTCGGCGCATACGGCTGGAGCTCCGGCCCGAAGGAACAAAAGTTCATGCTGGATCATTACATGGCGCGAGGCGTCAACTATTATGTCCCGCACGCCTTCACTCCCGCCCCCTTCCCGGATCCCGACTGCCCGCCCCATTTCTACGCTCATGGCGAGAACCCGACCTACCGTGCTTTTGGTGTATTGATGGCCTACGCCAACCGCGTCTGCAGCCTGATCAACGATGGAACCCCGCATCCGGACGTCGCCCTGCTCTACAACGCGGAAAGCGTGTGGGCCGGCGGCGGTGACAGCCAGATCCCGGTCTGCCGCGCCCTTGGCGAAGCCCAGATCGACTTTCATATCATTCCTTCGGACGTATTCGAAAACAACACATATCCCTGCGCACTGCAGAAGGACGGTCTGCATGTCAACGGCATCGTCTATAAAGCGCTGCTGGTCAGCGGCTGCCAGGCCATCGATCCCATCAGCGCAGACATGATCCTTAAGATGCGGCAGCAAGGATTCCACGTCTTTTTCATCGATCGTCGGCCGGAACTGGTGATCGGTGCTGCGGCGGAAGATGAACTGCGCTGGAACACACAGTCCAAGGATCTTCCCGTCGTGCCGCTGCAGGAGCTTGCCGTCCGCCTCAAAACTGTACTGCAGCCGGAAAGCCTGATCCTGCCCCAGGATCCTTTGATGACCACATATCATTATGAACTTGAAGGTGTGTCCGAATGGCTCGTGCTCAACGAGCATCCCGGTACAACGTTTGCCGGAACCATATCTTTGAACGGCACCGGTGTTCCGCTGCGCTATGATCCCTGGGAAAACCGGCTGGAGCAAGTCGCTTATACTGTGCAAGACGGCCGCACCCTCTGCGGTCTTTCGGTCGATCCTCTGGCCCTTGTGATCCTGCTGCTCCTGCCGGATGAAGCCGCCGCGGCCGCCCTGCTGCCGCAGATGCCCCATGGCGCTCTGACACCACTTTGTGAGATCCCACAGTTCACGGTCGGACGCATCGAGTCTAAAGCATACGAAAACAAAAAAGAGCCGGACCACCTTGCAGTGATCCAGGCCCCTTATACCGGTATGCAGATCCTGTATCCGGATTTTGCCGGTTATTATGTATATGAAACGGAAGTTGAAAGTCTTCCTACGGCGCCTTTGTTCCTCGAAGCCGATGCCGCTTACGAGTGCATGGAAGTCTTCTGGAACGGGCAGTCCCTGGGCACCCGCGTACAGGCGCCTTACCACTTCCGCATTCCCATGGAGATCGTGCATGCTTCCAACAAACTGCGTATCGAGGTCGCCACGCTGGCAGAACGCAAAGTCCATGCGATCGCTCCGGACCAGATACGGAGCATGTCGCAGGAGCGTCCGCTTTCCGCCACCGGCCTTGTCGGCCGCGTACAGATCCTTACAGAGACTCCATAAACGTAAGCGCTCGCTCCGGCCAGCCTTCCACATCGGTGCCGGTGCCATCGCCGAAACCGTGCGGGGCGTGCTCTCCTTCTTCCAGCACCACGGGCACACCCGCCGCCCGCAGACCGGCTTCCATGCCCTCGGAATTCCTCGGCGGCACGGTGGCGTCATCCTTCCCGCAGACGATATAGCAGGGAGGATACGCTGCGTTCAGCTGGTCGATCACGTTGAACTCATCCACATCTTCCCGGGTAAACTCCGGGCTGAACATAAGCCGCACCAGTCCACCGTATTCATCACGGCCGGCCTCGGCTTTTAAATCGATGAAGGTGTAGATCGGGAACATCACCTTCGGCTTCGCGAAACCATACTTCTTATACCCCACGTTGGCCGATCCCCAGTTGGAGATCAGGTTGGCACCGGCGGAGAACCCGCCGATCGCGTACACATCTGCGTCCGTGATGGCAAACTGATCTTTGTGCGCCGTGATGAACCGCAGGGCATGATACAGATCATCCAAGGACTTGCGTACCGCCTGCTCTTCCTGGACACGGTAGGTCATAAGAAAGACCTGATACCCGGCTTTTACCATGTGTACGGCCGTGGGCAGCGCTTCTACCGCCGTGCAGACCGACATATAGGCTCCGCCGGCGCACAGTACGATATAGGGCCTCTCCGGATCGATCGTCTCCGGCAGAAGCCGCATCAGATTCACATTCTTTTTCTGCGGTGCGTCCGCACATGCCTCTTCGTCATAGATAAAGTATTGTTCCATTCTGCCGGTCTCCACAGCTTCCGCAAGGAACGTCAGCCCATCCGCGATCGCTTCCGGGCTCCAACCGATCTGCCGCATCGACTCGATCGGCTGCCGGTTCATTTCTTCCTGCATAGGGTTCGCACCGGGGGTATAGATCATAAACCGGCTGTAGGGCTTGATCCTGGGATCCGCCAGGACTTGTTCCATCGTATTGTGAATCGTAAATGCTGCCATACCATGCACCTCCTGTTTCTTATCTTTCACTATATCATACCCTCTGTCAAAAGCAAGGAGAAATCTTACCATGCAGCCTCGTTCCAGCGCCATCCGGCGTACTGCCACATTGATCATCCTGATCGAACTGCTCCTGCTCGCCGTCTTCGCGTTCCAGGCGATCCGTTTTGGCGCCGCCAACGACCGTAGTGAAGCCGCGGCGCGGGAAGAGCTTCTGCAAAACAGTGCCGAGCAGCTGCATACTGTTGTAAACGCGGCTATCCGCATGGCAGAAAATCTGGCGGCTGACGACCGCATGAACCAGTTGGCTTACCACAGCTATTTATCGGAATATGACCGCTCTCGTATCATTCTCGGCCTGATCACCAACCTGAAAAACATGCAGGGAATGTACCCGATAGTGGACAACATCCAGATCCTTTTTCCCAAGGAAGAAATGGCTTTGGACAATACTAGCGGTTATAACAATCAAAAGCTTTATGAGCCCCCTTCCGAAGAAGAGCTCCATCTTTCTCCCTTTATGTATTATGAAGGCGGGGTCCTTAAGCTGCGCATCCAGTACCCTCTGATCACAGCTTATTCGGACAGTATGCCCGATTATGCCTGTGAGTTTCGTTTTTCATCAGATATCCTGAAATCCTATCTGCCCTCGACTTCCGGCAATACGGGCTGCTGTCTGCTGGTGCAGGATCCTGAAGGTATCTGGTTCCCACTGGATATGAATGAGGACAATGAGATTCCTTCTTTAGCAGACCTGCCTGAGCAGATCAAAGTGGAAGGAAACCGCTGCAATGTTCAATATGCGCGCATCGGCGAACAGCCCCTTGCCATCGCTTTCTGGCAGCCTGTCCGGAGCCTCAGCCGTTCCATGACCGCCATGTTGATCAGTCTGGTTTCCATCGTACTGCTGACTGTGCTCTTGCTCTTGTTCCTGCTGTACCGGGCGAACAAGGATATCGCGGTCCCGATCCGCCGATTGATCTCCGCCTTTGACCAGGTCCGTGCGGGCGACCTTTCCACCCGGATCCAGCACAACAAAAACGATGAATTCAGTCTGATCTACGAATCCTTCAACAACATGAGCGATCGCACAGAACAACTGATCGAAGATATCAAAGAGCAGCATACTTTGCTGCAGAACGCAGAACTGGCGCAGCTGCAGGCGCAGATCGACCCGCATTTTCTGTACAATAGTTTCAACATGATCAAGTATATGGCGGAGGGTGAAGAATACGAACAGATCTCCGAAACGGTCTCCAATCTGGCGGAGTATTATCGCTTCATCAATAAAGAGACCCGTCAGGCGATCCCGCTGCAGGCGGAAGTGCGCCACATGGAGACCTATCTGTACATCCAGCAGCTGCGCTTCGAAGGCCGCATCCAGCTGGATGATGGCCAGCTGCCGGCGCAGGTCGCAGGTTATAAGGTCCCGAAGCTGATCCTGCAGCCATTGGTGGAAAACTGTTATAAGCATGGGCTGAAAAACAAACTGCAGGATGGTCTGATCCAGATCCGCTACTTGATCGAAGGTGACTGTCTTACCCTTTCCATCGCGGACAACGGTGGAGAAATGACGGAAGAAAAGCTGGAAGAAGCCCGCAAACATATGTATGATACCGACAATCAGTCGATCAGCCACGCCCTTTCCAATACGCGGCGCCGGCTGGAGCTGGCCTTCGGGGATCCGGACATGATCGCACTGTCCATCAATGAAGACCAGGGTCTTACGGTCGCCCTACGGTTTGACCTGACCAAAACTGCGGAGGGATAAATATATGTCAGAATTTTCCAGGAAGCTCGAAGCATGCCGCGCGGCAACCGCTGATCTCACGCCCATCGTACTGGATGAAAACGAAGCCTCCGACCGTCCGGAACAGGCACGGCGCTATCCGCACCCTTTTGAGATCCTCTGGATGCGGGTACGGCCGGATCACAGCCGGACCATGTTCTGCTTCTTCAACCAGATGATGTCCCGTGCCATCTACCGGCAGGACGTGGGGGATTTCCATCATCATGAATATGTGGAAATGATCTACGTCATCCAGGGATCCTACCGGATCGACACGGGCAGCGAGATCCTGTCCTTCGAAGAGCAGGAATTCGCCTTGATCGATCCGAATCTGGTCCATCGGGACGTGTATCGGGACGAACCCGGTGAGGTCCTGTTCCTTTGCATGTCGGAATCCTTCTTCGACGAACTGTTCCTTCGGCAGCTGGAAGGCAGCTCCCACGCGGATCTGACAGGTTTCATCAGCAATGCATTATACAATCCGAAGCGCAAAAGCGGCTGCCTGCGCCTTAGGAGCCATCACAGTCAGGAGGAGATCGAACAGCTGCTCTTCCACCTGATCCGGGAGATGGAGGACCATCAAGGCGGCTACGAATATATGATAAAGGGGCTGATCACCCGGGTGGTCAATACGCTGGCGCCGCAGATCTACCAGCAATTGTCCAGCAATGAACAGCAGCTGTACAAAAAGCGTCTGTATGAGCAGGTACTCGATTACATGGAAACCCATCTGGCAGACGTCACGGTCGAAGAGCTGTCGGACGTCTTCCATTTTCAGAAGGATTATTTCACCCGGCTGATCCGTCAATATGGCGCGGTCAGCTTTACAGAGACCTTAAAGAACATGCGGATCCGGAAAGCGGCCTACTTCCTGCAGCATACGGACATGTCCATTTCCGAGATCGCATCAAGGGTCGGGTATCAGAATGAAAGCTACTTTTATCGGATCTTCGCGGAAAGCAAAGGCTGCTCACCCGCATCCTTCCGCAAGCAGAAATAGTCATACCCGGTCGTTACAGGACAGAAGAAGTGCTCGTTCAGGAGCATAGGCTTCTGTCCTTTTTTTATTTAGAATAGAACCAACAAACCGAGAGGAGGCTTCTCTATCATGAAAACATACAAGGTCGGCGTCATCGGAACAGGCATGATCTGCCGCATCTACATCGACAATATCGCAAAGCGTTTTGAGATCGTGGAACTGAAGGCGGTAGCGGATATCGCACTGGAAAAGGCGGAAGAGGTTGCCAAGGTCTACGGTGTCAAGGCCTGTACGGTGGATGAGCTGCTGGCTGATCCCGAGATCGACATCGTGTTGAACCTGACCCCGCCCTTTGTCCACTATGACATCATGAAGCGGGCACTGGAAGCCGGCAAACACGTGTACACGGAAAAGACCTTTACCATGAACACGCAGGAGGCGGCGGAACTGGTCGCCCTCGCGAAAGAAAAAGATCTGATGATCGGATCCGCGCCGGATACCTTCTTCGCCAGCTGGGTTCAGAACGCCCGCGCCATCATCGACAGCGGCCGTCTGGGGCGCATCACGTCCTTCGCGATGGTCGGCAATCGTGACAATGATCGCATGCTAGGTGCGATGCCCTATATGAACAAACCCGGCGGTGGACTACTGCTGGACTACTGCGTCTACTATCTGACCGTGCTGATCAACCTGCTGGGTCCTGTCAAGGAAGTGTCCGCGAAGATCAAAGCCCCGTACCAGCAGCATCTGAACACCTTCCCCTACTCTCCGCAATATGGTCAGATGATCGATACGCCCAACGAAAGCCAGATCTACTCCGTTCTGGAGATGGAGAACGGCATCACCGGCACCCTGTCCATCAACGCGGACAGCGTCTTCTTCGACCAGACCTATTTCGCCATCTACGGCAACAAGGGCATCCTGTACCTGGCCTGCCCGGACTGGTTCAATGGTGAGCTTTCGATCTACGAAAACACCTATGACTTTGAAAACGCGGACAAGCCGGTCCGCATCAAGATCGAGGATCCCTATGCGTTCAAGACCAACAGCCGCGGCGTCGGCCTGGCGGATATGGCCTGGGCACGCCTCGAAGGACGCGAACCCCGCGTCAATGGAGAGCGCTGCTACCACGTACTGGAGATCGAAGAGCGCATGATGGAAAGCAACGATAAGAACGGCGCCTTCGTCTCTGTGGCATCCACCTGCGACCGCTGCATCCCCGTGGCGATCCCGACGGACACGGAAGAAAGCGCACTGAAGACCCGATAAAGGAGGCAAAAAACGATGATCACGAAAGCGAACATGCATTTAGGATTCAACTGCAAGGACCTGGAAAAGTCTATGTGGTGGTATGAAACCTTCCTGGGCTGCAAAGAAAAGTTCACCCTCTACTGGGGCGATCTTCTGCCGAAGAACGAAGAGATGCGCTCCCGTATGGATCCGGAACGCATCGCCTACCTTGAAGGCATCAAAGATGAGAAATGGATCGTCTACATGGAAGTCATGGACTGCCCCGGCACCTTCATCGAACTGTTCAATGAGCCCACCGCGCACGTACCGCATCTGCCGGACCAGGAAGTGGATCTGAATTACACGCACTATGCCCATACCGTGGATGATGTGGAAGCTTTTTATCAAAGTGTTCTTGCCAAGGGCGGCGAGCAATACGTCTGGCTGACGCCCCGCCCGAACATCGACCGCACCAAGGCCATGTGGCTTCAGGACCCCGATGGCAACAAGATGGAGTTCATCGAATACAATGAATACAGTATGGAACTGATCGGCCGGGAACTGCCGGAAGGCGTGGATCTGTGGAGTATCTTTAAGAACAAGAAGGAGGACTAAGATCATGAAATATGAATTCCCGAAAGATTTCCTGTGGGGCGTCGCGACCGCTTCCGCACAGGTAGAAGGCGCAGCTTTTGAAGACGGCAAAGGCCCGACCATCTGGGACGCGTTCTGCCGCCTGCCAGGCAAGATCCGTGACAACAACGTCATGGACGTAACCTGCGATCAGTATCACTTGTATGAAAAAGACGTCCAGCTCATGAAGGATATGGGTGTCAAAAGCTATCGTTTCTCTTTCTCCTGGGCACGGATCCTGCCGGAGGGTACGGGCAAGGTCAATGAAAAGGGTCTTGACTATTACCGCCGGCTGATCAAATGCCTGAAGGATAACGGCATCGTTCCGAACGCCACTATGTACCACTGGGATCTGCCCTATGCTCTGCAGCTCAAGGGTGGCTGGGGCAACCGGGACATCGTCGAATGGTTCAAAGAATATGCGAACGTCCTCCTGGATAACTTTGGCCAGGACATCGACATCTGGGTCACCTTCAACGAGCCGATCGCGACCTACGTTGGTTATGGCATGGGTTCCTTCGCGCCGGGTCTTACAGATGAAAAGTATGCCCGTCAGGCGCTGCACAATCTGCTGGTGGCGCACGGCGAAGTCGTCAAACTGTTCCGCGAGAAGAACCTGCCGAACGCGAAGATCGGCATCGTGGTGGATATCTGGCGGCATTACGCGGGCCGGGCTGGCAACGCCGAGGATGAAGCCCTGGTCCTGCAGGGCAACGAGATCGCCGGTTATGGATGGTTCCTGCATGCGCTGTTCCTGGGCGGCTATTCTGAAGCCCTTACCAAGTATATGGAGGAAAAAGGCTTCACCCCGAAGATCTGCGAGGGCGACTTCGAGACCATCGCGCAACCGGTGGATTTCTATGGCCTGAACTTCTACAACGGCATCATCGACAACGCCGAAAAGATGCGTGAAATGCGCCAGAAGATGGCCGAAGGCGGCAATTACCAGTTCAAGCCGGAACAGCATCCGGAAGCGATCTACGACGTGCTGCACATGCTGGTCGAGAAATACCATGTGAACGTGCCGATCTATGTCACGGAAAACGGTTACATCCACATCGACCACGGTGATAAGCCGGTGGAGTATTTCCTGGATGATCCGGATCGTATCGAGTACATCCGCGACGTCCTCCAGTGGGTGCGCCGGGCCATGGATGACGGCATCGACGTGCGCGGCTACTACTGCTGGTCCCTGCTGGACAACTTCGAGTGGAACGCCGGTTTCACCATGCGCTATGGTCTCAACTATACGGATTTCAAGACCCTGGAGCGCATCCCGAAGAAGAGCGCCGGCTGGTACAGCCAGGTGATCCGCGAGAATGGCTTCGAAGCGGAGCCGATCGTGCTGAAGGACTCTGTGATCGTAAAATAAGGAGGTGGCGGGGCTTTCATGCCCTGCCTTTTCTGTCATATAAGCAGTGAGGTATCAGATATGCATTCCACAAACATCAAAAAACTATGCAAGGAAGACTATCGTAAGTTCCTTTCCCGTCATGACATGGTCTTTGAAAAGCCGGCTGGTCAGTGGGAGCAGGGCGTGCCCATGGGCAACGGCGTCATCGGCACCGTCGTCTGGGGCGGTGGCGACCGACCGATGAAGATCTCGCTGGATCGCGCCGACATATGGGAACTGCGCAATATCCATCCCGATTATGAAGAAGAGTTCAATTGGCGCACTTTCACACATTATCTGGAAACCGAAAACAAGGAAAAACTCAACACATTCCTGAATCCCGGCCGCGAAAACCCCAATCCGACGCGATTTCCTGTCGGCCGTCTCGAGTTCACGACACAGGGGCAAGTGACAAGTCACACCATGCGGTTCCGCTTGAGTGATGCTGTAACGGAAGGCCGGACTGAGACCGACCTCGGCGCGGTCCGTTGGGAGACCTGGGTCAGCGCGACGGACCAGGTCCTCGTGCTGGAGACCTGGACCGAAGGCGGCGAAACCTTCTCCATGAGGCCTAAATTCCTCAGCCGTCCCGGGGATTATACCGACGAAGACACGAAGGAATCCACCCGCTGGAAGGCTTTCGGCGGTCTGGCGCATCCGGAGCGCAAGCCCCACACCATGACGCAGTATCTGAAGGCATGGGGGTATCCTGATTCCCTGGAGGGCACGGAAGGCGACGTTTGTTGGTGGTCACAGGCTATCCCGGAAAACGGCGGCTATGTGGTCGCCTGGAAAAGGATCATCGTAAGCCCCGGACATGAGATCCTTGTGCTTTCCATCAGCTGCGATCGGACGAAATCGAACCCCGCACAGGAAGCGATCGCCTGCATCAAGGATCTGGATGCGTCTGCAGTCGAAGTGCTGCGGGACGCACACCGGAACTGGTGGCTGGACTACTACTCCGCTTCCTTCCTGAGCATTCCGGATACGCGTCTGGAAGCCCTGTATTACATCGAAGTGTACAAATTGGCCAGCAGCACGCGGCCGGGCGGCATCCATATGACGCTGCAGGGGCCTTGGTCCGAAGATGACAATCTGCCCGCTTACTGCATGAATGATTATCATTGGAACCTGGAACAGCAGATGCAGCTGTGGTCCATCTATACCGGCAATCGACTGGATTTCGGCATGCCCATGTACGATATGATCGATCAGGCCCGTCCGATCCTGAAACAATTCTGCGAAAAATTCTTTGAGCGGGAGGGCGAATTCCTCGCGCACTGCACTGATATCGACTGCCGCCCACTGCTCTGCAATATCGATAACTTTGAATTCAACGGTCTTCCCTGGGTCTGCTTCATGTATTGGCAGCACTACAAATTCAGCATGGACGAAACTTTCCTGCGCGACCGGGCGTATCCGCTCATGAAAGCAGCCTTAAAGCCCCTGCTGCCGGAGCTTCAGATGCGTGAAGATGGTTATCTGCATCTGCCTTGGAGCTCTTCGCCGGAATATCACAGCCCACAGGAGACCTACCGTTGGGTCCGACACGAGATGCCCGACTGGACCAACCGTTTCGGTCCCGACGCCACCATCGACCTGTCGCTGATCAAGTTCCTGTGCAAAGCACTGATCGAAGCTTCCGAGATCCTGGGAATCGAGGAGCTAGAGAAGGCGGATTGGACCTATGCACTCGATCATCTGACCCCCTACCCAATGGACGAATTCGGCAGCCTGGCTGTGCGAAAAGGGCTGCCTCTTTCCTCCAGTCACCGTCATCAGTCCCACCTCTTCCCCATCTATCCGCTGCATGAAATGACGCTGGAAACCGACCGGGAGACGATCGAACGCTGCCTGACTGTCCTTGGCATCCACGGCCAAGGCGAATGGGTCGGATGGTCCTTCCCATGGGTCGCTCTTCTTGGTGCCTATGGCGGACGCCCGGCTTTGTCCCGCAATCTGATGCTCGATTATGCCGATCGTTATGTCACGGAAAGCACCGTTCATTTCCAGGGTCCGCAGAAGAGCTGTGACATCTCCCTGTACGTATATCCGGGCGGCAACTTCGGCCAGACCATCGAAGCCGGCTTTGGATCCATTGCCGCGCTGCAGGAAATGGCGATCCAGAGTAACGGTGGTATCATCCGGCTGTTCGAGAATGCGCCGCCGGCATGGGCAGACATCGCACTTGCCGATATGCGCACGGAAGGCGCGTTCCTCATCAGTGCCGTGCGGAAAGCATACGTTACACAGTTTGTGGAAGCAAAGGCGGAACAAGGCGGCAAGTTGGTCCTTCGGACCGATTTCGGTGCCGATACTGTGCACGGTGAGATCAACGGACATCCCAAAGATTTCCGCATGCAGGATGGAACGCTTACGATCGATACCCGGAAGGGCGATACGATCTTCTTGTGGGCAGGAGAGGACCACCCCGAAACAAAGATCGAGCCGCTTACAGGTATTCCGACCGACTATAACTTCTATGGTGTGAAAAAAGTATCACGATTCTGAGAGGTATGTCCATGGATTATAGATTACCGATCGCGATACATGCCGCGCAGAAGGCGCAAAATCCAGAGACTCTCCTGCAGAAGAAAACACTGCAGATCGGTCTGAACCGGAAAGGATACTGATCCAATGGCAATTCGACCTTTTGAACTTGGCGTCAACCTTTTTGGGTTGACCGAGCCATTTGTGAAAGATAAGGCGGCCGCCCTTCGGCAGCTCCAGGAGATCGGCTTTGACTGCATCGAACCGATGCTCATCATCATGAAGCAGGACCCGGAGCACAAGCCGCCGGGAGATCCGCCGCCACAGCTAT
>JAEEGL010849271.1_pt1 | contig 13001 bp, 7 predicted proteins | sample 9134231 | NCBI WGS metagenome assembly JAEEGL01 (sample SAMN16246548, study PRJNA631951) | gut metagenome | biome: gut microbiome; feature: rumen; material: fiber-attached | host: Bos | place: Iran: Karaj | collected 2018-10 | reverse complement strand
GCTGATGTTCTACTATTTCTGTGTCGGTTCGATGGCCACACCGCTCTACGTGAAAGTGTGCAACCACAATGGAGAATTGCAAACCATAGGCAGTATCGACGTGAACGATTCTTCCAAACAGGGCAGTTGGCAGTTTGCCTCAATCCCGCTGACAGGCTGTGCCGGACAGGACTATGTGCAGGTAGCCTTCGAAACCACGACTGGAACGACTGTCGACGTGATCTACCTCGATAATTTCCGCATCATCGACAAGAAGAAACAACATCTAGAAATAACGGAGATTCCTACTATGACATACGGAGAAGCTACCTACGAACTGCCTGCCATAACTGCTGAAGGACTTTCGCTTACATGGACCGTTGAAGATATAGATGTATCAGAAGTAAACGGCAACATGCTGACCATCAAGGGAGCCGGCACGACAACTGTGACAGCTACTCAGGCCGGCAATGATGACTATGAAGCCTTCTCTCGGGAGTTTACCCTTACTGTCAATAAAGCTCCATTGACCATTACCGCTGATGACTGCACGAAGGAAGAGGGCGAGGAGAACCCAGAGCTGACCGTCAGCTACGAGGGCTTTGTGTACAACGATGATGCCTCGTCGCTCACCTCACAGCCTGTCGTCACGACGACGGCAACGGTGGAGAGTCCAGCAGGCACCTATCCCATCACGGCAAGCGGTGCAGAATCCGCCAACTATGTGTTTAATTATGTTGAAGGGACACTAACCATTTATGACGTGCCTCTGAATGCTTCGGTGGTGCGTCCTGTCAACAATGCAACGGATGTCTATCCGAAAGATGTCGTTTTGGAGTGGGAACCTGCACAATTCGCCGAAGGTTATAAGCTCTATGTGGGCAGTAATGCCGAGGCCAATAACCTCATCGACGGCCTCGATGTGGGAACTGCCTTGACCTATACCATCCCAGAGTGTGACTACGAGACCACTTACTATTGGAAAGTAGTTCCCTACAATGATTTCGGTGATTCAAATACTAACATTATGTGGACATTCACCACACAACCTCATATAATAGTGATGGAGTTTCCTTATTCAGAGACCTTCAATGATTGTACAAATGAAGTTCCTCTCGGTTGGTTGAGCATAACTGACAATGAATACGTGAACCGTCGATGGTCACCTAATGGTATATATGGCTTTGAAGGGAATTCTTTATACACTGGTTGGATGAATGCAGGCAGAAGTTCCACGTTGTTTTCTCCTGAATTCAGAATTCCCAGAGGAACTGATGCCTATATTTCTTTCGTATGGGGTGACGAGCATCCGCATCATCTCATTAAGGACGAGACGGGCTTGCTCACGAAGCAGAACATTGAGCCTAACAACGGAGTCAGCGAAGTAATCTTCGAGGTGTTCGCAGATGGCGAATGGCATCAGGAGGCTTATCTCTCAGAAGCCTACAACGAGGACGGTGAAACAAAGTATTGGCGTTATGAAAAGATTGACCTGACACAGTATGCAGGCAAGAAGATTCAGTTCCGTTGGATTAACAGGGCACTCAGTGGTGCTCACAATGGAGCATCTCTCGACAATATTTACTTGGATGGAGTTTTTGAGATGAGTAATGATAAAATATACTCTGAAAATATTATTCTTCGTTCCGGAAGAAATGTAAAAATGAACATTGTTATGGAAAATGAGGAACCCATTATCATGGCTGAGTTCTACTTGCAACTGCCGGAAGGTGTAACGATTGGGACGAATGAAGATGGGAATATTGATGCAAGACTGAACGAGAGTCGTTGTGACCAAACGCATACACTCAGTGTTTCTGACGACGGCAAGGGACTTTATCACTTCCTCTGTTATTCGAATATCAACAATCCATTTATTGGTAATGAAGGAGAACTTGTACTGCTTCGTTTGGAGTGTGACGAGAATGTTGAGAATGGAGTTTACCAGGGGCTCATTAAAGAAATTCTACTCTCTGATAAAGACAAGAAATCCATCTATCTGAATAACGTTACATTCAATATAGAAGTAAGGGATTATCTGTTGGGCGACATTAACAACAACGACATCATCAACGGTATGGACATCGTGGAAATCGTAGATCTCATCATGTCAAATACTTACGCCATCGCTGCCGACCTCTATCCTGCAGGGGACCCTGACGGAGTTATCAATGGTATGGATTTGGTGGAAGAAGTAGATCTTGTCATGTCACAACCGGCCGTACAATACTATTCACCAATGTCAATCATGGATAATGGATTGATGATGAAACCTGCGGTTGATGGTTCCTGGCATCTTGGTGTTGACAAAGCCTCACGGTACATCTTGGCACAGATGACTGTTGAATTGGAAAAAGGTGAGCGCCTGATAGATGTCGTATCAGACAAAACGCACACTGTCTCTTGGAAACAGACTGACGACAACCACTATGTCGTAATCTGCTACTCTCCCATGAATCTGCCGTTCAGCGACAACGACGAGTTGCTTACATTCATCTGCTCAGGAAATGGAAAGATAAGTGTTTCGGACGTGACCCTCATCGATGACACCAAGCAAGAGTTTATCATGGTTGACACCAACGCTGATTTGGCAACAGGCATCAATGAGAGAAACAACGATACCTATAGTTCTGCTATACATGACTTGCAAGGACGATTAGTATCCAACAAAGAGACGAGAAGTCGTCAGGTTACTAAAGGAATCTATATTCGTAACAACAAGAAAGTCGTCATAAAATGAAGATTATTAGATTATTGTTAACTGGATTGTTGCCCATGATGGTGGGTAATGTCCTTGCCGATGGGTTGAATGTGAATGATTTCCGCATAGAACCCGGACAAAGGCTCAATATTGATGTAGAATTTGAAAACACAGAACACCAATACATCATGCTGGAGTTTTGGATGAAGCTTCCTGAAGGAGTCGTTGTTGACAAAGACGAGGATGGCGAGTTGCTATACGAGGCGAACACAGCCCGTTTCAAGCAATCGCACCAACTTGTGATGAAAGAGAATGAAGGTAATGCCTATCACATCCTGATTTACTCAAACCAAAAGGAATCGTTGAACGGAACAACGGGGGGCTTGTTTTCTTTCACGGTAAAGGCAGCTAATAATGCAGCTCTTGGAAAATACCAAGGAACGATTTTTAATCAATTGTTATGTGACACGGATAAGAACGAGTATCATCCTGAAAACCTGTTGTTTAATGTGACGATCGCAAATCCAGCTAAAGAGCAGTCTTTGACAATGGAAAATCTACCCATGATGACTTATGGTGATGATGCTTTGGAATTACCAGCTACTACGACAGAAGGTCTTCCCTTGGAATGGACAACTGATGACTCGTTGGTGGCAATTATTGAAAACGGCACGATATCTATCAATCATGCAGGTACGACTACAGTCACTGCTACCCAAGAAGGTAATGAAGAGTATTTGCCTTTCTCGCGGGAGTTCACACTTACTATCAATAAAGCGTTGCTTACCGTTACGGCCAACAGTATCACCATGCATTGCGGGGAAGCAATCCCAGAGCTTTCCGTTACGTATGAGGGCTTCAAATATCTGGATGATGAGAATGACCTGTTGAAAAAACCGACCGTGACAACCACGGCGACCTGCGATAGCGAACCAGGCACATATTCCATTACTGCAAGAGGGGCGGAATCAGACAACTATGAGTTTGAATATGTTGACGGAACGCTAACCTTGATTGGCTACCAGACGCTACAGCTCATGGAGATTCCCACGATGACCTATGGTGATGCCGCATACGAGCTACCTTTGACTACGGATGAGGGAAAGCCTTTAACCTGGAGCATCAGCGACGACACGGTTGCCATGATTGCTGATGGACAGCTCACCATAAAGAATGCTGGTACTGCTACGATGAATGCTGCGGCTGAAGGCGACACTTTCCATGAGCCGTTTGAAAGGGAGTTTACACTAACCGTAGACAAAGCGATTCTAACAATAGCAGCCAATGACATCACACGACTATATTATGAGGAGAATCCCGAACCCACTTACACATGTGAGGGTCTGAAATATGGAGAGACTGATGAGGTTTTGACCACAAAACCTGTATTGCGAACAACAGCTACGAAAGAAAGTAATGCAGGCACCTATCCCATCACTATTGGAGGAGCAGAAGCCGCCAACTATTTTATCAGTTATGAAGCAGGGACGTTGACCATCAATAAACGTGATTTGATTGTTTCCACAGACGACTACAGCCGTTACTACAACGAGGAGAATCCGGAGTTTGAACTGATTTATGATGGTTTTGTTGGAAATGAAGATGAAAATGTTCTGCTCCTAAAACCTACTGCTACAACTTTGGCCACGAAGGATTCAGACGTGGGTGTTTACGACATCACCATCGACGGAGGACAGGCCGTGAACTACGAACTAACATACAAGGGAGGTAAGCTCACTATTGAGAAGGCTTATCAGACACTGACCTGGGAACAGGACTTGTCGGAATTGAAACTATTCGACCAAGTGGAACTATCGGCAGAAGCATCATCTGAACTAAGAGTAAATTATTATATTGCTGGGCCTGAGATCTGTTCCTTGACACAGATTGGAGAGAAAACATATCTTGATTGCTCAAACGAGGGTGAAACTGTAATATACGCCATTCAGGAAGGAAACAATAACTACTGGCAGACTACCAAGAGTTATAAGACGGTGAAAATCATCAGGCCTATACCCACAAGTAACAATGCCTCAGATGGTTGGATAAACACGCCTTTTGGAGAGAATGTCTACGACTTGCAGGGCCGCAAGATAGGGGCGGACATGTATGAAACAAGTACGTACAAGCGTGGTATCAACATTATTCGTATGAGTGACGGCACAACACGGAAGGTGGTTGTGAAATAATGTAACTGGCGCGAATAGGATTATCGACTTTGACAAGGCTTTTATAAAACAACGGATTATACAGATTTATACTTATATACAACTACAAATTTCACGGATCACACGAATCGCGTTTACCATAAATATAGGTAGCGACGAATCGTGTAACCCGTGAAATGCTTTATTAGAACGATTTCCGAAGATCTGTTGTTATTTCACATACTCGGAGAAGTCGGTGAGGTGCATGTCGCCCTTGCGGGTCAGCGTGTCGTGCATAGCGAAAGCTGCCAGCAGGTAGAAGTGGGAAATTTTGATAAAAAGAATATTTTTCTTCCATAATATTTGGGATAATGGAATAAATACATTACTTTTGCAGCATGAACGATAGAATTAGAGCAGCAACATATACGAAGGAGTTTGACGAATACTATCAAAACTTGCCTCAGAAGATAAAAGACAAATATGATTATGTATTCGAAATTATGCTGACAAAATACGTTGTTAGTACTAAGTTTGTCAAGCGTCTCGAGAAAACTGAGTTCTATGAAATGCGTGTGTCAGTCGGCAACAATGAATACCGCACTGTGCTATTTGCCATCGACGCAGACAATTTTATGGAATGTCATCGTATGGTGATGCTCAACTCCTTTGTTGAAAAGAGTTCGAAGCAGTATCCTGCTGAGATTAAGAAGGCAGAACGACTATTAAAAGAATGGGAGGACAGTTTATGATAAAGATTAGTGAAGAAAAGTGGGCAAAATTGCCACAAATTGATGACCGTCTAACAGAAAAGTACGGTCCTGTAGGTTCACCGTCGCGCAAGGAGTTTCAGGCGAAGGCAGAAGCTTGGTATTATGCTGAATTGTTGCGTGATGAGCGCAAGCGCCAGAAACTGACTCAGCAGCAGTTGGGCGAACGTATTGGCAAGAAACGCGAGTATATTTCCTCGCTTGAACGAGGAAAAACTGACATGCAGCTCAGTACGTTTATGCTCATTGCCAATGCGCTTGGCTTGCGATTCTCTTTAGTCGTAGGTTAGAAACGACTAGGCTATATCACAATAAATTTCACGAATTACACGAATCGCGTTTACCATAAATATAGGTAGCGACGATTCGTGTAATCCGTGAAATGCGTTGTTAGAATAATCTCCGAGAATCTGTTGTTACTTCACATACTCTGAGAAGTCGGTGAGGTGCATATCGCCCTTGCGGGTCAGCGTGTCGTGCATAGCGAAAGCTGCCGGCAGGTTGTGGTGCGTATGACCGCTCACGGAAATCTTCAGGTAGTCGTTGAGCAACGGACGGTAGTCGGGATGTGCGCAGTTGTCGATAATCAGACGGGCGCGCTCCATCGGGCACTTGCCGCGGAGGTCGGCAATACCCTGCTCCGTGATGATGATGTTGACGTCGTGCTCTGAGTGATCCTGATGGCTCACGAAGGGAACGATGCTGGAAATCAGACCACCCTTGGCTGTCGACGGGCAGGTGAAGATAGAGATGTAGGCATTGCGCTCGAAGTCGCCCGAGCCACCGATGCCGTTCATCATCTTTGTGCCACAGATCTGGGTGGAGTTCACGTTGCCATAGAGGTCGCACTCGATGGCGGTGTTGATGGCGATGACACCCAGTCGACGAATGACTTCCGGGTTGTTGGAAATCTCGCACTGGCGCAATGTCAGGTGATCCTTGAAGTAGTCGATGTGGTCGTAGACCTGCATGAGGCACTCGTTATCGACAGAGAGCGAGCACGACGAAGCATCCTTCACGCGGCCAGTGAGCATCATGTCGATGACGGCATTCTGAATGACTTCTGTATAGACGTTGAAGTCGGGCACATGCTTGTCCTGTCCCAGGGCGCCGAGGATGGCATTGGCTGTTGAACCCACACCACTCTGCAGTGGGAGGAACTCCTTAGGAATGCGCCCCTGGTGCATCTCGTTGACAAGGAACTCAGCGGTCAGATAGCCAATCTTCTCCGTCACGGGATCGCTGTCCTTGAAGCCACGGGCCTCGTCGGGCAGGTTGCACTCCACAACGCCTACGAGCTTCTCAGCGGGCACTTCCACGTAAGGCTTACCGATACGGTCGCCCACATGCTCGATAGGAATAGCCTTGCGGTAAGGCGGGTCGAAGGGCTCGAACACGTCGTGCAGGAGTCCAGCCTGCGGGTTATGGAAAGCATTGAGCTCGAGCACCACATGCTTGGCCAGACGAGCTGCAGTGGGGCTAATGCCACCCGATGATGTCAGGAAAGCATGATACACATCGCCCACCTTCTCAATGGCGCAGACTTCGAGGATGGCCCAGTCTACCGGTCCGTAGAAACCGTAGCGCAACTCCTGTGCCAGATGGCTGAGGTGAATATCGTTGTAACGCACGCCACCAGCGTTGACCCATTTACGGAAGTCGCTATTGGTGGTATAGGGAGCGCGGTAAGAGATGGCCTGTGCCTGTGTCAGCACACCATCGGTGCTGGGACCAGTGGAAGCTCCGGTGAAGAGTCTCACCTTGAACTCGCGGCCTGCTGCGTGCTCTTGCTCAGCAATCTTGGCCAACTCTTTTGTCACTGCCTTGGGGGAACCGGCGGGTGTGAAGCCGCTCAGTGCCAAGGTGTCACCATTTTTCATCATGGCAGCTGCCTCAGCTGCCGAAATTTTCGGATAACTCATTTGATTGTATTTTCTTATAAAGATTGATTACGTGGTTTTGAAACCTTTGGTGCTGATGATGCGAATTACGTCGCGGATGTTCATCTCCTGATAGTCGCCAGCATGCTGATATTTGGCAAGTGCCTCAGCCTCGGCCTCATCATTGTGATAGTTACAGGCCTTTCCTTTGGCCTCTGCCACTGCCCATCCTACGAGGGCCACTGCCACGAAAGCGGCAAGAACTGCAATTGTTGTCATAGTGTGTTCGTTTAATTAATCGTGCAAAAGTACAAAGAACTGAGCAAACGACAAAACAAATCACGGTTTTATTAGCAATTTTTTTCGTCAGCACACAGAGGAATGAAAAAAAAGTCGTAAATTTGTGGCCATAAACGAACTGTGTATGAAAAGATTCATTATTTCACTGAGCTTTCTATGCTTCGGCGTTCATACTGCCATAGCCGACGAAACACCGCTCGAAGCCGACTTCACGGCACAAGAGGCCTCAGTACCTTATTATAAGATGGGGTGGGACTCTGCCGACGAAGCTGCCACATGGACCTACAGTGGGGTAGCCTCGGGCTACTTATCCTGGCACTTGGAGGAGAACACACCCTACATAGGGCAGCCCGCTTTCAGCAGCATCGATCCCGACAGCAAGTATTCGCTCTGCGTCAGATATGGTACCAGCGCACAGAACGAGGTGGCCACTTCGCCCACCATCGCCATCCTCCCCAACACCACACTGGAGTTCTATGCTTGCTTCCGATCTGTATACTTGGTTTTTGCCGACTGGAAATTCATCATCACCGACCATGACAGTGGCGAGACACTCATGGAATGGAGCGCTTTCCGCTGGTCGCAACAGAACGGATTCACTGGCCCCACCTGGCAGAAAATCACATTCGATCTTTCGGAATATGCCGAAAAGCACCTGACCTTCGCCTTCCGTTACATAGGTCCTGACGGCGAAGACCTGGCCATCGACGGTTTCCGCCTGTACCAGAACATCGACGACCCCGACGCCACCATCACCATCGATGAGGGTGGACTGGTGCATTTCCTCGACACCTCGACGGGCAACCCCACGCAATGGCTTTGGACCTTTGAGGGAGGCACCCCCGCCACTTCCACAGAGCAGCACCCTGTGGTCAGCTACACCACAGCTGGCTCCTACGCCGTCAGTCTTACTTGTTCTACAGACAATGGCGCCGTAGCATCGACCATCACCCGCGAAGGCTATGTCAACGTGGTGGCACAGGCTCCGCAGGCACTCATCGGACTGCCCGATGAAGGTTACCTCTCGCCCTGGACGGCACTGTTCATGCCCACCGATACACCCATCGTCTTTCATGATCTTTCCTCCGGACTGCCTACCACATGGCACTGGACATTCCCAGGTGGCATTCCAGAAGAGAGCGACGAACAAAATCCCATTGTGGTCTACCATGATGAAGGACTCTATGGTCTGACGCTTGACGTCAGCAACGCTGCCGGCACTTCAAATGACTTCCTGGCCAACGCCATACAGGTGGGTGGCACGCAATATGTGTGGAACATCGGTCTCGACGAATACGAACAGATGGGCGAAATCAACTTTGGATTGTACGGCTACTACGGAGGCACCAATTGGTTGAACATCGAGAAATTTGCCGAACACTTCAAGGCTCCGCAGGCTCCTGCCACGATAGACCGTGTGCAGGTGTACTTCTACAGCACCACCGCTGCCACGACCGATGCTGAAATCACCGTCAGCCTCTGCATGGTAGGCAGCGACGGCAATCCCGCCGACGTATTGGCCTCGGCTTCTGTACGTGCCGGCGAATTGGCCTACGACCCAGAAGAGATTGTGCCTACTGACTTCATCTTCGACCGACCCGTCAGCATAGACCAACCTTTCTTCATCGTCATCGGACCTTTCCCCCACAACGATGGCGATGCCATCAGCATCCTGGCCGTGAAACGCGACGAGGGGGAGACATCCACCACCTGGCATTTGCTCGAGGATGAAGCTCCTGTCACCTTCGAACCACTCGGCACCTACCAATGGTTTGAGAACACAGACTCACCCGTGTCGTTTTGCATCACACCACAGCTATCATACGCACCCATGCCCGTCACCAATATCGACTCTCCCATGCGCCATCCGCTGCCACAATCGTCCATCTACGACTTGCAGGGACGCCGCATTGAGCAAATCAAGAAAGGGATTTACATCCGAAACGGAAAAAAGATAGTGGTCAGATAGTGCATTATTTGAGTAGTCAAGAAATATGAAAGAGTTTCTGAAAGTATTGCAGCGGTTCATCCCGCCATATAAAAAGTATCTGTGGCTGTCGGTACTGTTCAATGTGTTGTCGGCAGTGCTCAACATCTTCTCATTTGCCACACTCATCCCCATGCTGAACATTCTGTTCCAGACGGGCAACGGCGCCAATGCCACACGGTTGATGCCTTGGACATGGAGCCATATCGACAAGGTGGCAATGAATAACATGAACTACTACGTCAACCAGCTCATCGAGTCGTATGGTGCGACGACGGCGCTGTTGGCCATCGGCGGCGTGCTGGCATTGATGACAGCCCTAAAGACGGCTGCCTATTTTGCTTCGTCGGCCACCATGATTCCTATTCGCACAGGCGTGGTGCGCGACATCCGCAACCAACTGTATCAGAAAATCACCTCTCTGCCCTTGGGATTCTTCAGCGAAGAGCGTAAGGGCGACATCATCGCCCGCATGAGTGGCGATGTACAGGAGATAGAGAACAGCATCATGTCGTCGCTCGATATGTTGTTCAAAAACCCCATCCTGATTGTAGTCTACTTCGCCATGCTGCTCGTCATCTCGTGGCAGCTGACACTGTTCACGCTTGTCTTCGTGCCCATCTTCGGCTGGTTCATGGGGCAAGTGGGCCGCAAACTGAAGAGGAAGAGCATCAAAGCACAAGCTCTGTGGAGCGACACCATGAGCCAGGTGGAGGAAACGCTGGGCGGTCTGCGCATCATCAAGGCATTCTGTGCTGAGGCGCTGATGAACAGACGTTTCGACCGCACCAACACAGCCTACCGCAACGACATCATGCGGGTGAACATCCGACAGTCGATGGCTCACCCCATGTCGGAGTTTCTCGGCACTGTGATGATTGTCATCGTGTTGTGGTTTGGCGGTATCTTAGTACTGAACAACATGACGCTTACTGGCCCGGTCTTCATCTATTATATGGTGATTCTCTATAGCATCATCAATCCACTGAAGGAGTTCTCGAAGGCTGGCTACAACATCCCAAAGGGACTGGCTTCGATGGAACGTGTGGACAAGATTCTCAATGCCGAGAACAACATCCAGGAACCAGAACATCCGAAACACATTGGCGCATTCGAACACCAGATAGCGTTCCGCAATGTGTCGTTCAAATACGGTGAACAATGGGTGCTGCGCAACATCGACCTGACCATCGAGAAGGGCAAGACGGTGGCACTGGTGGGACAGAGCGGAGGCGGAAAGTCAACACTGGTGGACCTGATACCGCGCTACTACGACGTGCAGGAAGGCGAGGTATTGATAGACGGCATCAACGTGAAGGACTTGGGTATTCACGACCTGCGTCAGCTTATCGGAAACGTGAATCAGGAAGCCATCCTCTTCAACGACTCGTTCCGCAACAACATTGCCTTCGGCGCACCCAATGCCACAGACGAACAGGTGGTAGAAGCAGCAAAGATTGCCAATGCCCACGAATTTATCATGCAGTCGGAACAAGGGTATGACACCAATATCGGTGACCGTGGCGGTCGACTTAGTGGTGGACAACGGCAGCGAGTAAGCATCGCCCGCGCCATCTTGAAGAACCCGCCCATCCTGATTCTCGACGAGGCGACTTCAGCACTTGACACAGAGAGCGAGCGCTTGGTGCAGGATGCCTTGGAGCGACTGATGAAAACGCGCACCACAGTGGCCATCGCCCACCGGCTGTCGACCATCAAAAATGCCGATGAAATCTGCGTGCTGCACGAAGGACGCATTGTGGAACGCGGCACGCACGAGGAGCTTCTTGCTCGCAATGGCTATTACAAGAAGCTCCACGACATGCAACAATAATAAAAACTGCTTATTTTCCGCGCTGCTTGACACCAGTACGAGCCTCGACCACGTTGACCACGTAGTCGGCCAGTTTCTCGCACTCGTTGATGAGGTCCATGTAAATGGTACCCACACCGTAAGTGTAGAGATGGTTGTTGATGTCGTTGATGTTCTGGCTCTTCAACTGATCGCGATAATTGTTGATTTCGATTTCGGTATTGAACGAGCGGTTCACATTGAACGCATCCTTGCGTCCACCCATCAGCTGGTTCATCTGTGTCAGGGCGTTGTCTACGAGTCCCATCATCTGGTGGATGTGCTGATAGTGGCTTTCGTTGAAGTGATCCTGTTTGGCGGCAAACTTGCGGTTGATGGTGCGTGCCATGTTGAAACAAGAGTCACCGATACTCTCCAGTTCGCTCACCTCACGCAACATGGCGCGAATCTTACCCTTGGTTTCGTCGGAGAGATGGGCATCGCTGACATTCTCCAGATAGCGGGCAATCTCGATTTCCATATTGTCGGAAATGCCTTCGTACTTCTCAATACGCGAGAAGAGCTTATTGTAGGTGTTCTCGTTGTCCTTCTGCTTACTGGCCTCGCTCGACGAGAGGTTGAGCAGTTCCTTCACCATACCGAACATACGCTGCATACGCTCGGAGAACGACGTGATTTCCTTCTGTGCCTCCAGCACGGAGAGCTCGGGAGTACGCATGAAACCGGCAGTGATGAAGTGCAGGCGGAAGTCTTCTTCCTCGTCCACCTTCTTGGACTTGATGACCCAGCATACGAACTTCTCAATCTGGGGGATAAACCAGATGAGTATGCTGGCGTTGATGATATTGAAACCACTGTGGAAGGCTGCCAGCACGAAGGTGAGGTATTTGTCCTTAGGCATATTTGCCATATCCTGATGGAACATCTCGCTTCCCGCATATTTCACAATCCATTCCACGCCGTCGACGAACCAGTAGAACACGCATAGAATCCATATCACGCCAAAGACATTGAAGAACATATGTGCCAGGGCGGCGCGGCGTGCCTGTGTGTTGGCAGAGAGGGCAGCCAGGTTTGAGGTGATGGTAGTTCCGATATTCTCACCCAGCACCAAGGCGATACCCATGGAGATGGGCATGGCACCACTGCCGCAGAGCAGCATGGTGATGGCCATCACGGCTGCCGACGACTGCACGCAGAATGTCAGCACACCACCCAGCAGCAGGAAGGTGAAGATGGTGAGGTAGGAGTGCATGTCGAACGACTTGAAGAACGACAGCACGGCTTCGTTATGTCCCAGATCCATGGCCTGTCCCGTAAGGCGCAGCGTGGTGAGTCCCAGGATGAGCAGTCCCAAGCCAAAGAGGAAGTCACCGATGTAGCGGTGCTTCTTCATATAGATGAGAATGATGCCCACAAAGAAG
>JAEEGL010442887.1_pt1 | contig 13001 bp, 10 predicted proteins | sample 9134231 | NCBI WGS metagenome assembly JAEEGL01 (sample SAMN16246548, study PRJNA631951) | gut metagenome | biome: gut microbiome; feature: rumen; material: fiber-attached | host: Bos | place: Iran: Karaj | collected 2018-10 | reverse complement strand
GCAATAAATTTTACAATTCCTTTGTTTTGCATTTTGTTATTTGTTAATTATTTGATATATATATTCAAATTTGAGCGTGCAAATATACAGCTTTTTTTACACACGAAGAAATTTTTGGATAACTTTCACATATTTTTTAGGGTTTATTGTTCATTTTCATGCTGCAAATCATGGTATAGTGGTCGCTAGCGTCCATCTTGCTGTCCACTTTGAACATCACGGGGGTGAAGTGACTTGAGCAGAAAATGTGGTCGATGCGGAAGTTAAAACCTTTCCGATTATATGACAAACCGAGTCCGCAGCCAGCCTCTGCGAAGCAGTCGGTGAGGCTCTGTGCGATGACATGGCGGGCGTAGGAGATGGGGGTGTCGTTGAAGTCGCCGCAGACGATGATTGGGTATTGGCTGTGTGCCTCGACATAGCGGTGGACGGCCTCGGCCTCTGGTGCTCGCAGCACTAAGCCTTCGCACAACTTCTCTATGAGCGAGAACATTTCCTCCTCAGCCTGCTGACGCTCCTTATTACCCTTGAGTATCTCACTGTACTGCGAGCGTTCCTTCTCAGTAAGATGTGTGCTTTCCAGATGGTTATTGACAACAATGATAGTATCGCTGCCCATCTGAAGGAAATAGGCTACGGAACCGTTACTGCGCGACTCATATTCTATCCGTTCCCTCCTGATGATGGGTAGCCGGGAGTGTATGCCCAGGATATTGACGAACTTATCCTTTTTCTCGCTGATGGTCAGCGTGTCATTGTAGGGATACAGCTCTTTCCATCGCTCCACAGGCTTGTGCTTAGTACACTGCTCCTCCTGTATGCACACGATGTCCACATTTTGCGCCATAATGTAGTCAGTAACGGTGTCAAGGGCTTGCTCATACTTATAGTTTCCACCATAGCCACAGACATTGTAGGTCATCAGGCGCAGACATCCCTCCTGCTCGGTATCGTCGCCAGTATTGAAATGTATAGGTACGTATGTGCGTATAGGCACGTAGGCCACCACAAAAGCCGCCAACGGAATCCACGCCCGCCGCCATCTGACAGACAACATGACAAGGAGCATGACGATGTTAAGCACTATCGCGGCAGGCATGGCCATGCCAACACACGCCAATAACGGAAAGGCCTCAGGCGAAAAGTGGTCGCTATAGCCCACGGCAACCAACAACAAGCCGACGACTAGGGCCAGCAGTGTCAGCAGATTGACGACTATCTCCTTGACTAACTTCATTGACGGCTGGCCTCAAAGAGGCGTTTCTTCTCTTCCTTCGTCAGGCTGTCGTAGCCACTAAGACGAATCTTGTCAAGCAGGGCATCAATCTCTTCCTGCAGGGCCTTCTTCTTTGCGTTGTACTCCATGTCATCTTCCCGACGGGGGCCATAGCCAGTGGTGGTGGTAGTGGTGGTTTCCCCGTAACGCTCGGAATCAAGGGTGGTGGAAGAGCCTCTCACCCTACCCCACTTCTCAAAAAACTGCCGACTGCTGCTCAGGTCGAAGTTCTGCTCCGGGTGGCGACGCCAGTAATTGATGAGCAGGAATCCGAAGAGCATACCTCCCACATGAGCCATGTGGGCAATGCCGTCGCCGACGGCCGAAAGTGCCGAGAACAGCTCGATAGCCACGTAAATACACACGAACCATTTTGCCTTGATGGGAACGGGGAATGGGAAGATGAAGATGCGTTCGTTGGGGAAAATCATTCCGAAGGCCAGCAGGATGGCATAGACGGCACCTGAGGCACCGATGGTCAGCGCACCGTTGAGGTTGCTGTTGCCGAGGATGGTCATCGTCTCCGACAGCGACGTACCGGGAAACTGCTGCTGCACGGTGTAGTAGAACTCACAGAACTGCACCAGTTCCTGGCAAAGTCCGGCACCGATGCCACAGAAAATGTAATAAAAAAGGAATTTGCGGGATCCCCACACGCGCTCTATCACACAGCCAAACATCCAAAGGGCAAACATGTTGAAAAACAGGTGGGTAAAACCACCATGCAGGAACATGTAGGTGACGAACTGCCAGAGGTGGAAATGACTGGCCGAAAAGAAGTGAAGACCGCCATACTCCACCAGGCTCACACCAGAGGTTTCAAAGAGCCACTGGGCAATGTAAACCAGAATGTTTATCAGGAGCAGATTGCGGGTCACCGCAGGAATATTACTGAACATCTTGATATTTACAATTTACAGATTTTCTATTAACGATATTATGCTGATGAAGCTTTTTCGGGTGCAAAATTACTAAAAATATCTCTCTTCAGATACAAAAAAGGGTCAGAAAGCACTTTTTTTCACCAAAAAACAAATTTTTTCTTGATTTTTGTTTGTTTTATCAATACTTTACGCTATATTTGCCGAAAAATTTGAACTTATAACCCTATTATTCACTTTAATTATTATCAAAATTATGAACAAGACAGAATTAATTGAGAAGATTGCAGCTGGTGCTGGTCTCTCGAAAGCTGATTCCAAGAAGGCCCTCGAAGCCACTATCGTAGCTATTAAGGACGCTCTGGCCGCTAGCGACAAGGTTTCCCTCATTGGCTTTGGCACATTCTCCATCAGTGAGCGCGCCGCTCGCGAGGGCATCAACCCCGCCACCAAGGCTAAGATTACCATCCCCGCAAAGAAGCAGGTGAAATTCAAGGCTGGCAGCGATTTTGCAGAGGCTCTGAAGTAATCTGATTTGTAAAGATTTTTCACAAGCAGGCAACCGCCTTGCAGTAAGGCGAAAGCCTGCTTTGTACTTTTGCCCAGAAAAACCGCCATTGGCTCTGGAATAATTTTGAGAAACAACCTCTAAACCCTTAAAAAGCACTATTATGAAACATACATTTATCGCACTCCTGGCATCGGCCCTTTGCCTTACCGCCAGTGCACAGGTAAAATACGTGAGCACCAACACCACAAAGCTCAACGTGGAGCAGTTGCAGGATCAGAACAAGGCCGCTCAAGTAAGCCGCTATTTCTTTGCTGGCTACAACACGCTGTGCCTTCCCATGTCGATGAGTGCTGAACAGCTTAGTGAGGCTGCTCCCGGCGTGACCGTTGAGCGCCTGACGGCAATCCGTCAGGAGGGCAACGTGCTCAACCTCTACTTCGCCGACTGCACCGCCAGCGGCATCGAGGCTGGCGTGCCCTACCTCGTGTATTCTCCCAAGGAGCAGACCCTCCGCTTCAAGAACACCGACGCCATGACTGTCAGCACCGACCTGAAGGCCGTACGCATGATTGACGGACAGGGCAACCAAGTGACCTTCTCGAGCAGCTGGGAGGCCATGTCCAAGGAAGGCCGCTACGGTATTCCCGCTCAGCAGGATGTCTATCCGCTGGAGAGCGTGCTCGTGCGCACCGAAGGCGACAAGACCTTCCTGCCCACACGCTGCGGATTCTCATGGGATGAGCAGTCGTCAACCGCCAGTGAGCTGCAAATCAAGCACGTGGCCATGAGCGAGGCTACGGCCATCGCCGGTATTGAGGCTGAAAAGACTACTGGCGAGGCTTACGACCTGAATGGCCGTAAGATGAGCGGACAGATGAAGAAAGGCATCTACGTCATCGACGGCGAGAAGAGAGTCATGAAGTAACCCAAAAAGGGACATCATAGGAAGACCGGCCCAAACCCAGAGTTTGAGCCGGTCTTCCTATGAGAAAAAGCGTAATCTGTTAAGGCCAGTCAGGTGCTGGCCAGCTTTTAATAATAACGGTTTTTCCCACGCAAGCCTCTCAGGGTGAAGTATGCCCATTCCTGCAAACGGAAAAGCCACCAGCTAGGCATGGGGCGGTAGCCGAACTTGTTCGTCTTCAGCGGGTCGAGCAAAGAGCGGTCAATGTTTCCCCATACGCGGTGAAGCTCTGAAAGGGCATAGCTGCGGTCGGTGGGCGACAACTCATGGCCGCGTAAATGATAGAACATGTAGCAATCAACAAGTGTCAGCATACGTATGGTCTCCCACTTGCGCATGACACGTTCATCTACCCCTAACTTTTCCAAACGACTCTTCATGCTCTCGTTGGCCCGCAGACGGTCAAACTGCCTGACGCTGACGACATGCGAAGTTGACACTTCGTGCTGGCGGTAGTAGTAGACCCCTTGGCACTGGCGCACCTCACAGGCATTGATGTAGTGTAGGCGCGTGGTGTTGTCATCGCTGAAGGAGCGGCAGGTGTCATCGTAGGGAAACCGCTGGTGTAGAACCGCGCGCACCATGTAGACACCGTGTATCTGCCAGTCGAGGCTGAGGTGGAAAGCTTCCATGCCCGTGAGCACGTCGAAAGGCGGAAGGGGATAGCGCTCCACATTGTCTGGGTGCATGATGTCTACCTGGAATAGCACACAGTCTGTGCCCGCATGTGCCTCGAACACCGCCACGGCCTTCTCAAGGGCATCGGGTGAGAGCCAGTCATCGCTGTCTAAGAAGCATACATATTCGCCCCGCGCTGTCAGCAGGCCCTGATTTCGAGCGTATGCCTGTCCGTGGTTCTCCGTCAGGGCAATGACCTCTATGCGTGGATCGCAGACGGCATATTGGCGCAATACATGCAGTGAGTCGTCGGTAGAGCTGTCATCAATGCACACCACCTGCAAGTCCTGCAACGTCTGCCCCAGCAACGAGTCAAGACACTGAGGCAGGAAGCGGGCCGTATTGTAAACGGCAACAAGAACGGTGACCTTGCAATTCATTATTTGTAGGGACTTACTTTATGTATGTCCATTTACGCATGACCTCTGGAGAATCGCGACTTCACCTTGTTTGTCAATGCCGTCCATAGCGAAGTCTTCTGGTGCAGGATGTAGAGCGAGATGGCGGTGCTGGTCAGGCAGAGCAGGATGCCCAGCGACCAGTAGAGGAACGGCTGCTCAATGAAGGTAATCAGGTAGGCGGCGACACCCAGCGGGGTCTGGATGCCCAGATATTGCAACACCTGTACGGACACGCGGTAACCATAGCGCAGGTGGGTGAAAGTGTAGACCATAAGGATGTCAACAAAATAGGACAGCGACAAGGCGATACCCGTTCCGTAAAGACCCCAGCGGTCATAGCACACTATCATCAGCACCACAAGCAACGTGTCATAGATAGCCTCCAGGAAAAGGTAGGCCATAGAGTCGCCCCGTGCCAGCGTGATGTAGCTGATGGGCAGCGAGACGGCCTTGATGTACATGGAGAACACTGCCACCTGGGCCATGGCCACCACGGGAAGGAACTCGCGGGTGAAGAGCATGGGGATGAGCAGCGGAAGGGCGATGATGAGGCATACGAGCATGGGGGCCATCATCAGGAACGACACCTCTATCTGCCGGTTGACGGTGAGCGACATCTGCTCGCGGTCGTGGCAGATGGCCGACAGGCGGGGGAAGTAGTCGGTCTCCATGGCCGAGAACACCGTGCCGGCGTAGGTGACAATGAGCATAAAGCCGGCATTATAGAGACCGAGGGTGTCCAGGTCGCCTTGCACGTTGAGATAGGCCCTGACGAGCATTTCAGCACCGCTGCCTAATACGCCGGCCAGGACGAAAGCCACGCCCAGGCGCACCATCTCCATGCCTTCGCCCAGGATGCCCCGGGAGCCACTGAGCCGCAGGGGGTAGAGGCGGTAGGAGTAGCGCAGGGTGAGCAGCATCGTGGCCAAGGCCATGAGCACCATCACGGGCACGATGCCCGTCTCGCCAAAGACGTAGTAGATGGGCACGGTGATGATGAGCGAGATGAACACCATGGCCAGCTGAATCATGGCCAATGGTCGCAGCTGGCGCGCTCCTTTCAGTATGGCCGTCTCGCCGCCGCAGATAGCTGTCAGGGCCACGGCGGGGGCCAACATGACAAAGTGTAATGTGTGGTCCCCCCAGGAGAAGGTATAGTTGCTCAGTAGCGGACCGGCCACCATGCAGACGAACATGCCGAGCAAGGCCGTGAGCAGGCTCCAGGCTCGTACTACCTTGATGAAGTGGGCGATGCGCTCCTCGTCGCCAGTGTCGAAAAGCTCGGACACATGGCGCACGGCACTGAACGAAATGCCAAGGTTCGTGGCCTGGGAGATGAAAGCAACCGTGGAATTGAACAACGACACAAGACCCATGCCCGATGGGCCGAGCAGCGACGCGACAATCTTATTGCGCACAAGGCCAATCAAGATGTTCAGGCCTTGCACGCCGCCGAAGATGCCCGTGTATTTCAGTATATGACCGTAGTTCTGCTCTTTATCATCAGCCTTCATTGTTTAAATGAACGTGAAATGCACGTATTTATTACCCTTGCAGACCGAAAAAACATGCAATAGTTCTGAGACATCTGCCAGCCTGCCTCAGTTAGGACGAACCAAACCGTTTACGGTTCATTTCTTTTCAGCTCTTCAATGAGTCGGCTGATCTTCTCCAGCTCCTGCGGGATTTTGATTTTCTGCGGGCAGTGTGAGACGCACTGTCCGCACTGTATGCAGTGGTCGGGCTGACGCTCGCGGGCGATGACGCGGTCCAGGCCGATGAGGAACTTACGGCGGTTCTCCCGGTAGGTCTTGCGGTCGCTGCCCTCGCTGTCGATGGGGTTGGGCAGACGGCCCTCAATCTTACACCTGTTATAATGTACGAAGGCGGCGGGGATGTCGATGCCGTAGGGGCAGGGCATGCAGTACTTGCAGTCGTTGCAAGGGATGGTCTCCTCCTCCATCATCTGGTGGGCAATGTCATGGTCGAGGAAGCGGCACTCCTCCTCCGTCAGCGGCACCAGCGGGCAGTAGCTCACGAGGTTGTCCTTCAGGTGCTCCATGTAGGTCATGCCGCTGAGCACGGTGAGCACCCCCTCGGGCGTGCCGGCATAGCGGAAGGCCCACGAGGCGAGGCTCTTCTGCGGGTCGCGCTGCTTCAGCTCGCTCACCACGTACTGCGGCACCTTGGCCAGTCGGCCGCCTAAGAGCGGTTCCATGATGACGGCGGGGATGTTGCGCTTCTGCAGCTCGGCGTAGAGGTAGGAGGCATCGGTGTTGCCGCCCTTGCTGATCTCGTCGGCGTAGTTCCAATCCAGCCAGTTCAGCTCTATCTGCACGAAGTCCCACTGGTACTTCTCATGCTCAGAGAGCAAATAGTCGAACACCTCGATGTCGCCGTGATAGGAGAAACCGAGGTTGCGGATGCGTCCGGCCTTGCGCTCCTCAAGCAGGAAGTCGAGTATGCCGTTGTCCAAGTAACGCTGATGCAGGTTCTCCATGCCGCCTCCACCAACTGCGTGGAGCAGGTAGTAGTCTATATAGTCTACCTGCAGCTCCTTCATCGAGTCGTGGTACATCTGCAGGGAGGCTTCGCGCGAGCTGTCGCCGAAGTTGGAGAGCTTCGTGGCCACGAAGAAACTCTCGCGGGGATGGCGCTTCAGGGCGATGCCCGTGCAACGCTCGGAGAGGCCACGGCAGTAGGCGGGCGACGTGTCGAAGTAGTTCAGACCATGCTCCATGGCGTAGTCCACCTGGCGGTTAATCATCTCCTGGTCGAACTCCTCGCTGTCGGGCAGCGTGGGCAGGCGCATCATGCCGTAGCCCAAGAGCGACACCTTCTCGCCCGTCTTGGGGTTCGTGCGGTAGGTCATCTGACCAACGGGCGGCTCGGTGGCGAGGTTGTCATCACTCGGTGTATTGGTCTTTCCGGCGCAGGCGGCAAGGGCTGCGGCGGAGCCGGCTCCCATGAGTTTGAGGAAGGAGCGGCGGGTTAGAGCCTCACCCCCAACCCCTCTCCAAAGGGAGAGGGGAGTGGTATGCTGATGAGTATTCTGGTGGTTAGGCTGGAACGAGTCTGGGAATATATTATTATCTTTCATTATTGTATTATCTTTTAATGATGTCCTTGAATTAACTAACTATTCACTCCCCTCTCCTCGGGAGAGGGGTCGGGGGTGAGGCTAGATGGTACGGTGCACCTCATGGCCTTCCACATAGATGGCCGAAAGAGGTCTTACGGGGCAGAGATACTCACAGGCACCGCAGCCGATGCAGGCTTCTTCATTGACGGCGGGCACGGAGGGCGACAGGTCGTCATCGGGGTCGCTGGGCACCATCTCGATGGCCTGGGCTGGGCAGTGGCGGGCGCAGTTGCCGCACTCGGCCTCGCCAAGGGCAGAGATGCAATGGTCGGCCGATACCACGGCGTGGCCTATCTGTATGCTCGACTTCTCCACCTCGTCGAGGGGTTTGATTGCACCAGCGGGACAGACGTCGCTACAGAGTGTACACTCTGGACGGCAGTAGCCACGGTCGAAGTCCATCACGGGCTGCATGATATGAAGCAGGTCAGTGCTTGGCCGCAACACATGGTTCGGGCACTCCGACACACAGAGCTGGCAGCCTGTGCAGCGCGTCTGCATGTTCTTCAGCGACTGTGCGCCCGGTGGCACTATCGGTGTCTGACGTTCAGGGGCTTTCTTGCCGACTATCTCGGCCAGTCCGCCGTCCACCTTCTTCTTCTCCTGGGCAAGGGCAGCGGTGGTAGCAAGGGCGGTGGCCAATAAGAACGAGCGACGGGAAGAAGAAGGAAACCCTCCAGACCCTTCAGACCCTCCCCTGGCCCCTCCCTGTGAGGGAGGGGAATAGTTACATTGAATATCAGTTTCTTCTACGGAGGATGTATCTACTCCCCTCCCTGTAGGGAGGGGCCGGGGGTGGGTCTGGAGGGGCTGGGGGGAGGGTCTACTGAGACTTAATGCTCCAGAATGACAGCTCTCTATGCAGTCGCCGCAGACCACGCAGCGGCTGTAATCCACCTTGTGGTTCTTGAAGTCGATGCACGATGCCTTGCAGTTTTTCGCACAGAGCGAGCAGTTCTTGCACTTACTGGTGTCGATGCGAATCTTGTAGAACGAGAAGCGGGCGAAGAACGACAATACCGTGCCTACCGGGCAGATAGTGTTGCAGTAGGTGCGTCCGCCGCGCCAGGCCAGCACTGCCAAGAGCACAAGAGTGGCAAGGGCGATGATTACCACGGGCATCGACCGCATCCATACGTCGACCGAATAGAAGGCATAGCTGTCATAACGCTCGGCCAGCGTGGCCAGCACATTGTTGCCCATCTGCCACAGTGGCTGCAGCAGCATGGTGGCGATGCGCCCGAAGGCACTGTAAGGCTCCAGCAGCTGGAACACTGAGCCGACACCGGCCAGCAGGGCCACGATGAAGATGACGAGCAAGGGATAGCGCAGCCATTTCACCTCCTTGGAGTACGTGTAGCGGTTCTTCTTCGCCTTCTTGCCTAGCCATCCGAACACGTCCTGCATCACGCCCAGCGGGCAGATGACCGAACAGTAGATGCGCCCAAAGACGAGCGTCAGCGCGATAAGTGCCACCACGACCACCACGTTAAGTGCCAGTACGGCAGGCCAGAACTGAACCTTCGCCATCCAGCCCAGCCACGCATGAAGTGTCCCCGTAAAGTCGAGGAACAGCAGCGTCAGTCCGATGAAGAACACCGCTGCGAGAATGATTCTGATTTTCCTTAGCATAATAATCTTAGTTAACGTTTAGTATTTGTGTTTTTATCTAACATTATTCAGGTCTTTTGTTTTTTACACTAATTACCATTAATTATACACTAATTTCTCATTAAATTATTGTATTCACTTTAAAAAGTCCGCATCCATCGTAATACTACGCGCAGCCTCCCCTTGGGCCGAGCGCAGGCCGTTTCTACGTTGGGTTCTCATCACTTTCGAAACTGTTAGTTTTATTTGTTGCGTTAATTGGCGGCAAAGATAATGAATTAATCTGAAACGGCAAAATAAAGCACTGAGTTTTTCTGCAAACCAACAAACAGCAACAGGCATCCCGAAGGATGCCTGTGACGATTTTTGGTGACCCGCTTGGGGTTCGAACCCAAGACCCCATCCTTAAAAGGGATGTGCTCTACCTACTGAGCTAGCGGGTCTACCGTGTTTTGCTTAAAAGCGGCTGCAAAGGTACGATGTTTTTTTGATATGGCCAAATTTATTCAGAGGAATTTTCTGTTTCGGCCAATATTTCTTCATTTTCGCGGGTTATATACCGCTGATAGTAGGCCATGAGAAGGGTGGTGAGGGGCAGGGCGATGATAAGGCCGACGAACCCCAGAAGTGCTCCCCACACGGAGAGTGAGAGCAGCAGTATGGCGGGGTTGAGTCCCATAGCCTTGCCCATGATTTTCGGTGTGACGAACATGTCGATGATGACCTGCACGATGGCGAAGACGGCGACTGCAGAGGCGAAGATGACCCAGAAGTTCTGCCCAGTGTCGGCGGCCTTGAGCAGTGCCAGCAGAGCGGTGGGTATAAGGGCGAAGGTATGCAGATAGGGCACGAGGTCGAGGATGCCAATGAGTATGCCCAGGCCGATGGCCATGGGGAAGTCGATGATGGTGAAGCCTATGCAGAAAAGGATGCCCATGGTGAGGGCCACGAGCGACTGTCCGCGGATGTAGTTACTCAGCTCGCGTTCAGCATCAGTAGCCAGAGCTTGCCAGAAGGAGCGGCGCTTGGGTGGGAAAATCTTCAACCAGCTGTCGGTGAGATACTCGTAGTCGAGCAGGATGAAGAACATATATAATAATGTAATAAGGGAGGCGACGATGCTGACGATGATGCTGGCCGTCTGTCCAAGCACGGAGAACATGCCGGGCAACAGCTCCTTCACGCTGCGGTTGAAGTCCTCGCTGCGCACGATGCGCTCCAAGTCCTCGCTGTGGTTCTGTGACCACTCGCGGATGGCTTCGGGTATGCTGGTGATGTGGGCGGATTGTTGTATGTAAGTGGTTACGAGGTCGCTGAGTTTCTGGAACTGCTCAATCATGGGCGGGATGATGAGCCACACCACGAGGCTTACAATGGCAATGACGAAAACCATCGTTACGATGATGCTGAGCACCCGGCCAGGGACATGGAGACGGTACTGGACAAAACGCACCATGGGGTAGAGCAGATAGGCCAGGAGCCACGCCACGGCGAAGGGCAGCAGGACGCTGCCGAGGTAGTTGATGAGCCAGACGATGAAAAGAATGAGCAAGCCCGTGCCGAGCATTCGCACAAAGCGGTCGAAGGTGATGGCCTCTTTCATTTTCGATTTACTAAGTAATTTTTTTCTAACAACGGATTAAAACGGATTTCACTGATTTCACGGATTGATTTTCATATTACACTGATTATCCTATTACACTGTTTTTCCTATTACACTGATTTTCCTATTGCACTGATTATCCTATTACACTGATTATTATTCCTCGTAATTAAGACCATTCCGTGAAATCAATAATAAATCAGTAAAATCCGTGAAATCAGTCTTAATCCGTTGTTTCATAACAATACAATTCTAAAATTTAAATTGTGTCAATTCCTTATTTTCGATTTACGATTTTTCCTGCAAAGACTTCTGGTAGCAGTCGCGGCAGAGAGGTTCGTACTCCTGGGTCTCGCCTAGGAGGACGCGGCGCTCACTGTCCACCTTGCGGTGGCTGACGTAGGCCAATGAGCCGCAACGCACACAGATGGCGTGTACCTTGGTCACCTCGTCGGCAATGGCGCAGAGGGCGGGCATGGGACCGAAAGGCTGGCCACGGAAGTCCATGTCGAGTCCGGCAATGATGACGCGCACACCCCGGTTGGCCAACTGGTTACAGACGTCGACGATGCCCTCGTCGAAGAACTGCGCCTCGTCGATGCCCACCACGTCAATGTCGCTGGCCAGCAGGAGGATGCTGGCCGAAGAGTCGATGGGCGTGCTCTGGATGTGCTTCTGGTCGTGGCTGACGACATCCTCCTCCGAGTAGCGCACGTCGATGGAGGGCTTGAAGATTTCCACGCGCTGGCGGGCAAACTGGGCACGGCGCATACGGCGTATCAGCTCTTCGGTCTTGCCGGAGAACATCGAGCCGCAAACTACTTCGATGCGGCCGGGGCGGTGGGCTTCGCCTGTGAGATTGGAGGTCATTTAATGATTTTCGATTTACGGATTTTCGATTTACGGATTATCGATTTACGGATTTTCGATTTACGGATTATCTTAGTGAGGCGATGAGCTGCTCTAGGCTCAGCTCGTCCTGGATGAGCACTTCGCGGGGCTTGGAGCCGTGGGCCTGGCCCACGACGCCGGCTTTCTCCAGCTGGTCCATGAGTCGGCCGGCACGGTTGTAGCCGATGGAGAACTTTCGCTGTATGAGGCTGGTGCTGCCCTGCTGCGAGGAGACGACGAGGCGGGCGGCATCGTCGAACATCGGGTCGAGGTGGCTCAGGTCGGCATCGTTGCTGCCACCGTCGGAGGCATCGCCCTCCACGATGGGCTCGGGCAGCTCAAAAGGCTCCACGTAGCCCTGCTGGTCGGCGATGAACTTGTTGATGTCTACCACCTCGGGCGTGTCTACGAAGGCGCACTGCACACGGATGGGGTCGTTGCCCTGCAGGTAGAGCATGTCGCCACGGCCAATGAGCTGCTGGGCACCCATTCGGTCGAGGATGGTCTTCGAGTCGATGCCCTGCGACACCTTGAAGGCGATGCGTGCCGGGAAGTTGGCCTTGATGGTACCCGTGATGATGTTCGTGGTGGGTCGCTGCGTGGCGATGACCATGTGTATGCCCACGGCGCGGGCCTTCTGGGCGATGCGGGCGATAGGCAGCTCTATCTCCTTGCCGGCGGTCATGATGAGGTCGCCATACTCGTCGATGACGACGACGATGTAGGGCATGAACTTATGGCCCTTCTCAGGGTTCAGCTGACGGGCAATGAACTTGCGGTTATAGTCCTTGATGTTTCGCTCGCCGGCCTCCTTGAGCAGCTCGTAGCGCGAATCCATCTCCACGCAGAGCGACTGCAGGGTGCGTATGACCTTCGACGTGTCGGTGATGATGGGGTCGTCGAACTGTTCGGGCAGCGAGGCGAGGAAGTGCTTGTCGATGGTCTTGTAGATGCTGAACTCTACCATCTTCGGGTCTACGAGTACAATCTTCAGCTCTGCCGGGTGCTTCTTATATAATAAAGATGTAAGGATGGCATTCAGT
>JAEEGL017067908.1_pt1 | contig 13002 bp, 4 predicted proteins | sample 9134231 | NCBI WGS metagenome assembly JAEEGL01 (sample SAMN16246548, study PRJNA631951) | gut metagenome | biome: gut microbiome; feature: rumen; material: fiber-attached | host: Bos | place: Iran: Karaj | collected 2018-10 | reverse complement strand
TCGTATCTCTCGCGCAAGATGATTGACAAGGACGCGGCGGCGGACGTCCTTGACCGCAACTGGGAAATCGCACAGAAGTTGCGTAGGTCCAGTTCTTCGAAAGTATACCGTCCGCCTGTTCCGGCCTTCTTCATCCTGCGGGATGACGGAACGGTTGCCGGTCGCATCGAGTATTTCGGCAATGCCTACTCGCCGACGGATACGGGCAGCATCGACGCCCACATTGAGCGCCTGAACGAGTTGCTCCGTCAGGTGGACGATCCCGTCGAGGAGGCGAACGACTACGCGACTACGACGACGGAAATGATCGGGCCGCGTACGAACGTGGTAGACAAGACCGTGTCGTTTGCGGATGCGGCGGATGTCTACTATCTCGATCCCAAAACGACTGTCAACAAGCGTCTTGCCTTTACGTTGATGGGGACGGACGACGTCAGCCTCCAGCTCAAGGTGATTGCCGGTGGCGAAGAAATAGGCGTCGCCACAGGGAAACTGAACCAGGTGAGCGTAGAAGTTGATGTGAAGTCGACGAACTACTACGTCTCCGTGGGCTATGAAAAGAAGGCGGATGAGAAGAATAAGCTCCTGCCAGTCGATTCGCGCTTCGCGGTGGCGAACACGGGTTCCACGCTCTGCACCTACACGCTCAAGACGGACTTCGTGGTGGAGCCGACTGAACTTGCCGCCGATAACCACATCGTTATCGAGGACGGCGTGAACGAGGTCACGGTGGCGCTCGTCTCGAACCAGTTGTACCGCATCACGAACCTGGATCCGGCGAACGAGACCAATCTCGCCGCGCTTGTCCCGACGAACGGTCCATGGGAGGCGGACAGCATCTACCTCGCGCAGGTCACTGCAGACGTGCGGTTGACGCTCACGGGCCCCGAGACGGAAATCCAGAAGTGGAATCCCGGCACGGTCGGTTTTGCGGTTTCCAGCGCGTCTGTGCTTGAATCCGCCGCGTCCTACACCATCCGCCTCGTCCGCCGCGGCGGGGCGTCCGGCCGCGCCACGGCGCGTGTGGCGTTCAACGCGGAGAAGTCCTCGAAGTACGAAAACCTCGTGGGACTTCCCGACGGATTCGGCGACGAAATCGTCTGGGAAGAGGGCGATACGGACGAGAAGCCGCTGAAGCTGACGATTATCGAGAACGCGTTTGCGGACGGCGACCAGTCGCTCTACTTTGACGCGACGGTTACGGGCGACGTGGAACCGGGAATCGCGCAGTTCCGCCTCGCGCTTCGCGACAATGACAAGAAGGTGCCCGGAAAAATTGCCATTACGGCCACCACGCCCGCGATGGCGAAGAATATGACCACGTTCGCGCGCGCCGGTACGGACGTGAAGCTGGAGCTGACGCGCGTGGACGGCACGACGGGCGAGCAGGCCGTGACGCTCGCCGCGTCCGACGGCACGCTGGACGGCACGTCGTTCACTTGGGCGAACCGCGTGACGGCCGCCGAGGAGACGCGGCTCACGCTGCCGGGCGAAAAGGGCAAGGTGAAGGTGACGATGACGCCGGAGAAGGGGTCGTTCGTCGACGGCAAGCGGCGCGTCCTCACGGTGAACGTGCTCGATGCGGACGTCCCGGGCTTCGAGACGGACGCCAAGGCCATTGACGCGACGCGCTATATCCCGATGGCGGAGACGCGTATCGCCCTTGATGACAAGGCGACGGACGACACGACGGTCAAGAAGTACTCTGGTTCGCTTCCGAAGGGCGTCACATGGGTGTTTGACAAGGATGCCAAAGAGTTGGTCATCTCGGGCGTGCCGACGCAGGCCGGGTCGTTCACGGCGGTGTTCCGTGCGAAGACGGGTTCAACGGACGGCCTGACGGTGGCGGTGACGGTGGATGTGTCCGATCCCGTGACGTCAGGCGGCGGCGAGGGCGGCAAGGAGCCGCTGAACGCCTCGGTGGCGACTTCGCGGACGTTCTCGGACGTGCCGGTATTCGACACGACGACGAACCGTCTCACGGGCGTATTCACGCTCACGCTGCCGCGTAACGGCCGTGTGAGCGCGAAGTACCGCGGTGTGGACGCTGGAGAGGTCTCGTTGGCTTGCCCGTCGTGGAGCGGAATTGCGGGAGATGGCACGTTGACGGCGGAATTGACGGGTAAGACGGCCGACGGCACGCCCTGCACGATGACCGTACGGGCATTGGCCGACGGAACGGTGGAGGTGGACTTCGTTGATCCGATGGCGTCGGCGAACGACTTCAAGGTGCTGCTGCCTGGCGCGACATGGTCGAAGAAGTATCCGGCGACGGACTTCAAGGGCTATTACACGGTGAGTCTGCCGCTGAAGACGGTCGTTTCCGGAACGCCGCTCGCGACGGGCGCGGGCTACGCGACGCTGAAGATGAACACCGCCGCCGCCATCAACGCAGGCAAGTTCGCGTATGCGGGCGTACTGCCGGACGGCCGCGCGTTCTCCGGTTCGGCGGTGGCGACGCCTGACGACTGGAAGGACGCGAGCACCACGAGCTTCTGGAACCGCGCGGTCATCCCCGTGGTGTCTCTCGGCAAGTCCGATGTGTTCGCGGGCGCGTTCCAGATTACGCCGGGTGCGGCGGATCCCGCAGCCACGAACATGGTAATAGACGGCTACTGCACGGGGCGCTGCTCCTACAAGGCGATTCGCCGCTCGGTGGCGACGGCAACCGAGGCAGCGCTTTATTGGCGCCATACTGAGGATGTGGCCGAGGCGTCGTATGAGGCCCTGCTCGACGCGTACGGTACCTACTACGTGGCGACGGACAATTTCGCGAGTTGTTGCGCGAAGACGTTCCAGAGCACCCCGCTCAGGTTCTACGTACAGGACGAGGGGCCCGGCGACAGCGCGGCGTGGCCGACGAACGGCGCGCCCGTCATAACGGTGAAATACACGGCGAAGACGAAGACGAATGCGATCACGGCCGCGAAGAACTCGCGCGGGCTCACGTTCTCGTTCACGCCTTCCACGGGCATTGTCTCGGGCACGTTCACCCTTGATGGGAAGAAGATGACGTATAAGGGCGTGGTGATGCCCGGCTGGGGGAGCGACGAATGCACGGCCTGCGGATATTCCGACAATGGCGGTGGCATGGAGGCACAGCAGCGTCCGTTCATCAGCGGCGCGGCGTGGTCCATCGACGACTTTGAATACGGTGAAGACCAGTCAATCTCCGTGCGGCGCGGATGCCCGTTCTCAATCGGCACGCAGACCGGCAAGTGACAAATAATCTGACGAAAGGAAACACGGACATGAAAGCAAGAATTCTCGTGTGCATCGCGGCGGCGGCCGCCTTCACGGCGTTCGGCGCGTCGGCCAAGAAGGGCAGCAGCCTCAAGAAGGCGATTTCGCTGAAGGCGTCCCAGACGGCGACGCTGGTGGAGGAATATGATCCCGAAGAGAAGGAGTTTCTGGAAAGCGGCGTTGCCTACTACACGATGACGCTCAAGCGCGGCATCCCCTACACGGTGTGGATCTCAGGCGGAAACGCGGCGGACATCGACCTTGACGTAGATACGCACGATACCTACTACGAAGACCGCGAGGACGAGCCGAGCGCCGGATTTGACATCGACGAGATCGATGGCGGCAACATCAAGGTGGCGTACCTCTATGCGGACGACTGGGATGTCGAGGAGGATGGCGACCCGAAGAGCGGCAAGTACCAGGTCACGCTCACGGGCGAAATCGGCGCCCAGACCACGCTCGGCTTCACCTCCGGCATCCGCAACTTCACGAAGGTGGGCACGGCGGAAAGCCCGAAGGCGCTCACGATGGGGACGTCGCTGAAAACCTTCTCGGGCAAGCTCGTGGACGGCGAGTACTATTTCCGCGCCTCGCTCAAGGCCGGGCGCAAGTACCGCGTGCGCACGCAGGGCGGCACGAAGGCAAGCCCGCTGGATCTGTCCGTCGACGGCGTGAACGAAAGCTACGATCCCGGCGACGCGACCGATACGGCGCGTCTTGTGAACGCCTACAACGACGCGATCGTGATGGTGCCGGACACAAACGGCAAGTACGAGTTCGTCGTCGGCGGCGACACGTCGCAGGCCTTCAAGTTCCAGTACCAGATGGTTCCCGACCGCAAGATCACGGCGCATCCGTCGATTCCGCTTCTTGAGGAAAACGGCTACTCCGCCACGTTCGTGCCGGGCCGCATTGCCAACACGCAGAACTACTATGACGCGATCATCGACGAGCATCTCTGCAAAATCTACTTGAACAAGGGCGAGCGGTGGGCGTTCGAGACGGAAGGTGCCACAAACGCCATCCAGATGGTGGCCTACAACTCGTCGGGCAAGGTGCTCGCCGTCAACGAGTCGATCGACGGTGAGTCGTTCGACACGCGCGTCGTGATCACCGCAAGTGCGGCGGGCGTGTACTACGTGGGCGTGTGCGACCCGGTGTTGGATGTGGACGACGTGCCGACCGGCGCGCCGATCAAACTGACGGCCCGCAATACGACAAGCCTCACGCCGGCGGATTCGTTCGATCCTGTCGATGACGTCTACGCGACGGCCTCTCAGATCGTCCCCTATCCCGCCACGACGAACGACACCGCCGTCGCCTACACGATTGACCTCGCCGACGCGGAGTCTTTGGGCGCGATCCACGGCCCACACCGCTTCAACGCGGCCGATACATACGACGTGTTTGCCATCCCCTGCCGCAAGGGCTACACCTACATGCTGCGTGCCGCGTTCGCGGATACGAACGAGGTCTCGAACCTCGCGCTCGACGCCAAGCTCTTTTACATACGCAGCGGCAAGGAGGTCAATGTCTCCTATACGGGCACCGTCTCGCCCGCATACGCGGACGCCAGCGTGGAGGCCGACCTCACATTCAAGGCCGCAGTGAACGCGATGTACTACCTGCGCGTATGGGTGAAAGACGGCAAGGGGCTCGACTTCCCGGCCTACAACATCCACGCAATCGCCGCGAACGGCACGAACGAGCTCGGGCTTGTCAAGTGCGTCATGGAAGGGGGCGTCGGATCCTGGGCTTACAACGGGGATGCGTCGTCCTACGCGAACGGCGCGGTTCTGGCGGTCAAGACGACGGCCGACCACAGTCAAACGCCTTGGACCGGCGACAAGCCCAGCCTCAAGTATCCGCAGTACAAGGGGTGGACGGCGAGCAACCTGCCGAGCGGCTGGACATGGGACACAAAGAACGGCGTGTTGAAGGGAACGGCGACTACTTCCTTCAACGTGAAGTTCTCGAAGAAGATCACGGTGAACAAAAAGGCAACGACGACAAACGTCACCGAAAGGGTGGTGATCGGCGAAAAGCCCATCGTGCAGTTCAACGCGGTGACGGGATATACCGTTAGCCCGGACAGCGTCTTGACGAACGTTCCCGCCTGGACCCCGGGCGGCGAGCCGGTGACGGTTTCCGCGCGTTATTCGGACATCTACGACGCGAAGTACGTGATGTCCTACACGACGAAGACAACGACGAAGAACGGCAAGAAGACCACGACGAAAGTCGCCAACTACTCGCCTGCGGACGGCGACGCGACGCCGACCGGCGCCTTCGCGATCACGCCTGCCGCGAAGGCGGCCACGCTCAAGCGCACGCTCTGGACGACCGACCCCGCCGACACCTTCAAGTTCACGGCGGCGACGAACGTCTACTACAACTTCAAGGTCGAGAGCACGCTCGCCGATGGATCCGGCGACGCGACAATCATCGTGTCGAACGCCACGGCAGGCGTCCTGTACACGGGGACGGAGATATCTCGTGCGCTTCTGCCCGTGGGCGTCAACTACGTGATCGTCGCGCATGGAACGGACGAGAAGGCCGATTCCGCCTACGCGCTCACCTTCAGCAAGGCCGCAGGCGGCGTGGTGCGCTTCACGAATGCGAAGGGCACGGCCGCCGTCTCGACGTTCACGGTGAAGGAGGGCACGGCTGCTGCCACGCTGTATGTGCAGCGTACGGGCACCGAGGGCGCAATGCGTGTCCGCTACGCGACGCAGGCCGGTACGGCCACACCCAGTACGAACTACTACCCGGTGGTGGACGGCGAACTCTCCTGGGCCGACGGCAACAAGGCGGTGAAGACCATCAAGATCAACCTCATCCCCGACGCGATGGCGCAATGGGAGGCGTCCAACAAAGTGTTCACGGTGCGTCTCTATCCCGTGGACGAATACGACCTCGCGGACGGCGAGTACCTCCCGCGCATCGCCGGCGATACGGCGACCGTGACGATCGTGGAGGCCTCCAAGAAACTGCCCGGCACGGTGGCGCTCGCCTCCTACGGCGCGGACGAGGCGGTTCCGAACGTGAAGAAACCTGTCGTGACCGGAACGGCCGGCACGCCGATCACGCTCACGTTCACGCGCACGGACGGCACGGACGGCCCTGTCTCCGTCAAGGTGTCCTCGCCCACGGCGGCGCAGGCCAAGACGAACAAGGACACGGCGCTTGTCGGCAAGGACTACGAGGCATTTGACACGCAACTTGACTGGGAAGACGGCGACGATGCGCCGAAGACGGTGACGGTGAACCTCCTGCCGAGCGCGAACTACGCGGCTTCGAAGAAGTTCATCTTCAACATTGCCGCCGTCAAGACGGACGGCACGCTGCCGACGCTTGCCGCCAAGACGGCGACGCTCACGATTCTGAACGACACCGTGGCCGAGACGGCCGCCGCATACGCGAAGACAATTGCCGCCGCGACGGGCCTCAAGCTCGCATCCACCACCGGTACGTGGTTCAACGACTATGACGGCGCGCTCCGCAGCGGCGCCGCGAACGGTACGCTCACCTACACGCTCACGGGCCCCGGGTTCTTCGCCTGCACGCCGACGGTGGTGACGGCCAATTCCGAGGACGCGGCCACGCTGACCTGCCAGTTCGTCACCAAGGCCAACAACAAAGTGAAATGGACCGAGACGGTCACGGACTTCTCCGGACGCCTCGCGCGCGTCATCCCCGCCGGCACGACGACGGTGAAGTTCACGCTGAGCGGCGTGACGGGCGGCGCGTACGTGAAGTTCACGCCGCAGGCGGACGGTTCGCCGTACGTCTGGGGACGGTTCGCGGACGTCACCTCGGCGGCATGGTCGAAGGATGGAATGCCCGCGCTGATGGACAAGTCCGTGGTGAAGAAGGACGATGTCCAGACGTTGGCCTGGACGCTTCCCGCCGTGCTGGCGGCCGAATCCAACCTCTACTGCCGCGTGCGGCTCGGTACAACGGCAAAGCCGACGGAGGTCCACGGGTATGACAAGGATCACGCAGAAGCCGTGCCGCCCGAAGATTTCAGCTATGAGGATGGCAAGACCTACTACTGGGCGCTTGACTACGCCTACACCGATGCGGAATCTCCCACCTTCGACGATCTTAAGGCGCTGACCTGGACGCCCGGTCCCTCCACTTGGTCGTTCTCCACCTTGAAGGCCGGCGCGCCGATCACATCAATCGTAGCGGAGAGCAAGGACGCAGCCGGTAACAGCGTTGCCGATCTCGTGGCCGCCGGAGAGGCCGTGGAGCTGATTCAATGCGTACAGCCCGATATTGACCTCGATGGTACCGAAGATGGCTATACGACCAAGATGGAAAACCTGTTCCGCCTTGTGGGGGGTACTCTTCCGAAGGGGATGAAAATCAACGCCGAGTCGGGGATACTCACCGGCGCGCCCACCACCCCGGGCGAGTACACGGCCCTGCTCCAGAGCTACAAGCGGACGCAGACGGGTTCCAAGAAGGTGAAAGGCAAAACGACGCCCGTTTATGGCCCCAATGTCTACGGCACGACAATCCCCGTGACCTTCAAAGTACTTCCGGCCGGCACGATGATCGGGTCGTTCCGTGGCGTGCTGAGTGAGGTGAACGGTGAATTGACGAACGATGCACGCCGCCTTGGCCTGTTCACGCTCACCACCACGGCGGCCGGCAAGATTACGGCGAAGGCCACGATTGGCGGCATCGCCTACTCGTTCAGCGGCACGGCGGGCTTTGACGAGCTGCTGGACCGCGATGAGACTGCACCCGGCTGCACGCGCCACGTGCAGGTGAAACTGAATGCAACGGTCAAGAAGCTCAACAGCAAGAAAAAGGTGGTGGCTTCCGATGTGGCCACGCTGACGCTCACGCTGGGAGACGGTGCGCTGACGAATGCGGTGGCGCTTGCCGAGGCCGCAGGTACGGCGGAACTGAATATCAATGTCCTCAACTCGGCGAAGACGGCTTGGGTGGAAGACGTGGACTACACGGCGACCCTCTACCGTAACAACGGTGCGACCGAACTGGGTGCGGAGGCCCTTGCTTCCTTCGAGGGCTACTACACGGCGGCGCTTGCGCCCGAAGGCGTGGCGCCTGCGGACGGCGTTCCGGCGGGTAACGGCTACCTCACGTTCACCGTGGCGAAGACCGGCGTCGTGAAGGTGGCGGGTTCGCTTGCGGACGGCACGGCGGTCTCGTTCTCCACGATCGGACAGCTGGTGGGCGACACGCTCGAGGACCCGACGGCCTGCAAGTTGGTGATTCCCGCATTCGCGGGATCGGCGGCGTATGCGTTCGGCGGTGACGCGAAGATCGCACTCCCGGCCGCAGGCGAATATCCCGTGGTGCTGCCGGAAGCGAAGCTCGTGTGGGTGAAGAACGCGGCCAAGACCACCTCGCATGACGGCACGGCTTTCGCCATCAGTGTGGCGCCGACGGGCGGCTGGTATGACAAGGTGGTCAACCTTCAGAACTACTACCTGAGCCGCAAGTTCGCCGTTTCGGCGGCAGAGACTGGCGACGATCTGCCGGCGGAGGCGCTTGCGAAGAACTACTCGTTCTCGACCCTTTCCTCGCCGAATGACCTGGAGGTGTCCTTCAACGGCAACGCCCTGTCAGTAGGCGCGCAGAAACTCGTCAAGAACAAGACGACGGGTCTCACCGACTTCAACACGAGCGTCAACCCGTGGAACACGACGGTGAAGCTCAACCGCGCGACGGGTCTTGTCTCGGGTACGTTCAACGCCTGGGAGTGGATTGTGAAGAACGATCTCGACGGCTTCTACTACGACACCGCCCAGAAGCAGATCACGAAGCTTGCCCACAAGGGCGTGCTGCTCTACTCCCGCGACGATTCCACCGATTCGCCGCTGGCCGACAACGTGCTGACGGCGGGCTACTTCCTGATGCCGGCCACGACCAGCACGAAGGCCGCCACGATCAAGGCGACTTGGAAGGCGTCGCTGCCGTTCAACATCGTTACGGTCAACGACGACGCGTATGACTGGGACGAAAAGGAATTCGACGACTGACGTGGAGGGCTTCTAGCCGATGATTGCGCCACTCCGCTCAATCCTGATACTTCTCCCGCTGGCGGCCCTTGCGGCCGCCAAGCCGGAGGGATTGGGTTTTGATCCAGCGGCATCCAATTGGTTGGAACGCGTGGCTTCCATCTACATCGCACCGGAAAACGAGTTATTCTATCGGATGCGCTTTCCAGATGGGCACTACCGTGAGTTTGCGAAGCGAAAATATTTCACTCAGGAGAAGGAATCGATCCAGGAGCTTACAGGTCCTGGGGGATGGCGTGGGGGCATACGAGCAAGTTGTGGGGTGATTTTTGTGGAGAGTGGTCCAGATGTTGTGGGGGGAAGAGCCCAGTTCCTTTTTAAGAACGGTCGCTTGATTCAATTTGAGCAGAATGGTAGAGTGTACAAGTTCCCTTATGAATTACCTCGTAAACCGACGCAAGGCGGTGAACCGTGTTATTTTTTGGATGACTATCTGAGTAAAAAAACTCGGGTTACTGTGGAAGGGAATGGGGGGCATAAGTGGAAGCATAGTGCGCTTCATTGGTGGCATGAGTTGCGGTATGTGACATTCAAGCGACTCAAGAGGGTGATGTCCCTTGGACGCAATGTTGGAGATGATAAAAGCCGTCGGTCGAAGTGTATTAAAATCTGGTTTGACATGCTCCGATTCGATGAATCCGGGAATGCCAGTATTCAGCTTGATTTTTCCAGCATCCCAAAGGATGATTAAATGAAAACTTTTTTGCTTAGAATACTTATCTACCTGCTTTCGCTGTCAGCCATCGCGGCCACTAAGCCGGAAAGTCTTGGCTTTGATCCAACGGCATCCAACTGGTTGGAACGAGTGGCTTCCATCTACATCGCGCCAGAGAGTGAGGCCGTCTATCGGTTACGTTTCCCCAACGGTGAGTATCGTGGTTTTGATCGAGGATTTCCCATTTCAAAAAAGGAACTGAAGAAGTTCGCGATACCCGCGCAGCACAAGAAGGTTCTAATTCCTCTCGTGGAGCAGGGCAAGGTTAGGGGGCTTATGAGTCCGGGGGGATGGAGTGGCCTCATGTTTGAGAACAAAGGGACGACCTTTGTTTATATTATGAGTGGCGATAACGTCATTGGAGGAGCGGCGCAGTTTCTGTTTGTCAACGGGCGGCTGACGAAATTTGAACAACAAGGTAAAGATTACTCTTTCCAGTACGACACGGCAAGACCTCTTACAGATGGTGGTGCGCCATATTATGAAATTGACGTACAGAGCGAGTCTGCTGGTAACACTGGGAGACAAAACTCGGTGGAGGGGAAAAAACAAAAAGGGATGTCGCAGCAAGTACGCCGCGAGTTGAAGAAGAAGTGGTCGAAAAGTGGTCGCCTTCGTTGGCCATTTGAAAACCCGAACGAGAACGGATTCCTTTATTTGTCCCTTGCTTTGTTGTCAACTGTGTTCTTTCTATTTCGGAGGCTTTGGGTCAAGATTGTTGGCGGTGTCTGTTTCACGGCGGCGTCCATTGCCCTTGTGATGACTGCGTCGCGTGGATCTTTTCTTGCTTTTGCCTGTGGATTGGTGCCTGCGATTGCGCTCAATTTCAAGAAACTAACCCGCTCAAAGGGCGTATGGATACTGGCCGGTGTTGTGTTGCTGTCGGCTGTAGGATGGTTCGCTACACATGACCCCAAACTCTTAATGCGCGGATTTTCGAAGAGTTCACGTTGGTCAAATGAGACGCGTATAGAGATGTGGAAGGCGGCGCCTCAAATGATGGCTGAGGCACCAGGTGGTTGGGGAGGCGTGCAAGTGAATGCATTACGCGCCTCCGGTCGAGCATATAGTGACTGGTACGATAGCCTCTCATCAGGGAACCTTTCCGCAACGCTTGTTAACGACCATCTTACATGGCTCGTCTTATTCCCGAATGTCGGTCGTTACACTTACCTGTTTGTGTGGTTTGCCATTCTCGCGCTTGCGGCCTATACAGCGCTACGTACTAAGCGCGCAGTTGCGCTTGGTATGTTTGTCGGCATAGCGGTTGCAGGGTGGTTTAACGCCGTTCTCGCGAATCTTTTCCTTTGGAGCGTGCCGATCGTGGCCTTAATATTGTTTGTGGCCGCGCGGCCCTGGCGTGTATGGCGGAGGAAACCAGTAGTACTGATACTTGTCGGATCAGCTTTGGCTGCCGGTATTGTGTTGGCGGGGTTACTCTGGCTCGGTAGTTCTCCGACGAGGCGGGGTTATCCAATCTACGTGGTGGACGGGCAGGTACGGGTGAAGGATAAAGAACCTGACATCTGGATTGTCGATGACGATAAGGCCTTGGGTACGGTATTTGCCTGCGATGATATTCGCAAGTATTACATGCACCATCCATCTGCTCCCGCAGTAGGGTATGTGCGTAGTATCGACGACCTACCGAAGAAAGTTAAGAAACTCGTTCTAGCTGGAGACGCTGCGAAGGTTTGGGCCCAGAGGTTGCAACAAATGGTCAAAGCCGGCGAAGACGTGGCAGGATTGCTACCCGAGAAGATTGTGTTCATAACACCGCCATTCCAGCCGCCGTATCTGATATCGGACATGCCGGATGTGTTTAAGCGGACATGTAAAGTGCACTACTTGATGGGCGAATTTTTTGCCAACTACATGGACGACATTGATGTTACTCTCCTTCCATCATGGGTAACTGTGGTGCCGGGCATGGAACTCTACGTTGAGAACTGGATGGATCTGTCAATGAAGCATCTTACGATGGAATGAGGTAAAAATGTGTGTTAGAAAAGAGGAGAGCATGAATAGATTACTGCTTTTTTTAACATACTTGTTTGTGGTTTCCCCCTTGTTTGGTGTCGCGCCGAGGAATCCGGTACGCCCATATCCCAAACTCCGAGTCTTTGCACCGAAGTATGAGTGTTCTATTCGCATTGAGAATGCTCAGGCGCGGGTGAACGGAGATGATCCCGACATTTGGATTGTTGATGACGGAAAGGCTTTAGGAGGCATTCTTTCTTGTAGTGACATACGTTGGTACTATCGCAATCATCCCTCTGCCCCCGCTGTCGGATATGTGCTTGGCGTGGAGGATTTGCCTTGTAGAAAAATCAAGCGGCTCGTCCTCGCAGGTAAGGCTGGCGAGGATTGGCTGAACCAATTGAAGAAAGAGGATCAGAAGACGCGGTGTAAGCTGCCGGAAGAAATTGTGGTTCTTTCTCCGACAATCCAATTCCTGTCGCAGCTGGACCCTTCGCTCATCACCTGTAAGGTTCGGCTAGTCGTTGGTGAGTTTAGTGCCCAGTATTATGAGGGATTCGCAAATCCACCCCAATGGGTGACCGTGGTTCCAGGTATGGAACTCTACATTAAGAACTGGATGCGCTTTGCGGTGGAGTGAGTCGGAAGCGTGTCTGGCGTGAACTAGAAAGGAGTGGACCATGAAAAGACGATTGGCTTTTCTGGCGTGTTTGCTGGCGTGCGCCGCCGTGAACGCGGGTGAAACCGCTACGCTCCTGAAGTCGCGTCGCTCGTCGGGCAGCGAAGCCACCACGGGCGTGTGGCTCTCTAACTTCTCGAAGGCGAAGTCCTACGCGGCGAGCGAGGGCGTGCCGTTCATCGCCGTGTGGTCGAACGGCGACGCCTGCGGACACTGCGTCACGTTTGAGAACGCCTGCAACTCGACGTATTTCAAGAACTGGATGAAGACGAGCGGCTGTGTCTTCTTCTTTACCTACTCCGGCGAGTCGCAGGGACAGATTG
>JAEEGL016342759.1_pt1 | contig 13002 bp, 14 predicted proteins | sample 9134231 | NCBI WGS metagenome assembly JAEEGL01 (sample SAMN16246548, study PRJNA631951) | gut metagenome | biome: gut microbiome; feature: rumen; material: fiber-attached | host: Bos | place: Iran: Karaj | collected 2018-10 | reverse complement strand
GCGTTTATGTTGTAGCGGTTTGTGTCGCCTGTTTCGCCAAGGGCAACTGTAGAAACTACCGGGATAAAGCCCTGTGCTATGAGTGAAAGCAAAATCTCCGGGTTCACTTCCGTTACCTCTCCTACAAAGCCCAGGTCTGCACCGTCCTTGTCAATTTTCTTTGCACGAAGGAGGCCAGAGTCAACGCCGCTCAAACCGACAGCCTTTCCGCCTTCCTGCAAAATCATGCCGACTATGTCCTTGTTAAGCTTACCGGTAAGAACCATCTGAACAACTTCCATGGTCTCCGCATCGGTGTAGCGCAAGCCGTTTACGAATTTGCTTTCCTTGCCAATTTTGTTGAGCATATTGTTTATCTCTGGACCGCCGCCGTGGACAAGAACCACGTGGATTCCTATCGTGTTAAGAAGAACAATGTCTTCCATTACGTCTGCCTTGAGGTCTTCGTTTAGCATAGCGTTTCCGCCGTATTTTACAACGACGATTTTTCCGCACCAGTGCTTAAAGTAAGGAAGTGCCTGTACAAGCACGTCCGCCCAGTGTTCATTATCCAAGCGTGGATCTTCCATATTTTCTGCCATATTCTTATTCCTATACAATTGCCGATTAAAATTTAAAAACTATCTATATATAATCACAATTTTAAGTTTTAGTCCATCTGTCTAGAAAAAATCTATCAAGGGAAAAGAGTTTTGAATAATTTGAATTCAGGAGGGGGAAGTCTCCCCCTGCGGCCGCACTTCGTTGCGTCCTACCCCCTCTGCGGGCTCAATCGCCGCCCGCAACGCCCGCTAAAACTGAACTGAACAAAAGTATGGCAACTTTGCAAATTCCTATCGTGTAAGATTTTCAAGCGGAATAAGGTTGGGGGAAGTTGTAGCGTTTTCAAGACGCGCGTATTCTTCCATAACCGCAATCTGCTGGCGGGTAAGCTTTGTTGGAAGCTGCACGATTATCTTTACGTAAAGGTCTCCCTTCCTTGATGAATTTGTAAAGGGAACACCCTCGTCCTTTATGCGGAGAAGCTTGCCCTGGGTTGTTCCAGACGGAATCTTTAGGGTAATCTTTCTGCCGTCCAAAGTTGTAAGGTTAACGTCTGCCCCCAAGACAGCCTGACTCAAGCTGATTGGCAGTGCGCAGTAAAGGTCGTTGCCGTCACGCTCAAAGAAGCGGTCCTGGCTTACGTGGATTACTATGATAAGGTCGCCAGTGGAGCCACCGTTTGTGCCAGCATTGCCAAGATGGGGAAGCGATATGCGCTTTCCGTCGTCAACGCCAGCCGGTATTGTGATTGTAACGCGCTTTTCCTTGTCCTGAAGACCTGTTCCGCGGCATGCAGAGCAAGGCTTGTCTATTACAGTACCCTTTCCGCCGCATGTTGGACATGTCTGCTGAACCGCAAAGAAGCCCGCGCTTCTTCTTACCTGGCCTGAACCGCCACAAGTACCACAAGTCTTTTTGCTGGAACCCGGGGCACCGCCTGTTCCGCCGCAGGAAGCACAAGCCTCCTTGTGGCTAAAGCGTATGTCTTTCTTGCAGCCGTAGACTGCATCCTTAAAGTCTATTTCCAAGTCGTAGCGAAGGCTTGCACCGTCGTTACTGTCCCTTCTTGAACGTGATGAGCCGCCAAAGCCACCCATTCCGCCGAATAAATTTTCAAAGATGTCAGAGAAACCGCCACCGTCTCCGCCAAAAATGTCGCTAAAGTCGTGGAAGGCATGGCTGTAGCCCTGTCCACCGCCGCCACCCATTCCGTCAAGGCCAGCAAAACCGTACTGGTCGTAGATAGGCCGCTTCTGGTCATCGCTAAGAACTTCGTATGCTTCTGTAGCTTCCTTGAATTTGTCTTCCGCTTCCTTGTTGCCAGGGTTTCGGTCGGGGTGATATTTGATTGCCAGTTTGCGGTAAGCTTTTTTTATTGTTTCTTTGTCGGCATTTTTATCAATGCCCAAAACTTCATAATAATCACGTTTGTTAGCCATCTTCTTAATCCTAAAACTTTTCCGGAACAGTATATCAAATAAGCGTTTTTATTGGAAGACGGACAGCCTATGCCGCCGTGTAGGGGCCCGCCGCAGGCGGGTTGCCGCAGCCAGAACGAAGTGGCGGCAAGGCAATGAAGGCGAATGCCGGAACCCCGAAAGGGCGGTGGCGCAAAGGCATGACAGCGACTTCAAAAAGATATGGATGGTAGAGCAAAAGAGGCTACCATCCATATCAAAAAATAAATTCTCTTTTTTTCAGGCGCTTTTATTTGTCGTCGTGGACTTCGTACTGAACGTCGTCAGCGCTGCCCTTGTCGAACTTGCTGCCTGCGTTTGAAGAACCGGCGTTTGCACCTGAGTCCCCAGCACCTGCTCCCGGATTTGCTCCAGCAGCCCCGGCACCTGCACCAGCCTGTGCACCCTGAGCCTTGTAGATTTCCTCTGCAAGCTTGTAAGATGCCTGCTTAAGGCTCTCCGTCTTCTTCTTCATTTCTTCTATATTATTAGAAGCGATTGCGTCCTTAAGTTCCTTGATTGCAGCTTCAATCTTGGCCTTGTCGTCCGCAGAAATCTTGTCGCCATAATCCTTGAGGGACTTTTCTGACTGGTAAACGAGGCTGTCTGCTTCGTTCTTAGTCTCGACTTCTTCCTTCTTCTTCTTGTCGCTCTCTGCGTTGGCCTCTGCATCCTTTACCATGCGGTTGATTTCTTCCTCGCTAAGACCAGATGAATTCTGAATCTGAATCTTCTGTTCCTTGCCGGTTCCCAAATCTTTTGCAGAAACCTTTACAATGCCGTTAGCATCGATGTCGAAGGTAACTTCAATCTGTGGAACGCCGCGTGGTGCCGGTGGAATGCCAACAAGGTCAAAGTTGCCAAGAGTGCGGTTCTGGCTGGCCATTTCGCGCTCACCCTGAAGAACGTGAATCGTAACAGCTGTCTGTCCGTCTGCCGCTGTAGAGAAGACCTGGCTCTTCTTTGTAGGAATAGTCGTGTTGCGGTTGATAAGGCGTGTGAATACGCCGCCCATTGTCTCAATACCCAAAGAAAGAGGTGTTACGTCAAGAAGAAGAACGTCCTTTACGTCTCCTGCAAGAACGCCACCCTGGATTGCAGCACCAATAGCAACTGCTTCGTCCGGGTTAACGGAACGGCTACCCTCTTTACCGAAGATGCTCTTTACGATTTCCTGAACCTTTGGCATGCGGCTTGAACCACCAACGAGAAGAACTTCGTCAATCTTGTCGGCAGAGATTTCTGCATCCTTCATGGCCTTAAGACAAGGCTCACGTGTAGCTTCAAAAAGGTCGTCGGTCATCTGCTCAAACTGTGCGCGTGTAAGGGACTTCTGCAAGTGCTTTGGTCCTGTTGCATCAGCCGTGATGAAGGGAAGGTTGATGTCTGCGCTTGCCTGGTTTGAAAGAGAAATCTTTGCGTTCTCTGCTGCCTCGCGAAGACGCTGCATAGCCATTGCATCGCCTGAAAGGTCAATTCCGCTGTCTGCCTTGAACTGGTCAATGAGCCAGTTAACGATGCGGCGGTCCCAGTCATCACCACCAAGGTGTGTGTTTCCGTTTGTGGACTTTACTTCAAATACGCCGTCACCCAATTCAAGGATGGAAATATCGAAGGTACCACCACCAAGGTCGTATACGGCGATTGTCTTTTCTGATTTCTGGTCCTTGTTAAAGCCGAATGCCAAAGAAGCGGCAGTTGGTTCGTTGATGATTCTCTTTACGTCAAGGCCCGCAATCTTACCGGCATCCTTTGTTGCCTGGCGCTGGGCATCGTTAAAGTAGGCAGGAACTGTAATAACAGCCTCTGTAACAGTCTCGCCAAGATAGTCTTCTGCTGTCTTCTTCATCTTCTGAAGGATGAATGCAGAAATTTCCTGGGGGCTGTATTCCTTTGCGGAACCGTTTTCCTGAACTTCTACGCGGACATCTGCACCGTGGTCCTTGATTGCATAGGGAAGCTTTGTTGCCTCGCCTTCAAGCTCTCCAAAGCGGTGTCCAATAAGACGCTTTACGGAATATACCGTGTTCTTTGGATTTGTTACCATCTGGTTCTTTGCAGGAAGACCTACGATGCGGTCTCCCTTGGCGGTAAAGCCTACGATGGAAGGAGTTGTTCTTCCACCCTCTGAATTCTGAATTACTACAGGCTCACCGTTTTCCATTACGGCAACACAAGAGTTTGTTGTTCCCAAGTCAATACCAATAATCTTTCCCATATCAAAAACCTCCGTTTGTTTTCAACAATACATGCAAGTCAGCGGTCAAAGACTGCACACAGCCACTTCCGCCAACAATTCATTCTATTTGTTTTCCGCTTCAGACTCGCTTTCCGAAGCTTTATTTTCTTCCTTTGCGGAATCAACTTCTTCTTTTACAGAACCGTCCGGCATGCTTACCATAACCTTTGCATGGCGGATTACCCTGTCCTTGAGCTTGTAGCCCTTAAGATACACAGCCTTGAGCACCGGGGAAGCAACCGGGTCGTCCGACTTGCCAATAGCCTCGTGAATGTCCGGGTCAAAGGCATCGCCTACAGCACCATAGGAAACAAGGTTGTACTTGTTCTCCAGCATGCTGACCATTGCCTTGTTTATCATTGTAACGCCGTCTGCTATGGTCTTTGGGTCCGTTGCAGAGGAAGCGGCCTCAACCGTGCGGTCAAAGTTGTCCAGGCTTTCAAGCAAATCTTTTAAAAGACTGGTGTTTGCATAGTCGTAAGCGTCCTGTTTTTCCTGAATGGTACGCTTGCGGTAGTTGTCAAAGTCTGCCGCCTTGCGAAGAAGCTGGTCCTTAAGGTCTGCATTGGCCTTTGTAAGCTCTTCAACCTGATCCTGCAAAGACTTAACTTTGTCTGAATCTGTTGCATTTTCTGCCGTTTTTTCAGACTTTTCCCCTTCTTCCGGGGAAGAATTTGCAGCAGATGCATCTTTTTCGGAGAATTCCTTGGAAGATTTTTCTGCTTCCTTGGACTGAACAGCCTCTTTTTCTTCAGTGTTATTCTCTTTGTTTTCCTTGCTCATTACACTGTCCTTTCCGTTTTCCATTATTATTTGAAAAAATACTAAATTTCACAAAGAAACGTCAAGAAATTTATAGATTTTTTTAGAAAATAAAGGCATTTTTCTCATTTTTTTGAGTTTAATTCATTTTTCTCTTCTGAAGCCGCTTTCTTCTATTAATTGCCCTTTGCGGGGATGCCTATTTCAACGGGCTTTCCGGGGTTCCGCGCAAATGTAAAACAAGCAGCGTCAAGGAGGGCGCGTCATTTGTTAAGGCAAAAAGCAAGTGAGTTTTCGCAGAAAACTCATGGTTAAAAATTACACGGATGCAATTTTTAACCAACAGCCCCTCCAATCCCGGCTAGGTTGCTTGGTTTTAGGCATAACAATACATATTTGGTAGAGAAAAGTGCGGTGTTTTCACACTCTACAAAAATTCTACCCTTAGCGTAGACAAAAATACCGTTTTGGCTATCAATTGCGGGTTGCTCGAAAAAAGAAAGTCTTATTGCGAGTTTGCAAAATGAATTTTCCATATAAAAGATATATCAAGTTATTTTATTAATACTTTTCAATCTTTATTAAAAAAATAATCCAACTCTTTTATATAGAGTTTTTTTTCTTTTATTTTTTGATCTTTGGAATACGATTCATAAGGTGAAATAAAATCATAACAAATACGTAATCTTACAATATCTTTATCTTCCCAAATCAGCTTTGGAATATCAGCGTCATCATATTTCATTTTTACTGCCGATAGCGGTTGGATTCTATTTATTCCATTCATTACTATTTTACCGCCTACCACAATAGAAAAAAAAGTATTTTTGAATGCTATTTTTTCAAATATTGCCCTGTAGCTATAGAAAATATTAACCTCAGGATTATTATAATATTCTATGTCATCTTCATCATAATTGTTTTTTATATTGCAATAATTAAAATACAAAGAATTAGTTTCTTTTTCATACTTTTTAAATAATGCCATATCTAAAACAAAGTGCACATCATATTTATCCAAAAGTTCTTTAAGTGATTTTGTTTCAAGTTCCTTTAAAGTAAGTTCTTTATTTTCTGACCAAAATAATATTTCTGATATTTTTTTATTTGCGTTTTCAGCAAACACATTCTGCCCAATTATTAAAACCATCATAATGAATAAAATTCTTCTCATATATTTTACTCCTCGTTATACTTTGCATAACTGTTTATATATTTATTAAAAACATAAGTGTTTATTTATAAAATTCTCCATAACTGATACTTTATTTCTTGACAAACAAAGACTATATTCTAATTCCCCATGTTTGTCAACGCCCTCAATTATACAATATTCCGTATGATTTTATTCCTGCTATTCCTAATCTTGCATGGTTTCTGCAGGAAGATATGTTTCCGGAACATATTGCCGAGACACGGAATCGTCATCTATTCTTCCAAAAGGGGACGGCCATTTATCCGTGTCCCATACAGGCCCATATTGCACATCGGGAATATCAAATCTTTTTACCTGATTTTCTATTGGAAGCGCAAGGGTTATTTCTTTAGTCCTTACTCTTTTGTCTGTTCCAAGGTAAGAACATTCATTTGTTTCATCAAAAGCATTCCTAACACCTTTTCCATATTTTAATAAGATTTTTATTTTTTTCTTTTCAATCTCTTCTCTGGGAATCTCTTTGTACTTTATATATCCGCTATACACACATGTATCTCCAGGAAAAACTGGATTTATAAACATATAACTAAATTCATTTGTATGTTTCTCATCATCCAAAGACGTTTTTGATTCTTCAAATGCAATCATCTCTTTTGCATTTTTAAAGTCCAGTTTGCATTCATTCAAAAATATTTCAGCATTGCCATTTCTTTTCAATTGCCTTACCTGATCGCGCATTGAACTGGGAAACAAAAGTATGTAATCCGTTGTGTTTTCCATCTCAACATAAAAATCAACAGAATTCACATTATATCTATAATTAACTCTCTTAATTTTAAGTTCCTTATTATCACAGGAAACACAAATTAAAATAAACAAGGCAATAAAAAACAACTTTAACAATTTAGCAACAGACATGTTCTTCATCTGCAAATTTTCCTTCTTACTCCCTTACCGTCCAAATGCTTGGCCATATAAATATATTCTACACATCAATTCTTATTTCCTCCAGAAACTTTTTATCCGTATTTGCCACGGCATCTTATAATAAATATTTTCTTCACCTTTCTTGTAAAATATTTTCTCCCCATTTTTCATAATATACACATCTTTTTCTTTTGCTGCATCTTTGTAAAAAACATCTATTACAATTCCATCCTGCCAAAAATACTCTATCCCATTTATTTTTTTGCATTTTACTTTGTTATCAACTGCATTAACTTTGCTTGCTGAAAACAATTTTTGAAGGAAGCTATTTGCTTTTTTGGTTCCACCAGGAATTTCAATTATATACTCGGCGCCACATCTTATATCATCTTCGTCAATCAAATTGCAATAACTGGAATATTCAGGATTACCATCCAGTTCTAAACACCAACATGGTTCCATATAATAAACAGTGATCTCACGAACATCTTGAAAATTACACGAGCTAGTGCACGACAATAAAATTGAATTCACCAAAACAATTGCACAAATAACATATAAAATTCTTTTATTCATAGATGATTCCTTATGACTCTCCTTCAAAATAATATAAATTTTCACCTAATTTTACAAACACCTCAGCTCTCCTTATCAAATACTCATCTTCTTCGGGCATATATACTACAGCTTTGCACCAGCCTGATATTGTCGAGGCAAATATTATATATATTTCTTTTTTTGCTTTTTGGACAGCTTTTATTTTTTTTCTTGTTAATGAATATGGTTCTATCGAAAAGTACAGTTCCTTAACCCCGAATGGTTCATGAGTTACTTTATATAGTTTTAAAGCCAAGGGATTTTCACTGTACTTCTTTCCATAAGTAAAATCAACCTTATCCAAGGCCATACATAAATCAAAATATTCGGACAATTCACTTTTCTCAAATTTAGGCATAGTCCTGCACGAAATTGACATAAAACAACACAATAACAATATAATTATTTTTTTCATTTATTTTCACCTTTTCTTTTCAAAATGTGGCAAATCACATCTTAAACATTAACGACTCAAATTCTCTGTCAGCTTTAAACTCCTCAAGAATCAAATGAGCATCTTCATAAGAAAGCTGTCTACTTTTTAAAATCTTATATCTACAAAATTTATAAGCACTGAGCGTATTTATTGCATTTTTATTGTCTCGATTCAGCAAATAATAAAAGCATAGATACTTATTAAACTTTTCAAGAACATAAAAATCATTGCAATCTAAAATATACACATCATTAATCATTTCTACACAAAATTGCCTTAAGAGTTCCTTGCACTTCTCCGCATCACCAAGACTATAAAAGAGCAATTTTGAATAAAAAAACTTTCTTACAACATCATCAAAATCAATATTGCCATGCAGACAATTTTCTATTGTTTTTTTACACAAATCTTTTTCTGAACTCTGGCAAAAAAGAATGTCAACAATCAAGAGCTTTTCATAAAGTTCCAGTCCATCCGTACCAAAAAGTCTCTTTATATAATCTTCTGAAACTTTTTTTTCTGAATACAGTTTGCAAAACTCTTCTAAATAAGCAGATTCACTTATTGAATATTTTGATTTAAAATCATCGTAGTCAAATTCTCCTAGTTTACAAAGAAGCAAAGCAAACCATAAATTCACTTTTTTGTTATCCAAGGGTTCATTCTTTTTACAAAGCTGACTCGCCTTGGTAAAATTTTCTCTTGCTTTTTCATATTCTGCTATATCAAAATACATTTTGCCTATATACAAGTAATAATCAGGGATATCCTTTGAAAAGGAAATAGCAATATCTAAATTCTCTATAGCTTCGCGTGTATATCTCTTTGATTTTTCATATAGCGAAACACCATAATAGTAATAATACCAATCTGTTTTTTGGCTACGCTTTATTTTACTGTTTTCTAGCAAATCAATAACCTTTTCAAATTTCTTCTGTTCAAATAAACTCTTCGCCTCATAAAACTCAGAAGGATACGTTATCTTTATCTTGCAACCAACAAAAAGAAACAGAAAAATACTTAGGCATTTTAAAAATCTCATATTTCTAACTCTCCTCTTTACACAATATATACATTAAAAAAATAATTAAATTCTCAGTGCAAATTTTCATTCGTTTTTATTCTATAAAATATTATATTTGACTTTGTTTCATGTCGTATACCATCTGACGATTGTGTAAAATATTCATATAATTCTTCCTCATTTTCTAAAAAATCTTTTAGATTCCTTACCTGAATGTTTTTTACCCCAGATATCTTTGACAAAACAATCCCTCTGTCCGAAAATTCTTTCCACAAGTATTTTCTTACCGTTACATATTCTCTTCCATCAATTTTCCTGATTCTGGTTAACGATTTATAAAAAGCTAAATCATCAGGAACGCATTCCAATATATACTCATGACCATTTGAAGTCATAAGTTCAACAGAAAACAAATCAGGCGTAAAAGGAAAGGGAGGCACAGCTTTGTATACATTTACTTTACTTACATTATCTAAAGCCAAGAATGAAGTTTCTATTTTTTCTACAAGAGGTTTATAATACGAATTGTTAAGCCATTCCTCTTTTTCTTCAGAAAAAAACAAAGGAGCATAATGAAAGCATAACACATATAATAAAATATTTTTTCTTTGATAAAAACATCACTTCTCCTTCTTTACATCTTCCAAAATTTTGCAGACACCTGACCTTTCAATAAAATATCGTTTTTCCTTTGATGAAATATGGTGCACCCAAAAAATACACGGCTTTTAAAATTCAATTTATATACAACTTTTTTATATACTTACGAAAGCTTCTTGCCCAATTAGTACAATAAATAAATTGAAGCTGCTCTAAATTAGTCTGCTCATTTACAAGCCGATACTTTTCAAGGTCAAACTGGCAATAACTTCTTCTGATATAATACTCATGCATTTTATCACTTATTAAAACATCCAGCATTCTATCAACAATTTCTAATTGTGTTGAATATTTCGTTAATTCACCAGACAAAAATGACTTCATTTTCAATAAAATCATAATTGAATCTGTATTTGGAAGTTCGAGTCTATTTGGTATAATTTCTTCTTCAACAGATTTTACTTCAGAGAAAGTAAACAAAAAACCATGCCGGACAATCTTACTATCCTCTGTCGGATGAAAAATCAAAGTTCTTTTATTATTAGAATCACCTGAACAACTTTCTACTGCTGTTTCCAATTTGTAATTCCCAGAAACAAGATAATATTCGTTTCCCCTTTTTACAAATTCACCATTGCGAGTATAAAACACCTCTCCAGTATTATTTTTCACTTTAAAGAAGCCCATATTTGATTGAATATAAAAGTCTGTATCACTAGCAGTTACTATATATCCATCTGACCCGGTATAATTTGTAAAATCAATTTTTCCTGTTTCCAAATTTATTCCTTTATATCCGTATGAACAAGAATGCTCCAAGTCTTCTACCAAGGAATTATAAAAATCATTTGAATTCGCATATACACAAGCTGCAAAAAAATAAAATAGGATAAAAACAATTATTCCTGCTCTTTTTCTATAATAATTCATTTGTTTACCTCACTTTATTGTATACTATCTTACTGTACTAAATCTACACATTCTCACCATATTTATTGAAATCCCCATCTATTCTTCTGAATAGGGAACTCTCGTTTTCATATATAAAATTTTAAAAATTTCTATACATAAAACATACAATACGGATACAATCATATTTATATAATAATGTGGCATACTGTTTTTTAGCATATATGCAAACGAATATCCAAACGAAAAAACATAGAAGAAGCAAATCAGAGTTAGTTCTATTTCTACTATTATCTTTTTCTTCTTCTTTACAAGGCAAGAAAGTATACAATAATTTTCAAATATTACAAAAACTATCACCAATACAAAGGCTAGCCTAAAGTTGGAATTTTTAAAAATGAACACAGTCAAGCATATTAAATAAATAGAGCGTACAATAGTAAAAAAGGCTATCATAATCATGACAGTTTGCGATTTTATAAATTTATTCATTTGAACCATCCTTTTTATAATTAGTCAATTGCTCAATTGTCCACATTCTGCATCCTTTTTATTATTTCAAAATCCACCCACCGAGATATTTTCGTTCATCTACCAGGGGATATATATTTAATAATACATTTTCTCCCTCTTTTAATGTAACATATTTATATTCCGATTCCCACTGTTTATTAGTATCAAGATAATTATTTTGTTTTTCCATTGGAGTAATGCATTTTAATCTATACTCGCCCGGCTCAACAGCTAAAGTAATTCTTTCACCACCGCATAAAGAAATATCACTTCGATTATATTTTTCTTTATCATCTAATATCTCAAAATCTGACACAATACAATGTGAACAAACTGTGTAATTATTGTTTTCTCTTTTTTCAATAACAATAAGCGACTCTATAACATTCATGTACCCATTATTTTCATTTCGATTTATTACAATTTTACAGGTATTATATGTTCTGGCAAACAATACCATATTTATACTGATAAATGCACAAATCAAATACAGAACTTTTTTCATAACTATACTCTCCATTCTAAAGCTCAAATGCCTCGTATTTTAATTTTTGCAGGCTTCCCCATCAAATTCTACAAACCATGCTTGTCGCCTTTCCTTTGTTCCTCAGAAAGTATAAACAATATAAATTTATCTCGCAGTTCATTAAGTATATCACAAGATAACACTTGTTTGTCATCAGAGCTATATATCCAAAAAGAATTTTGTATTATATACTCTTTTTTTTGATCACCATCATAAATAATCAGTCTATATGTACCTTCAGGAATCGCAGCTTTCACAATTTCTTCATCCAAAGCAGGCCTCGCGCTCTCCAGTTTCTTCATTATTGTTATTATAGGTTTACCAGTATAACAAAGTATCTGATCATTTTTGTGATTCAAAATTATTTCCATTTTTGTTTCACTTGCACAACAAGCAAGATGAGAGAAAACTAGAAAAATTATTAATATATAATTCTTTTTATTCATATACCGGCTCCTTTTGTATATCTTTCAAGATTTCAAGCTCTTCTTGTTTACGTTCATAAAAATAGAAAAAATTTATTTCTACAAATACAAGAATATATAAAATAAACCATATCAAAAGAATAAAATTGCCACGAAGTATTGTTTTTAATATAGAGCCACTTTCTATAGCAAGTAAAGAAATAAATTGAAAAAAAACTGTTGCATTCCCAATAATCAAATCGAATTTTGAAAATTTTCTTATCACTACTAAATTGCTAACAAAAAATAAGATAAAAATTAACGGCGAGATTTCAATGCATATATTATCATCTGGCTGAGAACCAGGAAGATCATTTACATATTCGTCCAGAACGGAATCAACAAGTCCTTTTGTTCTAGAAAAAGCTCTTCCGCATATTATTAAAAATAATATTGATAGAATAAGCATTATTCTCATAGCAATTCTAATTTTACGACCTTGCAAAATTTTCTTTAAACTATTCTTATTCATCACAATTACCTATTAGACAAAAATGCCTTTTCCTTATTTCCAACATTACATATTTTCCCTGATTCACATAATGTCACCTGGACATAGATGCATTCATCCACTTTATATTCCGCCTCAACATACAAATTCATTGTCATTTCATTAAATTCATTTTTTTATGACTACCGTATTTTCTGAGAATGCAGTAAATGTAACTAGCAGAAACATTAACAAACAAAACTTTTTCATTTTCCTATCCATCAATTCCAAAGGCAAAACCTTTTTCTTCTCCACAGTTGTTTTACAGGCTTATCCACCCAACCTCTATCTTATAGCATAAACAGAATTATAAAAATGTGTCTAGTGAGATTTAGGCAATACAAAAATTTCATCAATTT
>JAEEGL011009019.1_pt1 | contig 13002 bp, 12 predicted proteins | sample 9134231 | NCBI WGS metagenome assembly JAEEGL01 (sample SAMN16246548, study PRJNA631951) | gut metagenome | biome: gut microbiome; feature: rumen; material: fiber-attached | host: Bos | place: Iran: Karaj | collected 2018-10 | reverse complement strand
GGTATACCCGGTGTGTCGAATCTTTCAACCGGGGAAGTTGTCAAATGCACAAACATGGGATGGTATCATGTACCGTTTCGTTCAGAATTTCAGAAGCATCTGAATGTCCCTGTTTTTATTGATAACGATGCAAACGTAGCTGCACTTGCAGAGAGTGTCGCCGGCGTCAGTGCGGGAACATCTTCCAGCGTATTTGTTACAATAGGAACCGGAATTGGAAGCGGAATTATTATCAACGGAAAAATCTGGAATGGATTTCATGGAATTGGCGGAGAGATGGGTCATGTAACCTTTGATCTGGATGGTGTTCCGTGTACTTGCGGAAACCAAGGATGCCTGGAGCGATATTGTTCAGCAACTGCATTGATTCGTATGGCACGCGAAGCGATTGCAGATAATCAGGATACAATGATGATGCAAATGGTTTCCAATGATATTACCAGGATTGAGGCGCGTACAGTAATAGATGCCGCCAGAGAAAAAGATCCTGTTGCTTTGCAAGTATATACACGATATATTAATTGTCTTGCACAGGCTATCGCAAGTATTGTAAACTTAATTGATCCCGAAGTCATTGTTATCGGCGGAGGTGTCAGCAAAGCAGGAGATTTTCTTCTTGATCCCCTTTGCCGTGAATATAAGAAATATGTGCTGTATAACGATCAGCCAATGCCTTCCATCCGCCTGGCTGTTCTTGGATCTGAAGCAGGCATAATCGGTGCCGCAATGTTATCCTGATTTTTGTAACTTCCCTGGCAAGACGTTATAATCTGGAAGAAGGAGCAGCATATGGCAGACTATCTTTTTTCAATCCGAAGAGACGGAAATGCACAGCTCGACAGTTATGAAGGAAAAGATTCTCATATCGTGATTCCTGAGCAGTTTGATGGGAAACCTGTTACAGCAATTGCTGACAATGCGTTTTCCTGGCTCTCCTCGATCCAGTCTGTCGTGATTCCGGAGACAGTTACGATCCTTGGAGAGGCCGCCTTTTCCTGGTGTGAATCACTTATTTCTGTTTCCATTCCGCAGACCGTAAAAGTGATTGGCGAATGGTGTTTTATCGGATGCTCTTCGCTAAAGAGTATTTCCATTCCTTCTTCTGTAAAAAAAATCAACTACTCTACTTTTCAATCATGTACATCCCTTTCAACGGTTTCTCTTCCGGATTCACTGCAGTTAATTGGACCTGAAGCCTTTGCGGAATGCCGAAGTCTGCGATATATCACACTTCCGAAAAATCTGTCTGAGCTTGGTGAAAACGCTTTCGCATCCTGCGATGGTTTGACTTCTGTCAATATTCCCGATCGCCTTCAAAAAATCGGGAATGGGGCTTTTTCAGGCTGTACAGCATTATCCCAAATTGATATTTCTCCATCACATCCGGTCTTTATGTCAGATGAAAATGTTCTGATAAATAAAAAAGATCATCATTTGTTTTTCTATCCTTTTGAAAAGAGGGACAAAGAATACATCGTCCCGGATACAGTGGTTACGATTGACGAAGAAGCTTTTGCAAACCGAATTCATCTGGAATCTGTTATTCTGCCTGAATCTGTTCATGTGATTGAACAAAAGGCTTTTTATGGATGCAAAAATCTGAAATCGATTTCTCTTCCCGAAAGTATTACAAGAATTTCACCAAATGCTTTTCATGGATGTTCCTCACTCAAATCTGTCTGTCTTCCATCCGGGCTTAACACAATTGACTATTCATTGTTTTATGCCTGCGCTTCTCTCTCTGAGATAAAAATCCCTGATTCAGTCCGGTTTATTTCTTCCTGTGCCTTCAGCGGATGCAGTTCGCTGAAAACGCTGAATCTTCCTGAAGGAATCATCGATATTGGTGAATCTGCTTTTGAAGGATGCCGTTCATTGGAGAGTATTGTTCTTCCGAAAACTCTCCGGACGCTGGGTGTTCACTCTTTTGGTTCCTGTACCATGCTGGAGGATGTTACAATACAGTCCGGTCTGAAAGTACTTCCTTCAATGGCATTTTCACGTTGCGAGAACCTGAATCATATCGTCCTGCCGGAAACACTGGAAGAAATCTCTTCTGAGGCATTTATTAACTGCGAAAACCTTCTTTCTCTTCAGATACCCAGGAATGTTTCGTTTATTGAACCGGATGCTTTTGCAGAATGTCGTCATCTTATGCTCTTTGTTTATCCAGATTCTTATGCGAAGGATTATGCAATTGAAAGAGACATTCTGTTCTCAGAAGTATGAAAACATAATTCATGTCAAAAAAACGGGAGCTGTTCAGATCAACAGCTCCCGTTTTTATTTGAATGATTATTGCTTTGCACCGCATTCAGGGCAGAATTTAGTACCGGAAGGGATTTCTTTCCCGCAACTTGTGCAGAATGCACCGGCTTTTTGTTTTGCACCACATTCGGGACAGAATTTGGAGCCGGCAGGTACAGTTGCGCCGCAGGCAGTGCATACAGTTCCGGACGTTTGCACAGGAGCGGGAGACGAGGGTGTATTTCCAAGCGATTGTGCAAACATTTGTCCCATAGCAGCGCCTGCACCCATGCCCACACCCATACCGGCCATACCGTTTCCATTATTGTTAGCTGCTTCACGCATTGCTTCAGCAGCCTGATACTTAGCGTATTGATCCAGATTGCCAAGGACTCCCATGGAAGTGCGTTTGTCCATGGATTTTTCTACTTCTTCAGGAAGAGAGATATTTTCGATTACAAAGCTGCAAAGAGTCAATCCAAGAGCACTGAGTTTCGGATTGATGGACTGCATTGCATAACCGGCGAGTTCATCATAATTGGCTGCCAGGTCCAGGGCTGGAATTTTGCTCTCTGCGATGGCATCACTGAGTCCGCTTACCAGAGTACGTTTAATCTGCCCTTCCACACCATCCACAGTGAACAATGCAGCAGTGCCGAATACTTCTTTCAGGAATGTAACAGGATCGGAAACACGGAAGCTGTAAATTCCGAAAGCCCTGATCCGAATCATTCCAAATTCAGCATCCCTCATCATTACAGGGTTGCTGGTTCCCCATTTCATGTCAAGGAACTGTTTTGTATTGATGAAATAGACATCTGCTTTGAAAGGACTGTTAAAACCGTATTTCCAGCTTTTCAGCGCGGTCAGCACTGGCATATTGCTTGTCTGCAGTTCATAACGGCCTGGTTCAAAAACGTCAGCAATTTCCCCTTCGTTTACGAAAACGGCTATCTGACTTTCGCGTACTGTCAGCTGTGCTCCCATCATGATTTCCTTGCCGTTCATATCATATTTGTGAACCATTGTTTTTCCGGAATTGTCGGTCCATTCGATAACGTCAATCAGCTGGCCCTTGATCATGTTGAGAATACCCATTGCTTTACCCTCCCTGTGATATTAATAGATTTAAATAACTCTTAATCCGCCGCATCAGTGCATAAAACATACAACGACGGTAAAACTTTTATATCTGTTATCTGAAGATCAAGACCGAAAAATTCTTTCAAATGAGCGATCCCGTCTGTTAAATGTGATGTAATCATGGATGTCATGCGCTCACCTGATATAGTGGATTCAACACCAAACAGCGGGCAGCACAGCACAAGAATCCTTCCATTTGTATGAACCGTGGGAAGAATATGAAATCCATTTACATCACCGCCCAAAGAATTGCGCAGTGCCAGCTCAAGCCTGTCTGTCCCATAATGCCAGCGGCCTTCCAGTTTGTCAGATTCAGCAGAGCCGGGTTGTTCCAGTTCGGCAAGAAGACAGGGACGGTCAGGATCCATTCTGCTTCGAAGAAGGCGCATATTCCTGACAAGATCATCTTTATGTTCAATTCGGCCGGTTAATAATTTACGGAAAAAATCATGTCTGCATTCCTGCAGCATATCAATTTCACGGAAACGATCGTTTGAAAAATCTGCATGAATTCTGTTCAGCAGGATATTCAATTCATTCAGATATCGTAATACTTCTTCAACTGTTGTTCCTGCCTGAAAAATCGGCACATTGGGATAGTTTTCCTGAAGGTATGCAAGTATCTTTTTCTCTTCTTCAGGTAAAACTGCAACAGCAATTCCATCCGCGTGATGCTTGGACAGACTGTCCAATGTCCCTTCGTAATCATGCCGGATATGCGGCTGCTTAAAACCTTGTCTTTCCCAGTTTTCAACTTGTTCAAACGCTTTCAGCACGTCGTCCCGATCGGAGACAAGCAACAGTTTGTACATCCGCAGACCTCCATTATCAAGCGGTTTGAATCCGCTGCAGTGGATATTATACCCTCTTCAGCATGATTATGCAATTATTTACGGTATTTTTCGTGCATTCCGGTATTTGACGACAAGCTTTTCAGGGGCTGTCTTACAGCATTGTTTGTTTTTTCTTTCCTGACATTGAAGCTTCTTTCATCCTGCGCTATAATTTTATCAGTAAATGAATTATCTGATGAGGTGTGCAGGATTGAATATAACAATGCTCACAATGGGATCCGCCGGGGATGTCAGGCCATATATTGTTCTGGGAAAAGAATTGCAACAGCGCGGACACAATATCACTCTGGCTGCTTTTTCATCTTTTGCACGTATGTCTGAAGAAGCGGGACTGCATTTTTTTCCGCTCAGCGGAAATGCTGAAAAATTTATATCTTCCATCATGAATCCGGATACCAATGCGCTTACATATCTTCCCAGATTATATAAATCACTTCATGCTGTTGTTCCTGACCTTCTGCACGATCTGGAAGAGAGCTGTAAAAACTCGGATGCAATGATTTGTAATTACTTTGGATCAGTATATTATTCCATTGCTGAAAAGCTGCATATTCCCTGCATTCAGACACATTTTTTTCCAATGGACCCGACTGCTTCCATCCCGATGTCTTCTTTTCGCAATCAGAATCTTGGGCCTTCAATAAACAAACTGTCTTACAAATTAGCTTATTATGCAATCGGAACAGTTGAAGCCATTCTTTTATCAGATTGGAGAAAAAGAAATAATATTTCAAGACGCAAACCTTCCACACATCCTGTATACAGAACAGGAAATCACGATATACCTGTTCTGTATACAATCAGTCCATCTGTTTTTCCCCGCCCTTCTGACTGGCCTGAGAACCTGAAAATGACGGGGTTTTTGTTTGATACATCACCTTGTGTGTGGGAACCGCCTGAAGATTTGAAAGTCTTTCTTTCCAACGGGGAAAAACCTGTTTATATCGGATTCGGCTCAATGCGGTCGGGAGATATGAACCGTATGCTTACGATTATTCTTCGTTCATTACATGCTGCAGGTCTTCGTGCCATTATCAGCGGAACACTCAGTTCCGGATCACGAAAATCCAGCAGTAAAATATATTTTGCGGATAATTACATTGCACATGACTGGCTTTTCCCGCGCGTATCCGCTGTTATTCATCATGGAGGTGCGGGTACTGTTGCGGCGGGGTTGCGCTGGGGATGCCCTACCTGGGTTCTTCCTTTTGCCGGGGATCAGCCTTTTTGGGGAATGCAGGTTTGGCGTATCGGTTGCGGCCCGAAACCAATTGCCCGTGAAAAAATTTCTGTACATAAATTCACGGAGGGATTGCTGGATCTGACTTCCCGGATTGAATACAGAAAAAATGCAGAAGAGATTGCAAACCTGCTTGCAAAAGAAAACGGCAAAAAGACGGCTGCTGATCTGATTGAGAGTTTTATCCGGGAATGGTGATATTGTTTCTCTTTATCTTTGCGTAGAGTTTATACAGAAATCCGGGAACTTCTGTAATAATAAGTACAAGAAAAATCATTATTAGGGCATATGCGTAGATTTCTGCGTATTCACTTGAATAGCTGCTGAGAAAGACCGCTTTACCAAGTGAATCACGCGTCTGAACAAGATACTCTGCAGAAATAGCCACTTTAATCCCTGTTCCGGAAGCATTGATGAACGCCTGTTTCAGATATCCTGAAATCAGAGGCAGATAAACATGTATCGCAACCTGTAAACTAAAACCGCCGTTCATCCGATAAACATCTATAAGTTCCTGACTGATTGAATGACATCCTTCATACACTGCTTCACTGAATATCGGTATCAGTATCAGGCATGTGGCAGCGACCGGAACAGAATGATATGATATCGCAGACATAATAATAATGACCAGAACAATCATGGGTATGGAACGGAGAAAAACCATAACAGGCCTGAATAATGAATAAACCCATTCCCTGCGGCCTTCTGCCAGACCAATCAGAATCCCGGCACCTGCAGATATAACAAGTGCCTCTGATACATGTAAAAGCGTGATGCCGATTTTTCTGTATGTTGCCGTGGAAGACAGCAGGCTTAAAAAGGCCTGCCCGATTTCGGGCAGACCCGGAAAAACAATTCTGTTTCCTTTCAGGAATCCGCCTGTATGCAGAAATAAACCAATCAGGATTATTCCAAAACAAAATGCGAGAGCGGAATTTTTTTTATTCTTTTGTTTCATAATAGAAGTCTTCTGCAGGAAGTTCTCCGCCGAACTGCTTCAGATCAATTTCCGCAACATACTCAATTTGTTCTTTTGCTTCAGATGCATCCAGATATTTTATACTGCATCCGGGAAGTGATTTAAGAACAACTGTTTCTGCTTTAATTACTTCCATTGCAACAACTGTTTTCGCTACTGATTCGGGATCACTTTCACAAAGTTCTGCCGATGCGCGGATTTTTTCGAGTCCGGTTGAAATGATTTCCGGATTTTCAGCAGCAGTCTTCTCTTTTACAAATACGCCGGCCTGAGGAAATCCATCATGGCCTGTTATTTCTTTATACAGATCATTCAGCGGAAAATAAGAAATCACGATGTCTTTTTTCTGGGCGTTCATTTTAGCAGCAGTAATTGCGGGTTCTGCGGTCATTACGATGGTTTCGGCTTCATCTTCATTCATGAGCAGCGCCTGTGTATCGGACGCCCCGATTTTATAATCAATTTCGCCGGGAGTAATTCCTTTTTTTTCGAGAAGATAAAGAGCAATGGAAGAATTCAATGTGTTTTCCCCAAACAGAACCAGTTTTTTCCCTGCAATCATATCCGGTGAAAAGTCTTCAAGCCTGGAAGCAAACACAAGATTCCCCCATGTGATTACTGCTGCAAGCCGGTAGGAGGAATTTCCGGTTTTATAAAGCTTCGCTCCGGCATTAATCGGTGCAATAATGAAGTCAGCTTCCTGATTTCCGAAATAGTGACCGATTTCATCAGCTCCGATGATACGAATTGCCTCGGGCTGCTCTGCATATATACCTGCAACTGCGATAGAAGGCGCTCCGGACGGAACGACAATCAGATAATCACTTTCTGCAGCAGCGCTGACAATGGAGATAGCAAGTACTAAAGCAAACAGTACAGAAATTAGTTTTTTCATCTTTAATTTACTCCTTTAATTCTTTGTTTTTAGTAGGAACCAACGCGCTTTTGACGATAATGCCTGGAAGGTTGCCAAGTCTTCCAGTCAACGCGCCGATTGCATCGTTTGAACCTTCAATAATTAATCCAATGACAGCTGTCCCGTTATGATGATTCGGGACACCGATTCTTCCCTGAATCAGATTTCCGTATTGGGAAAGAATTCTATTTACTTCATCAATACAGTCTCTGCAGTCTATAACAATTCCGATAAATCCAAGTCTTTTTTCGTCATTCATCAATATCCCTCCAGCGGATCAGGATAGAAAAAAGCACGGAATAGAATCTATCCCGTGCATAACAACATAAACATATTTATATCCCCCTTCCAATCTTGCGTCTTGATGTCTCTCAACGCTCAAACCAGGTAGTGTTCATGAAAATCTTCCCTCTGCTTCACCTCGTGGCTTGGCTTTGGGATCGGATTTCATATACAGTTTATCACTGTATTACGGAGTCTGCAACTTTTCTTTTGCCACTTCAAGGGCTTTCTTCAGCTGGATGTCCTTATTCAGATCAGCAAAATCATATGTTCCGGAATCATCTTCCGGTCGTTCAATAACAACATCAGGCGTGATGCCAATTTCGTGCACTTTGTTTCCCTTCGGCGTAAAGTATTCGAGAATCGTCAGCTGGAATCCGGCACCGCTGTTTCCGACATCCAAAACTGCCTGAACAATCCCTTTTCCGAAAGTTTTTGTTCCTACAACTGTGGCATTCGCACAATCACGTAATGCACCTGTAAGAATTTCAGATGAGCTTGCGGTCATCTCGTTTACCAGGATTGTTATCGGGATTTCTGTTTTACCGTCATAAGTCGGATAAGAGTGTTCTTCATCTCCGTCCTTATCAACAAGATAACACAGTTCACCTTTGTCCATAAAAAGATCGGCGATGATCCTGGCCTGTTCAACCCAGCCGCCTGTATTGTCTCTGAGGTCAATAATCAGTGATTTTGCATCCTGTGAAAGCAGTTCATCCAGCGCGCTGGCAAATTCCTTTTCTGCTTCTCCGGCAAACTGATACATGGCAATGTATCCGATTCCGGGCTCCAGCATAGTACTTTCCACCTGATTGGTCTGAACTTCACGACGTTCAACATTAAATGTTATTTCTTCATCATTGCGAAGGAATGTTACATCGACTTTTGTACCGGGCTCGCCTCTCATGATGCTGACTGCTTCATTGATTGTTTCGGAAGTGACAAGCAGATCCTCTCCGACTTTATAAAGAATATCGCCGCGCATAACACCGGCTTCTTCAGCCGGACTGCCTTTAAAAACTCTGCTGATTGTACACACGCCTGTTTTGTTGTCAGTCAGGATCAGGACGCCGATTCCAACATATTTTCCTTCATCATCTTCCTGCATCTGTGCATATTCTTCAGGGGAATAGTAAAAGGAATAAGGGTCATCCATCCCTGCCATAAGACCCTTGGCTGCATATTCAAGCATCTTCTTTGTGTCAGTTTCGAAATAGAAATACTCCTGCACCGTTTCGTATATTTCTTCCAGTTCTGAAAATTTAGTCAGACTGTTCAGATAATCATATTCTTCTTTTGTGATTGTGACTGTACCTTCTGCTGATGGATTGACGGTATTCGTGCCGGAATTGGCGGTTTTGCCTGTTCCAAACATTGATTCAAGTTTTGAACCGGTTACCATCATACAACCGCTGACCAGGAAAAGAACTGTCAGAAGAGTAACAGTGAGCAGGATTTTTTTCTTCATTATACAAGACCTTCCTTTTTGTTTTTCTCGTAAATATCCGGCCTTTCGGAAAAACTCATTAAAAATCTGAATACCACTGCATCCTCGAATTTTTTCAGGTCAAGACCTGTTGCTCTGCGAATTTTATCCAGCCGGTATATCAAAGTGTTCCGGTGAATAAACAATTGTCTTGCTGTTATCGAAAGATTAAGATCATTCTGAAAAAAAACTCGTATTGTTACTAGTAAATCATCCGACAGGATTTTTTGTACTTCCGGTGTAATAATCTTTTGCCAGAAGGCGAAAGCACGGTCATCGGGAATCAGATCCGAAAGTCTTTCCAGCGTTTGTCTGTTGTATGAAAAAACTCTTCCTTTCAGATGATGCCGCATCCCTGTTTGCAGGGCATTGACTGCCTCTGTATAGCTGACAGACAGAGAATCAAGTGTTTCCGCATTTGTTCCGATTCCGGCAAAGCACACAATCCCGGCTTCGCTTTCCATGGTTTCTGTTACTGCTTCTGCATATTCAATGACTTCTTTTTCTGATCTTTTCTTCAACTCCAGAATAAGAGCAACGTCCCCGTTTTCCATAGGAATAATTCTGTCTGAAGATTCCATAGGAATACTTTCCTGTAAAGTGAATCTTTCCGGATGCTGTGCTGGTCTGAAAACAAGAACGGTTCGTCTGATATTATTTCTGATGTTGAATTCATGAACTGGAGTGTGATCAACAAAGCCGATTAATAAGGATTTCCAGATTTGATCTTCTGCTGTAATACTGTCTGAGGAAAATCCAGCGGACAGATGTTGTATAAGCAACAGACCTTCTTCAGTATCAGGGCAGGAATATATTTTATTACCAGCCATTAAATAAATCATATGATTTTTTTTCAATGGAAAGGTGTTACTATTCCTGATTATTTTCTGAATATCAGCTGGAATTTCAGAGAATGACTGAACCGACAACTCAATTTTTCCCATGAATTCTGGTCATCCTCCCTTCCCTTCTTATATCATAATAGTCTAGACAGCATACTTCGTCAAGCATCCGGATTTATATAACAGAACAGAAGGTGCTACTAAAAAAAGCAATCAAAAGAAAACGGATGATTTCGTCTGAGCGTATTTTGATGCGGAACAATGAAAACAGTTTTTCCAGAAAGAAAAGCACAAAAAAGCTCCCGGACATGTCCGGGAGCAATAAAGAGGAATTTACTTGTTGAGGATGGTCTTTTCTGTTTCCTTGTCGAAGAAATGCAGATGATTTGTGTCAAATGCAATCTTGATTTTGTTACCAGCTCTGCTGGAAGTGCGCGGATCAACACGGGCAATGATGTTCCCATCTTTTCCTGTTGTGCTCAGATACAGATAGGTTTCAGAGCCCATCAGTTCTGTAACTTCAACGTCCACATCGATTGTGGCAGTGGAAAACTCAGCCAGTTTCGCTTCATCGTCAGAAATGTTCTCAGGACGAATGCCCATCACTACTTCTTTGCCGATATAGCTTTCATCAACAAATTTTGAGATCTTTTTTTCGGGAACGATGATCTTGTTGTCGCCGAAGATGGCAACAACATCCTGTCCTTCGCGGTCGAGCTTGACATTGAAGAAGTTCATCTGAGGACTTCCGATGAACCCGGCAACAAACTCATTGGCCGGATAGTCATACAGGTTCTGAGGAGTATCCACCTGCTGCACAACACCATCTTTCATAACAACAATACGGCTGGCCATTGTCATAGCTTCCGTCTGGTCATGGGTAACATAAATGAAAGTGGTCTGCAGGCGCTGATGGAGTTTGGTGATTTCTGTACGCATCGCAACACGCAGTTTGGCGTCCAGGTTGGACAGCGGTTCATCGAAAAGGAAAACCTTGGGCTCACGAACGATAGCACGTCCGAGAGCAACACGCTGACGCTGACCGCCGGACAGAGCCTTCGGCTTCCGGTTCAGCAGATGAGCGATGTCAAGGATTTTCGCGGCTTCTTCCACACGGCGCTTGATCTCGTCCTTGGGCGTCTTGCGCAGTTTCAGACCGAACGCCATGTTATCATAAACTGTCATATGAGGATACAGTGCGTAGTTCTGGAACACCATGGCGATATCGCGATCCTTGGGAGCGACGTCATTTACCAGTTTGTCACCAATGTACAGTTCACCGTCAGAAATTTCTTCCAGGCCGGCAACCATACGCAGTGTGGTGGATTTTCCGCAGCCCGAAGGACCGACCAGAACGATAAATTCCTTGTCTTCAATGTCGAGCGTAAAGTCGCTTACAGCGGTAACATTGCCGGTATATACCTTGTAGATGTGCTGGAGAGATACACTTGCCATTTAATCTTTCCTCCTTCTTTCTTTCGGATACCTTATCCGCTTACATATTATAATCAGCTGTCAATAATAAAGGAATTGCCCGTTTTCACAAGCATTCCTTCTTTGTTTTGTGCAATCTGTCCAAATTCGCACCAGATATTAACGATGATTCCTTATCTCATTCCTTTCCAGCCGGATATTGTTGATCAGTTCACTCATTTTTCTGTCTGTTTCTGCAAGAAGAGAATCGATATAATCAAGCGTGTTCTTGTGAAGATTAGCTGCATCCGCCTTTGCGTTTTCCATCAGTTCTTCGCTTTCAACTCTTGCCCGTCGAACGATGTTTTCTTCTTCAACAAGCTCCTGCGCCTTTTTTTCCGCCTCCATCACAATTCTTTGCGCTTCGGCTTTGGCTGCTTCCATGCATGCAGCAGCTTCCTTGTTGGCGCGGTCCATCAATGCAGAAGCATCCTGTGACGCCTGATCCATCATCATTCTGGATTTCTGGGTGGATTCATTGATCAGATTCTGAGCCTGTGCCGTAGCACTTTCAAGAATCTCGCTGCGTTTTTGCTCGGTTTCGGCCCGTATGGTTTCCTCTTCTGCTACGATCTTTGCTGCAATTTCAACTGTCTTCGGAAGATTGTCGCGAAGATATTCAAGACGAGCGGACATAATACTGCGGTTTACAACGCATGTATCACTATTGATCAGAGTTTTTCTCGCTCCCCTGAGCTGTTCTTCAAGAGACTGCACCGCATTCAGGCACAGTTCAGCGCTGTTGATATCATTTGCCATAAACACATTCCTCCTGTTTTCTCTGATCCGACGGAATCAGCCATCTTAGAACTTCCGGATAAATACAATCCGGTATATATCTGCTGATATCTCCTCTGAATGATGCAATTTCCCTGACAGTTGATGAAGAAACACTGTCCATGTCATCCATAGAAGGAATCAGCAGGGTTTCAAGTCCCGGGAGCAGCTGACGGTTGATTTCGGCAGCTGTTTTTTCCTGTTCAAACTCACTGACATTGCGTATTCCCCGGACGACAACACTTCCGGGATGCTGACGGACATAATCGGAAAGAAGTCCATCCCACATGTCCACTTTTACATTTGGAATTTTCCAGCAGGCTTTACGAATCATCCGGACTCTTTCTTCAAGCGGAATACATCCGCTTTTCCCACGATTGATCATAACAGTAACAAGAACATTCTCGAAGATCCCGGCAACCCGCTCTATCAGGTTCAGATGTCCGTTGGTAACCGGATCAAATGATCCGGGGAAAATGCAGGAGCTCACGATTATACCTCCGTTCCTGATTTTTTGGTCTGAAGAATCCGATAGAAGCTCATTCCGCAGAAACCCCATTTCCGTTCGTCTGTTTTTTCGAACAGATCGCTGAACAGTATCTTCTGTCCGGCCTCATGTTCGACAATAACCAATCCGTCATCTTCCGTCAGGTGGAATATGTTTTCGGCTATTTCCCGAAGATCTGTCATCCGATATGGCGGATCCAGAAAAATCAGATCAAATTTGTCCTGTCTTTCTGTCAGATTCCGGGTGGCGGTT
>JAEEGL017164034.1_pt1 | contig 13003 bp, 10 predicted proteins | sample 9134231 | NCBI WGS metagenome assembly JAEEGL01 (sample SAMN16246548, study PRJNA631951) | gut metagenome | biome: gut microbiome; feature: rumen; material: fiber-attached | host: Bos | place: Iran: Karaj | collected 2018-10 | reverse complement strand
ATCGTTGCAGTAGTTGACCCAGAGATGATGTCTTCTATGCCAAAGGGACTTACAGCAGCTACAGGTATGGATGCTCTTACACACGCTATCGAAGGCTACACAACAAGAGCTGCTTGGGAAATGACAGATATGTTCCATCTTGAAGCAATCCGTCTTATTTCAAAGAATCTTCGCGATGCTGTTGATAACAAGAAGGAAGGCCGCGAGGGCATGGCTCTTGGACAGTATATTGCCGGAATGGGCTTTTCTAACGTAGGTCTTGGAATTGACCACGCTATGGCTCACACTCTTTCAGCTCACTACGACACACCTCACGGTGTTGCCTGCGCTATGTTCCTTCCAATTTCCATGGAGTTCAACCGTGAGCACACAGGCGAGCGTCTCCGTGAAGTTGCAAGAGCTATGGGAGTTGAAGGCGTTGATTCCATGTCTCAGGACGAGTACCGTAATGCTGCCATTGCTGCAGTTAAAAAGCTTTCTGAAGATGTTGGTATTCCAAAGACTCTTGATAAGATTAAAGAGGAAGACCTTGACCAGCTTGCTACGGACGCTCTTAACGATGCTTGCTATCCAGGCAATCCAAGAGAAGCAACCAAAGAACAGGTTATCGCTATGTTCAGACAGTTGATGGCATAACGTGCATAAATGAAGGGATTTCCAGCTCAGTAAAGGGCCGGAAATCCCTTTTTTTATGTTTTTCTTTAGCATGCTATATCAGCATACCCATAATTCACTACATTATCTTCTTTGCACTAATATCATCTCATTTTTGTCATGAATACCTTAATCACAACTTGGCACACTCATACACTTCCATTCCATGTCCAAGAAGCTCAACAATCTTAAGCTCATCCACTGCATCCATTACCGCGTTGTGAACTTCGCTGTAGCGCATATTCCCTGTCAGCATCTGCATTATTGGCTCTACGCCATAGTTCGTTTTTAGTCTTCCTGTCTTGCAGCAGGGAAGCGACTCTGGAATTGCTTTATTGTACTGCTTGTAGGCTGCCAGACGCATAATGTCATACCAATCGTAGTCACCCAGTTCCGGCAAATGGTTATAATCGAACTTCGCGTTGTAGGCAAGAATCTTGGTTACTCCGTTTTCATCAAGATATTTCCTTATCTCATCCACCGCATTTTTTCTGGTACAAACCACTTCCGGAAGATTACGCATATGCACCACATAGCTGTAAATTCCTCCCACTCTGGCTTCCTGGTCAAAAATGTAGTATCTTTTATCAACACATCTGTAATCTGAGGCATCCGCCAGGGCAATCCCAACAGACATTACCTCGTCGTGCCAATTGGTCTCAGTATCGATTACGGCAATCATGGTGCCGCAGGAACTCATGTTATTTCTACTAACCACATTACCATTCTTTCTACTACCCATTTCTTCTATATTTGCTTTTGTGCTATCGATTTCAATTGTCTCACGCTTACTTTCAGCACTTGCTTTCCTTTGAGGCCTAGGCGTTTCTTTCGAACTCCTTTCTGTATTGCATCCAGCCTCCTGATTTCGTATCATATTCAAAAAATCTAACGATCCATTCATATTTATTATCCTATTTCCATTCTATTATTATTTCTCATGCAACTCTTTCACTCCTTAGCACAGCCAGCCTTGGGCAATATCGCCTATTCTGAATTATTTACCCAAGCCTCACTTTGCCCCCATGGGTATATATTACAAAAATCTATTTTTTACCCAAGCATTTTAACTAAACCTTGGGTAAAAGAAACAAATATCATTTTTTTACCCATCCTCAGAGCAAAAACCAAGAGCCATACATGCTGATTCACGGGTAAAATTCGAAAAATATCTGTCCTTACCCAATCCAAATTTTTCCCCTTGGGTAAAAATCTTAAATTGTCCTCTTTTACCCAAGCCTTCCCATTTTTCCATGGGTAAAAATCAAAAAACGCAAATCTTTACCCAAACCATCTACTCCACAAAGTAATGTCATGGGTTATATTGCCAAAACAAGCAATATAGCCTGTACCTCGTACTTTGCCTGCGCACCTTTTACATCTATATGGTGTCTTTTATTCAATAGGTAACAAAAAATCTGTACCCACGGATTATTGTATCTCATGAGTACAGATTAGAAAATCATATTTTTATCGAAGATCACAAGCCCCCATCACAACATTCCCTTGATGCCCTCGTAGTCCTCTGCTTCGGCCAATTCCTTTATCTTATCAAGCTTTGCCTTGTCTTCATCAGGCATAGGATAGTCAGCAATCTCCTGTAAGGTCATTCCTATCATCTTGTAGTTGCCGGATTCCAAGCTGTTCTTGATGGTATCGTAGGCCATGTCTATCATGAATCTGTCAGGAACTACAACTGGAGCAGCCTGTCGCTCATCTGTAGCGCCATCGCTCGCAGCGCCAGAACCATCCAATATGCCTTCTCCATAGCCAGCGCCTTCCTCAAATACAGGCGCCAGCCTTCCCACGAATTCACGAAGGGCCGCAATTACCCCGTCATTCTTTTCCTTGATATAATCGATATTTCCAGCCTTCCCGGCATCTTCTAACCTCATTGCCTCGTCAGAAAGCGCATCCGCACCTATCATTCTGGCTGAACTCTTTAAAGCGTGCACCTTTATCGTATAATTCTCCCAGTCCTCAGAGCCGTAGAAATCACTGATTTCGCTGATTCTCTGATCCGCCGAATCATAGAATATCTTAAGTACAGATTTGAAGGTTTCCTCTGAACCGCTGTTAGTAAGGGCTTTTTCCGGATCTATTCCTTCTATCTTGTCATACCAGTGCTGCTCTACTTGTTTTTCCTCAAAGCTTTCATTTTCTTCGACGGTTATCACATCTGCTTTATTCGATGCTTTATTCGATGCTCCACCAAGCTCAGCTTCTATAAACTCAGCCTTTCCTATTGCCCTGATATGAAGGTCCTCAGTATCCTGGTCATCATCGCCATCTGCTATAGATGCCTTGCCTGAAAGCTTATCGTACTCATAATCTGAAGACAGGATAATTCCTAAGTTATAAGGCTTGTCGTCCTTCATAAGGAAGGACAATCCAAGCGCGCCATTGCCACAGTTAAGAGTCATTACAGGAGAAACCTTTTGGAAATAAATGTGCTTAAAGTCATAGCACTTTCTTATTGCCTGCCTGATTTCATCCATTTCCTCCGGAGTAAGTATGTTATACTCTACAAACACCACATCCACATCCGGGTCAATACGCTTATTAAGCACACGTTTTATGTACTTCTTGTAGCTGTTTACTTTCTCTCCCATAAAAAGATGTTTAACAAAAAGCCTGCTCTCTCTAAGAACAATATATGGTCTTAGTGAAAAGGCGTTCATGAATCCATAGATTCCCTTTCCAATGATACCTCTGCTCATCATAAACTCGGCATCATTGGTGATAAAGCTACAGCTGATCTTCTCTTTGATATAATCAAGTTCTTCGATTATCTTTTCCCAGGACATGCCCTGAATAGTCATTCTGTATGCCAAAAGAACCATCATACCTGTTGCACAGGAATTAACGCCAGTGTTATATACCTTAACGTTTTCATAAGCACGAGCCGCAGTGCAGGCATTGCTGTACTCAGCACTTACACCTGATGCAATGGTGATATAAATAATGTTATGTGCTTTCTTCATCTCCATGCCAAAGAATCTTTCGAAATCTTCAACCGATGGTGGTGCTGAATCAAATACTGCTCCAGCCTTTCCATACCTGATCATTTCGTCAGTTCCGGCTTCTATGCGGTCATAGTAGGTCTTTCCATCCGTAATAATAGAAAATGGTATGATGTCGATGCGGCAGTCATCAAGAACACGAGCTGGCAGGTCACACATACTGCTGGTTGCCACGATAACTGGAATCTTCTTGGTGTAGCCTCTTGATGTGTTCATCTGGGCTTTATTGATATCATTACCACCGGTCTTCATAATCTTGATAGATGGAATATGCATAAGAAGCATATCCTCAAGCTGCTGCCCCGATACCGGTTTTACAAGATATCCGTCAAATCCGCTTATGCTATAAAGGTCTACATTTTCACTTCCAGCATTTGCAGTAAGCACTATGATTGGCGCATGGTTATTAAGGCCACCCGACTGCTTTCTAATATTCTGAAGACACTCAATACCATCCATCTCTGGCATGAGATGATCCATCAAAATAATGTCATATCGTTTCTTAATAGTCATTGACAGCGCTTCAATACCGCTCTTTGCCGTATCTATACGCATATTTGTATCAGCGATAAGCTTTTTCTCAACCTCAAGGTTCATATTGTCATCATCAACAATAAGAACGCTGGCATCAGGAGCTGTAAAGCCAGGCATATACTTGCCTTTTGTCTTCCTATAACCGGAATTTGAGATTTTGACGGAGCCGATTGCATCAGCTCTAGTCACCTTCTGCCAAAGAGCTACCATGAAGGTTGAGCCCTGTGTATAAACGCTATTTACTGTAATCTTGCCATCCATCAGGTTAACAAGCTGTTTAACAATGGCAAGGCCAAGACCTGTTCCTTCAATCTTGCTGTTGCGTTCTTCGTCTACTCTCTGGAAAGCATCAAAAAGATACGGAATAGAATCCTGCTTTATGCCCATTCCAGTATCGATAACAGAGAACATGATAAGAATCTTATCCTCATCCATATCCTCTTTTTCTATATGAAGCGTAACAGAACCTTCAGCCGTATATTTAACTGCATTATTAAGAAGGTTTATAAGTATCTGTTTGATGCGGACTTCATCTCCATATAGTTCGCTTGGGAGAGTCGGGTCAATCTCAACCTTGAGTTCCAGGCCTTTTTGCTCTGCACGGAGCCATACCATGTTTACAATCTCAGAAATCATGGAGCCGAGGTTGTAATTCACAGGAATAATGTCCATTTTGCCGGCTTCTATCTTGGACATATCAAGAATGTCATTAACCAACGCAAGCAGCATTCTGCCGGCGCCTTGGATATTGTTCGCATCTCTTATGATTTCCTCTGAGGCATCCTCCTGCCTTAGGATTATCTCGTTAAGACCAAGGATAGAATTTATAGGAGTTCTGATCTCATGGCTCATGCTGGAGAAGAAACGGCTTCTGGCCTTGTTTAACTCCTCAACCTTTTTTGTCTCTTCCCTTGCTCTCTTATTCTCTTCTCTAAATAGCCACTCTACGAACCATACCATAAAGCAGCATACATTTCCGACGATTATTACAGAGATAAGTGAATCCATGTAGAAGGTTTTTCTGGAATGCTGGCTGATCAGATCATGCCAATTAAATCCAGCCCAGTAAAACAGACAGCTTTCAGCAGTAAGCAAAAACAGCATACCAGCCTTCCACTTGCCACTAAGTACAAGACCGGTGTACAGATATGCAAAGATTATCCAGAGAACACCTCCGCCTTCTACTCCGCCACCGAAGAAGAAAAGAATTGGAAGCATAAAAATCATAAGACCAATAACTATGAGTCTTACTGCAAGCTGAACCTGATTCTTCTTAACAGAAATAAAGGTAATGATGGGCACAACTATTACTGTGGCAATTATCGTAATAATCTCCACAATGTTCTCACCCAAAAGAATGTCTCCAATAAGCGCAAGCGACGCTACAAAGACAGTAATGAGTGTAAGAAGTACAAATACTCGATCCCTAAAGCTCCTGGAAGGATCTTTAAGCATCTCCTGTGCTTTTTCAATGATCCTTCTCATTATCTGGCACCTCCACTGCTACGGATTTTACCGTCAGCTATAGCCCTGTTCATCACTCTTTCAAACTTGCTAATAACAATAGGCTTACTGATGAAGCCATCAAAGCCTTCTCTTGCAAACATTTCCCTAGCGCCACTCATGGCATTTGCTGTAAGCGCAATAACACAAGCTTTCTTGCCTTTTTGTTCAGCAATAAGCTTTATCTTCTTCATGGCTTCGACGCCGTCCATCTCAGGCATCATATGATCCATGAATACCACATCGTAGTCATTGATATCGTACTTTGTAAGTGCTTCTTTACCACTTTTGGCGGTATCTATCACCATGTTATATTCTTTGAAAAGACCTGTCGCAACAACCAGGTTCATTGGCTCGTCATCAACAATAAGCGCTCTTATTCCGTCAAGATGCGGCTTTCCCTCTTCTTCAACAGGTGCCATGCCTTCTATATCCGTATCGCCGTTTAATATCTTTGATACAAGATAGCTATACAAAGGCTTAGGAAGCAAAATGACGTTGCTTCCCGATCTTAACTTAAAGCTCTTTGAGGCAATAACAATAACAGATACCTTCTGACCTTTTGCCAGTAGCTCAAAATACGAAGGATCGCTATTGTATTCCTCCGCCCCCATAAAGATATGAGTGATATTACCTTTTCCAAGCAGCCTTTTAAGCTCATCCATGGTCGGTGCATCATAAAGGTTAAGTTTAAGTCCAAGCGCCATATTCGTTCCCAGATTCTTATGGAATTCTCGAACAGCAGCACTCTTATATTTCTCAGGAAAAGAGTGAAATGCAACATTAATAACCTTGTCAGACTCAAGGCTAAGGCAAGGCGATGGATCCAGTACATTCTGGACTATACTGATTTTTACTCTGGTACCCTTTTTCTTTTCGCTATCAATAAGAACAAATCCGTTCATGAGTCGTACAAAACCATATACGATAGAAAGTCCAAGACCTATACCGCCTGTGCTCCGATTTTTCTTATGATTAACGCGATAATTGCCATTGGTAATCTTTTCAATATGCCTGCTGGACATACCAATTCCGGTATCAGCTATCTCGATATTAAGATTTATTCCATACTCTTTTCTTATTCCGGATATCTTTAGATAAACTCCGCCTTTCTTTGTGAATTTAAAGGCATTGTCTAAAAGATGAGTGATTATCTTGGTTATCTTGGCTGAATCACCCTTCATAACCAGCGGAACATTAGGATCAAGGTCAATGGTAAACTCAATGTCCTCCCATTGATTCATCATTTTGTAGCTGGTCGCAATATCATTGAGAACAGATGTGATCATGTATCTGTCTTCTTCTAACTTCACATCTCCTCTTTGAATTTCGCTGTAGTCCTGAATATCCTCAATCTGGTGCGAAAGGCGAAGTCCTGCCTCAGCGATAGACATCACATCCTCTCTCATCTCTTTTTTCAGAATAAGGGTAGACATACCGTTGATTACATTTACAGGTGTTCTAAGTTCATGGGAAATATTGGAAAGAAAGTCTTCCATTCCGATTCTTTCTTTTTCCTCCTCGCATTCCCTGCGCAGGAGTTCATCTTCTATAGACTTGCCGTGCTCAAGCAGGATGGAAAATGCCTTGTATAAGCATATCTCCACAAGAGAATGAAGAACAATCCTTGAGATTGTCGTAGAATTAAGCGCAGTAGTAGCGCTAAAACCAGCCCATATTGTCTGAAGAAGCATAATAGAAAAATATTCAACAAGTATAAACTTCAGGTAATCTCGCCTTTTTAGAAGTGTTGCAGTAACCATCAAAAGAGCTGACATTACAACCACATCGAAGTAGCTTGTATAGTGCGTTCCATGGAAAAATGCCACAGTCATCGAAAAAATCATATAGAAATTTTCTCTGAAACGAGATTCTTTGTATTGGATAATGTGAAACCACCATACCGCGATCACTCCGGCAAAAATAAGAGGTGGTACCCAGAACTCCCATCCCTGACTAAAACTCTCCATAATTGCACCGACGCAAAGGAAAGTAATAATGACTACTGCCGCGTTATGTAGTTTGATACCATTTATTTTACTGTTTTCCAATTTTTTACCTCAAAAAACACTTCCACGAATAAAATTGTAACATATTAGCGTTAACTTCTTTGTGTATTACAGATAAAAAAAGGATAAACTATTGAGAAACAAAGTTTTGACTATTTTTAGGGATAATAATAAAATATGATATGAGTATCAGATGTACTCAAAATACAGTAGTTACGGAGTTTTCATGATTAATCCAAAAGTTTCCATCATTATTACGGTTTATAATACAGGCAAATACCTTGATGAGTGCATGAACACTGTCCTTGGACAGACTATGCGCGAAATCGAGGTAATTCTCGTTGACGATGGTTCAACAGATGGCATAAGTCCCAAGATGTGTGATGAATATGCTGCAAAAGATGACCGCGTAGTCGTTATTCACAAGGAAAACGGCGGTCTTATATCGGCATGGACTGAGGGAACCCGCAGGGCATCTGCACCCTATGTAAACTATCTTGATAGCGACGATTGGATTGATCTTGATATGATCGAATCTTTATATAAGCTCACAAGTGCCTATGCTAATAATAATCTTGACGAAGAGGCTTCTGAGATCATCTCTGGTAACTATATCGTAGAAAAGGCAAACGAAAGAAGAAAGGAGACCCAGGGACTAGCACCTGGTGAGTACACTGGAGGCTCTCTTGAGGAAGTCAGACATAATATCCTTGGTAATGAAGTCCGCCCTGTAACCATGTCCCGCTGCATGAAACTTATTTCGAAGGAGCTTGTACTTAATAACTTAAAATACTGCAATCCCAAGATCAAAATGGCGGAAGACGTAAATATCACACTTCCCTGCCTATGCGATTGCAAGAGGCTTGTTATCGCTGACGGTGCCTACTTCTACCACTACAGACTTGTTTTCGATTCAATGTCTCATGGCTATGATCCAAATCTGCTTGCTAATCTTGAGCTTACTGACAAGACATACCGCGGTATCATGGAGGAAAAAGGAATTTCTAACGGCCAAGAACAACTTGACCGTGAATATGTCATGATTCTTTTCCTGGTACTAAAAAGCGAGCTTCGCTGCGCAAAAAAAGATACCACAAAGCGTGTTCGTGATATCTTTTTGCGTTCTGATATTAGAAAAAAGGTTTTGGATACTGAAATTACCGTTTCATCCAAGGCTAACCGCCTTTTGTACTTTTGTATGAAGCATCCAAATGCACTTACTGTTTCTTTTTGTAAAGCTGTACTTGGAGCCTACGACAAGAAAACAAACTGAAAATGGACCTAGGGGACGGGGTCAACGGGCCATTTTCTTTATCACAACCGGCCAAATAGCCGCTGCAAAGAACCACATAATGCATCGAGCTATAAAATTGCCCCAGTGTCCGCCCAAAGCTGCAACTATCGTAGCTGGTGCCAGGAACTCCTTCCAGGAGAAGGTAATCATAAATCCAACAAATGCAAGAATAGGAAGATTCTTTGATCCGAATGGAATCTCATACTTTATATAATGACGTTCTACGTAGCTTCCCACCAAAAGGCCTATAAACGCGCCACAAGCCTTGAAAGTATCATTCATCATCTTTGAAGGATTTACAAGGAGAACTCCATCCACATAATCCATAGGATAGGATTTCTGAGTGATATAAATCAGCGTTCCAATAATCGCAAGAACTCCAACTATCGATAGGATATCAAGCTTTTTATCATCGCCATCAATTTTCTTTTGAACAATTCCAACTATGTAGATCACTATTACTGCTACTACAAATCCCACAAGCACATCCTGCGGAGTATGCACTCCAAGGAAATTCCTTGAAAATCCGGTCAAAGCTATGAGTACTGCGCAAACAACTGCCAGCCAGGTTCTCTTTTTTCTCTGCCAGGCAAATGTCGTACCGTAAGTACACGTTCCGCTCATGGTATGTCCACTGGGGAAAGAATAGCCGGTGGCAGCCACCTTCGAATCCCCTGCAGGCTCAATCAGATCCGATCTTATCCAGGGACGATAAGCACAAACCGTAAGCTTTATTATTCCGTTTACCACTTCTCCGATTCCCAAGGTCATAAGGAAGCGGTAACCCCACTTCTTGTCTACACACCAGAAAATGATGAACGGCAAAAAGGGCATAACATCTACTGCAATTTTTGAAATACTGTTAAAGAACTCGTCAAAAATTCCCCCTGTCGCATTTCTAATTTCCTGAAGCCAAAGCAAATACTGAATGTCGATCATTTTTCTCCTCCTCATAATATTAAATTGTCTATAAAACACTATACAATTATACACAATTACGAAGATGAAAAATCTGAAAGAAATGATATTTTATTCTTTTTTAATATCTGTATAAATCAATTATTCCCCAGTATACTAAGCATATCTTGTGGATTTTCCGCCGCTTTGACCTTATCCATAGCTTTTACAATGACACCCTTCTCATCGATCAAATACGTAGTCCTTACCACGCCCATGGATACTTTTCCATAGTTATTCTTCTCTTTCCAAACGTCATATGCCTTAATTACTTCAAGTTCCGTATCCGACAAAAGAGTAAATGGAAGCCCATATTTTTCTTCAAACTTCTTGTGAGATGAAACAGAATCTTTGCTCAAACCAAGGACAACAGCTCCTTTCTCGCGGAACTGAGGATATAATTCTCCAAAACTGCATGCCTGTTTAGTACAGCCAGCAGTATTGTCTTTTGGATAAAAGTACAAAACAATCTTCTGCCCCTTGTATTCCGACAGTGAATGTATTGTTCCATTCTGATCTGGCAACTTAAAATCTGGTGCCTTTGTTCCTACTTCCAGCATAGCTTTTCCTCCTTGTGTTAAAATTATTCTTCATTTTCTCCGCAAGTCGAACTGTTTCTTCCTGCGTTCTGTCATCTTCCTGTGAGTATGGTTACAGCTTTTTCAACATCTTTTTCAGTAAGTCCTACCTCAGCATCAGTTCTCTTCACAAGGCTTCCTAGAAGCTTTACCGCCTCAAGATCCACATATTTTCCTTCGCTTATTTCACGCTGATGTTCATTATCTCAAAATTTTGAATTAAGTACTCCATCCACATCCAAAAATATTACGTTATTCTGCCTTTTTAGAATTAGTATTGTTAATCCTCAAATATAGAGTAATCTCTATCAAAAAGTACCTCAAGCATCTGCTTCCACAGAAGTTTTTTGTCAACGCTCTCTATCAGGTACTTCTTGCGATACATCTTGCTCTTGTCAGAGTACTTGTACAAACCATTCTGCTCCTGCAAAAGTGCAAGTTCACTCCTCCACAATAATCCCATCTGGTTATTCAGCTTTACTTTTGGACTTCGCTTTGCCCCGCGCATCTCATAGCAATCAAGCTTGCCTCCATCATCTTCAACCGTGATGATTCCCCAATACTCAGGAACATGTTCCTCTATATGCCCTGCATGACTACTTCCCACAACAACATAGTTGTAGTCGAAAAATCTGTCGTAGTCCCTAACCTGCTTTGAAAGCCTTTCATAAGTATCAGCATCTGACTTGATTTCTATGCCATACAGCCCCTGCTCTGTCACCATTACTATATCCGCTCTTGATTTACCCATGGTGAGTTCTTCAAAGAAACGTATCTTGCCATATTTTGTTTCAAGATAGTCACACAGGCCATCCCTGATATCCGCATCACGGAGCATAAACAAAAATACCTCTTATATTCTTACAATTTTAAAGCCGCTATTATTTCTTCTCCGTCCATATCTCCAGTCTCTACGAATCCGAAAGACTCATAAAGCGCTTTTGCAACCGTGTTTTCCGGCTCATATGAAAGCCAGCAGTATTCTGCTTTACCACAGGGAAATGTCTTAATGAACTCCAGGGCAAGTTCTATTGCTTTCCTTCCGTAGCCCTTTTGTTGATATCTCTTGTCTATCATCAACCGCCAAAGATTATAGTTGTTGTCCGCTATCTTAGGCGCAGCTTCCCAATAGTCATCTTTGTCATATCCAATCATAACAAATCCTACTAGAACATCGTCATCATAGATACCAAAAGGAAAAGCATAGCCATTACCGGTAATAGTTGTATATGCCTCAATAATACTGACATCATTTGTAGCCACAAACTCGCGTTGATTATCTTCTACAGAAAGTTTCAAGATATCCCATACATTCTTGGCATTAACCTTTTCAAGCCTTAACATGTAGTGTTTTCCCCCTGCTTTAAATATTCCTCATTATTAAACCAATATCTTTGTGTAATAATGTCTTTTCCCAGTATATGGGTATTCTTCAAGTGTAAATACTTCCTTGTATCCTAGTTTAATGTAAAAATCCGGTGCTTGAAATGAGAAGGTATCTACAAAAGCATATTTACAGCCTCTTTTCTTCGCTTCACTTTCAGCTGCTTCAAGCGTTCTTCTGCCAATTCCCTGACCTCTCATTTGCTCATCAACAAAAATGTAATGAATACAAAGCCAATTGCCAAAGGTCTCACCTGTAAGACCAGCAAGCTTCTTTTTGTTTTCATCTTCTAAAAAGATTCCAAGTGGTACATTCTCTGATTTTTCACGATTGCTAAGATTATATTTTTTAAGCATTTCATATAGTTCATGTATATCTTGTTCATTGCCATCAGAAGTCACTCTAAAGCTCATATTAAAATCTCTATTTTCCTTTTCATTTTTAACCAATTTATTTCTTTATTATACGAAAAAAAGAGCTCCAAGCACAAGGCTTGAAGCTCTTTAAATTCAGTATTTATGCAATCCGATAAGAATTACTCTACGATTGTAGCAACCTTACCTGATCCAACTGTACGTCCACCCTCACGGCTTAACGTTAATTATATCTATTTGGAAAGCCTTGATTTTACGTGGTTTCTATTCGCACATATCTCATGTTTCGCTTCATTTTTGGTGGCTTTTGAAATTTTTAGAGCCATTTTAGAGCCAACAGCCATCACAACTGGCTATCTATAGCACTTCCCTTTACATCATTTGAAAGCAGACTCAGCTTATTGAGAATATTTGCAATCTCTGTATTCACTGCATTCTGAGTATCCTCTATTGATGTTCCATCAGAGATAATTGTCTTCTGAACGCCTTCGGCATCCACGCGGTTAGCCTCAGCCCGCTCTCTTCGTGCTACTGCACGTTTCGCATCGGCGCTGGTCCCCTGAGACTCTGCAGCATGCTCTTTGATATTCTCAATCATCTCCTGCTGCATGGCTTCTTTTTCAAGCTTCTTTGCTTCTTCCTTCTTCTCTTCTTTCTTTTTCTCTGCAGCTTCTTTTGCTTCTTCCTCGCGCT
>JAEEGL016060905.1_pt1 | contig 13003 bp, 8 predicted proteins | sample 9134231 | NCBI WGS metagenome assembly JAEEGL01 (sample SAMN16246548, study PRJNA631951) | gut metagenome | biome: gut microbiome; feature: rumen; material: fiber-attached | host: Bos | place: Iran: Karaj | collected 2018-10 | reverse complement strand
CAAAAATCGAGGCAAATAACGAACAGCCATTCGCTTCGACAGACTCGTCTATCTAATCGTCGTCGTCGTCATCGTCGTCGTCATCGTCTTCAGACTCTTCTTCGTCGTCTTCCGAGTCTTCCTCGACAACTTCCGTTTCTTCAGACTCTTCTTCAGCGGCGGCGTCTGCTTCGTCAGACTCTTCTTCGTCGTCTTCAGAGTCTTCCTCGACAACTTCCATTTCTTCTGACTCTTCTTCTGCGGCGGCGTCTACTTCGTCAGTCTCTTCTCCGTCTTCAGAGCCTTCCTCGACAACTTCCGTTTCTTCGGACTCCACGACGACTACCTCTTCCACCTCGCCTTCTTCCTCGTCGCTCTCGATAAATTGGCTTAAATCGCTCGGATCAGGCTTAGCGGGAAAAAGGGAGAACTCCATGAGTTCGAGAACCTTCGTCAGGTCGTACGTGTAGAGTCTAAAATCGGGCGTCTGCTCGCGGCCGACGAAACGATTCGCCCTTTCAGGAACCTCGCGATTCAGAAAATCGACGAATTCGCGCACGGTCGTTTCGCCGTCGTCGTTGCCGTCGCCCATACCGGAAATGGCGTCGAGTAAAACGCTCGCAAAGATTCCATGCTCAAGATCGGGTATCTCGTAGGAATTCTCCTCCGCCTTGCATCCCATAATCACGAAGAGATTTGAGGCGTCGACCTTTTCGAGACGTTCGTCTCCATCAGTCTTATGATTGCGTTTCTGCGGCAGAGACGTTCTAGCAATATCGGCGCATAGCAATTTAAACTTAGCCGGACTCTCGGCTAGCTCATGGGCGATTTTATCGAAGGACAAGCACGTCCTCTTAACGCGATCAAGTCGGAAATCGTGCGGCGCGTAGCAGGGACCGTTATCTTCAAACCCGAGACCGCTAAAGAAGACGAACGCGACGGAATCCTCCGTAAGGGAATCGAGATATTCCTCAAAACGCGTCTCAATCGCCGCCGAGGAAGTAGAGTCGTAAAATTCCGAATTCGACGCCTTCAGAACCGTCATATTCTCGCGCGGAACGCCAAGCTCTTCAAGACGTTCGCGCATCTCGTCGACGTCCTTCTCCGCAAAACGCATATCCGGAAGCGCGCCGGAATAGTCGTTCGTTCCGACGAGAAAAACGCGCCATTCGGCGTATGGACACGAGGACTCGTCGGATTCAAACGAAATGTAGGCGAAGGCTTCGTTGCGCAACGTCGTCGTCGCGACGCAAAGGATCGTAGTAAGCGCGACGAGCGTCAGCGCCGTACGAAACATAGTATTGGCAAATTTCATCTCAATTTCCTCTCATGGAAAAACGTTGCCGAGATCACAATGATCTGCGGGAACGCGTTGTATACTCTGATCTTCTCAACCAACGTTCACGCCGACGGTTAGGGCGCGACAATTATTGTTCCGTCATAATTAATCGAAAGCCGATCATACTGCTCTTGTGATCGACGCCGTTCCCCTGCCGTTTCGCAGATCGGCACGCGGACGCCGCGTCGAACCAGGATCCGCCCCGAATCACGCGGAGATCGCTCGATTGAACGTCTTTTAGCGCGTACTCCGACTCGCACCATTCCCAGACGTTCCCGTGCATATCGTAGAGTCCCCATGAATTCGGGGCGTAACTTCGCGCTTTAACCGTCTGGCGATCGCTTCGTCCTTTCGCGGTTGGTCCGTGAACGACCACGCCGTTGCAGTTGGCTTTCTCGCCATACAGGGTCGCGCCGAAAGAAAAAGGCGTCGTCGTACCGGCTCGACAGGCGTATTCCCACTGCTCTTCCGTCGGCAGCGCAAATTTAACGTTGGCGACGTAGCCTTCCTTATTGAGTCTTCTCACAAACTTTTTGCAGTCGACCCAGCTAACCGATTCGACGGGCAGCTCCCCGCCGCCGGCGCGAAAGTCGAGTTTAAAACTACTGGGATTCTCGCCCATGACGGCGGTCCAAAGCGCTTGCGTCGTTTCCGTTTCCGCCATCCAGAACTCTTTCTTAATCGTAACGCGTCGCTGCGCCTCGTTCGCGTCGCGGTTGATCTCTCCTCCCGGACTACCCATCGTGAATTCGCCCGGCATAATTTTGCGGAAGACGACTGGAACGCCCGCGATAATTTCCTTTCGCCATTTTCGATTCGCATAGGCTAGCTTCAGCTGCGAGTCAAGTTCGGAAAATCTCGCGTCTTTTGGAAAGACGGCGCGCGCCTCTCTGAGAATCTTAGCGACGCCGGCGTAGGACGCGTCGGTCTGACTCTCCTCGAAGACGTCGAGCGCGTCGCTCACGGCGGCGTAAAGTTCGTCGGCGTACGCAAGTTCGGACCGCGCGAGCAAGTCGTTATATTCTTTATTGTTAGGAGCGAGCACAACCGCTTTTTTAACGTCGCGGCAAGCGTCTTTGGCGTTATTCTTCGCCATCTGTCGCAACGCGCTCTGATACAGCTCGTCCGCCTCGCGTCGTTCGGATTCTAGCTTATCAAGTTTAAGACGGAAATTCTTATATTTCACATCGTTAGGCGCGCCGCGCAACGCGGATTCTACGAGTCGGAGCGCAAGGCGCGCGTTTCCCGCGTCAAAGGCGGCGACCGCGTCTTGATAATCCTTTTCCGCAACGACTTCGGGCGCCTCCGACGCTATCTTAGCGCGCAGATCGTCGCACGCGTTGCGAAGTTTCAACGCGGCGTCGCGAGGCGCGTCCGTAATTTCGTCAATTAGATTGAACGCCGCGTCGAGCGTTTTGAGCGACGATTCATACCGACCGGCCTCGAACTCCTCTTCCGCTTGGCGATATTTCGCGTCCGCGTCGTCGTACGACGGCGCCGCATAACTCGGAACGCCGAAAAGCGCGAACGTCGTTAGAATCGCGATTACCAAAACGCGCGCTGCGGCGCAAGTAGCTTTCAATGAATGCGTTGACGTCATTGGTTACGCAATGCCTCTTGTTACAATAGATAAACGACTTCATACGTCGCGCGTCGAAAGGCGCTTGACCAACGTCGCGAAGCGCCTTGTCGAGCGTTCGATTACTTATTCTCTTTACCGGCGGAGTCTTTGCCGTCCTTCGATTGCCCAGACTCCGCGTCCTGATTCGATCCCGCAGAATCCTCTCCGCCTTTCGAACCGGAGGCGGCGCGACGTTTACAACGTCGAAACAGGCAGAACGCGATTAGCGCCGCGATCAATCCCCAGAACCCCCAGAACGCCTGAGGGCGCGTTTCCCTTTGCTCACGCAGCAAACGACAGACAAACTCAAACTTCGTTTCGTCCTGACAAAGCGAGTAATCGTAAGACGCTCTCTCCTCGCACGTCGTATCTTCGCGTTCGGGACTGTAGAAGATTTCGCGAACAAGGCGAAGATAATGCCTAAACCCGCGCGGCGCCGCGTCGGATTTGTCTTTATCAAGCATATTCCCTTGGAAAAGATCCATGCACGCGCGACGCAGAAAAACCGCCTTTAAGCGTAATTCGACGTATTCAGACGAATTCGAGGCGTTCTCGTCGGACTCCAACTTGTCCAAGAGATTCGACGCCGCGTTGATCTTACCAACGGCGTCGTCGATCATTACGAGCGCCGATTCCTTCTGATCTAATTGCTCAGCCTCAACCGCCTGGTTGTACGTCGTCTCCGCTTTCTTTAACAACTCTTGAACGCGCGCCAACTCTTCAGTAGCGCCCTCCTCTGACGAATCTCCCGAATTATCAAGGAGTTCCGTCATGGCGTCGTCCGCAGCGGGCGCCTCCGACTGCTGCGAGTCGCCGTACGCGACGCTCGTCCCGCACGGCAAAAGCGCGATCGACGCAATTAACGCCGCAGTCAAAACAAAGAACCGTAGACGATTCTTAGCCGCCAAACTATTGCATAATAACGTTTTCATCATAGCTGTTTGCTCCTTCTACACGTCAAGCGCCGTTTCATTCTAAGCGCGTTTCGTTCTAATCCCCAATCTCAAGCAAAACCATTCTAAACCCAAGCTCGCTTTTACGCGCGTGCGGCTTGCCGCCATATCGGGACGCCGATCGACAGTGCCGCGGGTGAAAATGCCACGAGCCGCCGCGAACGACGCGATATTCGCCGCTGTCGGGTCCTTGAGGATCGATCGCCGACTCGCCCATATATTCGCCGTACCAATCGTGGCACCATTCCCAGACGTTCCCGTGCATATCGAATATGCCCCAGGGATTCGCATAGTACGTCCCGGGCGTGGTCGTCGCGCGATGGCGATAGCCCTGAACGCTCGTGCCGTAGGGATGACGTCCGTTGCAATTCGCCATAACGCCGTTGAGCGTGTCCCCGAATGAGAACGGCGTCGTCGTCCCGGCGCGACACGCGTACTCCCACTGCGCCTCCGTCGGAAGCGCGTAAAGGAGACCGCCCGAAGGCGCGTGCTCTGCGTTAAGACGATCGATAAAATCCATGCACTGCTCCCACTCGACGCGTTCGACCGGCCTTGTCGGCATGCCGGTGAAGCGACTCGGATTCCAGCCCATAACCGCCGACCACAAGCTTTGATTCGTCGGGGATTCCGCGATCCAGAATCCGCGCGAAATCGTTACCACTCGCTGACGTTCGTCCTCTTTGCGACGGTCTTCGAACTCGGGACTACCCATTAAAAACGTGCCGGCGGGACACCAGCGGAATCGCGTATTCTGGCCGCAGATCGCTACGGTCAGCGCGGCGCCTGCCTTACGCGTAGCGGCGGGCGCCGGTTCAAGCTGCGGGAGCGGAGCAGGCTCGGACGGCGCGTCGAGCTGAGGCGCGACGACGCCTTCGGGACCTTCGTCGAAATTGCCTTCGCTAGACGCCGAGGTTTCCGAAGAAGCGCCGTCAATAACAAACGTTTCCGACTCCGTTTCGCTCAAATCGTCCGACGCCTCGTCGATAAGATCGATCGTCTCGTCCTCCGACTCCAGCCCTTCGGCGTCCGCTTCTACCGACTCCGATTGCGGAGTAATCGCAGCGATCGAAGCGGTCGGTTCCAACGGCGAACCAACAGGCTCGATCGACTCCGGTTGCGGAGTAATCGATACGGTCGGCTCCGGCGGCGGGGCAATCGTCTCAACAGGCGCCGACGGAGCTTCTTCAGGTTTGATCGGAGTCGGTTGCGAAGCAATCGGTTTGGACGGTTTCGGCGCCGTAATCGGCTTTGACCGTCTCCTTCCCTTGCGCCTCTCTCTGGTCTTGGCGCGCGAGCGCATGAATCTCGGAACGAGCCAAATCGCCGCGATAACGACGCCGGCTAAAATCAGAATGCGATAGTCGCGATTTTGCGGTTCGGTGGCTGAAGAGTCGGCCGCTGGCGGCGGGCTGGACGTTTCGCCGTCGCTAGTTGCGGAAACAGTCGGCTCTTCCGTCTTGTTCGCAACGTCGGAGGTCGGGCTGGGCGGCTCGGGGAATACCAAGAGTTCTTCGTCCCAGAAAAGGTCCTCTTCCCCCGGAGGAACTTCGGATATCCAGAACGTCGGAGTTTGATCTACTTTCCCAGATTTTTCCAGTTCGCGATAAGACTTCTCAGAAATCAGCTTCGCGTCGTCTTTTACTTTCTCAATAAGATAGTCATGAATCTGGCGCAAGGCGCCGACGCCGCGCTGATTCACGCGCGCTTCGCCGCGCAAGACGTCAAGGAGCGCCTTCGTAAATAGTCCATGCTCGTAAAGAACCCCCTCGGTGGCCGATTGATTAAGGGAGCAACTCTGCATGAGCAGGAGCCCGGCCGGCGGCTCAGGCGACAGCATAACGTTGGCGACGTCGGAATCACCTTTCTGGGACTTGAGAAATTCCTCGCTAAAAATATTGCGACACGCGTCGATGCAAATCCACTTGAATCGCGCCTGAGAGCCGGAAAGTTTCCTCACCAACCGTTCGATTGGAATCAAATTGTCGTTCCAGAGAGCGTCCTTCGGCAAAAATTGCGATTGATAGTTCTCAAACGCGAAGTCTTGGGAATCTTTGACCACACGTTTGCTGAAACCATGACCCGCAAAGAAGACGAACGCCGCCGAGCCCTTAGGAAGATTCGCAACGAACTCGTCGTACTTCTCGTTGATATTTTGACAAGTCGACTCCCCGCCGTTAGAGTCGCCGGAACTCGTGAGAAGCGTAATATTCTCTTCCGGAACGCCGAGATCGAGGAACGCACGACGCAACTCTTGCGCGTCGTTTTCTGCATAGCAAAGATCAGGGAATTTAGCGTCGTATTCGTTCACGGCGACTAAGAAGACGCGCCATTCGACGGGCGTCTTAGGAGAAGCGGCGACGTCTTTCACGTCGAAGTCCTCGGTGAAAGGATCTTTCTCGCTCGCGTCCTCCGCGCCGAACTCCTCGAAGTCTGCGGTGGAAATCTCATTCTCAGTCGCCCCATCAACGTCGGCGTTCTGACCGGAAGCGGCTTCCCCTATGGGCTCCTCAATGCCGTTGAATGTATCGGGACTCTCTTCCGCAGTCGTATCGTCGACGTCCAGATCGACAAGCTCTCCTTCAGTCGCTTCTGCGGAGTCAACCCCTGCGTCGGCGGCGGCGTCTCCAAGCGTTTCGTCAAGATCAGCGTCCGGGACGGAAGCTTCTTCTGCGGGCGCTTCCTCAATACGAGTCTCCAAGACGGGCGCCTCGTCCTCGTCGACGTTCGCGTCGGGCGACGCTTCCCCAAGCGTCTCATGATCGCAATCGTTCTCGTTCGCCCACTTTTCCGCGTAGGAGCCGCTGTAAACGTAGAGCGTAGCGGTACAGTCCTCAAACGCGTCTTCTCCAATCGACTCGAGTCCAGACGGGAGTTCAACCCGATCCAAACTAGAACACCCCGCGAACGCCCTGGAGCCAATCTCTTTGACCGACGCCGGAATAACGACGTCGGTCAAAGAAGAGCAATCTATAAAGGCTTCCGCGCCGATACTCTCGATTCCATTGAGAAGATCAACGCGCTTCAGGTCGGGACACCCGCAAAACGCCTGCTTGCCAATTCTCTTGACGCTCGACGGAATGAAAACGCGCGACAGATCGCAGTCCGCAAACGCGCTCTCGCCTATCTCGACGACCGGTTGGCCGTCGTATTCGTCGGGTATCCTGTACTCTGAAAGGCCGGAACCGTCAAAGTAAGTTATTGCGACTCCGTCCGCGACGACTTCGCCTTTTACAACAGGCTCCTGATGCGCCGAAGCGCCCGTCTGCGCCGACCAGACCGAACGCTGGAGCGCGTTTGAAAACGTCGAAAAAAGACCTATCGCCATGAAAACGGCGAATAAAAGGAGCGCTAAAAATCTCTTCATGGAACTGCGCCTTTGGTATTTGCTATCGTACGCGCAACCTTCAAGGTCGCGCCGACTGGGAATGAATAAATTCGTATCTGCCGTCCTCTCGCAACCTCGGGAAGCGAACATGACGCCGACTATATTATAAGCGCCGACTCGCCCTTTTGACGCCGCGAGCCGGGCGTCTGTAACGAATTTTTTAATTAAAGAAGCGCGATAAAAGAAAAAATTCGCGTAATCTGCATATTACACACCCACCGAAGCGGCGCGCCAAGGGAGCGCAACGCGCGGCGCCGAATTTTTGAGACGACGAAAGTTATTCGTCAAGAACCTTATGCTCGCGTCCATTCTCGAGCGCCCAGCGTTCCGCATAGGAACGCTTGTAAACGAGGAGCTTCGCCGGACAATACGCCAGCGCGTTTTCCCCGATCTCCACGACGCTCTTAGGAATCGCGACGCTCGTTAGCGCGCTGCAGAAGTGAAAGGCGTAATCGCCGATCTTCTCGACGCCTTCCGGGAGCAGAACGCTCGACAGCGCCTGTCGCATTCTAAAGGCGCCGCGCGCAATTTCGTGAACCGTATCGGGCAAAACGACGCGTTGAGGGACGGCGCCGCCGAGTAAAGTCAAGAATTTCCCTTTGTCTTTGTCAAAGAGTGCTTTCGATTCGACGCTGAAATGGGGATTCTTTTCGTCGATTTCTATTGTCGTTGGAGAATTCCAAAACGCCGTCGGCTCGACGCGGCTAACGCGCTCTGGTATAAAAATCTTTCGAAGGGACGGACAATTGCCAAAGGCGCCGCGTCCGATCGATTCAAGACTCGTCGGCAAAACGACGCGTTCCAAGGCGGCGCAATTATCAAACGCGTAATCGCCGATCGCTCGAACGCCCGCGAGCGCGACGACGCTCTTCAACGTTCGCCGCCATGCAAACGCGTGTTCGTCAAGACGCGCGACGCGACGACCGTCGAGTTCGCTCGGTATAGTAAGCTCGTAGTCCGGAGGAAGCGCGTCGACGTCAAGATCGTAAATCTCAATCTCGTCGCGCGTTATGACGTGCGACTTAAATTGAAGCGGCGTATTCGTCGGGTTGGATTCTCTCATGTTTTGTCATTCGCCCCCTGCTCGTCGATAACGACGTAGGAAAGTCGCTCGTCGCGCGCCCAGTATTCTGCGTAACTTCCCTTGTAAACGCGGAGCGTAACGTGCTCGTCCTCGAAAACGTCAAAGGAAAATAAACGCACGCTTTTGGGAATCGTAACCTCGCGCAATTTTGTACATTCTAAAAACGCGTTGTAATGAAGCTCGCGAACGCCTTCAGCAAGTTCGACCTTCGTTAGCGCGCTACAAAAGCCAAACGCGCCTGCTGAAATCGTCTGGACGCTCTTGGGAATAGCGACGTTCGTCAATCCGGAACACTCCCAGAACGCGCCGTCGCCAATCTCCTGAACGCCGTCGGAAATAACAAGGTTCGTTAGCGATTCGCAACCTCGATAAGCGCCAGCAGGTATTCCCGCAAGATTCGGAGGAATCGTCGCGCTCGTTAGCGAGCTACAAGCGGAAAATGCGCATTCGTCCAGTTCGCAAAGCTTCTCCGGCAGTTCGACCGTCCTTAGCGATTCGCAGAAGTAAAACGCGAGCTCTCCGATCTTTTTAACGCTCGCCGGTATAACCGCGCTCGTTAAGCTACGACAACTATTAAAAGCGTCAGGAGGAATTTCCCTGATTCCATCTGGAAGGACGACTCGTACTAAACGTTCGCAGTGTGAAAACGCGCCCGGTTCCAAGTCCTTAACGCTCTTGGGAACGACGTAGGTCGGCGCGTCTTCAAGATTCGGAAAGGCGATCAGTTTCGTTTTACTCTTATTAAAGAGCGCGCCCGATTCGGATGAAAATGCAGGATTCTTTTCGTCGACCTCAATCCTCGCGCTGGAACGGAGAAACGCGTCGCGTTCAATCTCTCTGACGCTCGCTGGTATAAGGATCTTCGACAAAGACAAACACTCGTCAAAAACGGAGCGTCCTAGCGAACGAACGCCGTCCGGAAGATCAAGATCCGCCAACGCGCGACAATTTCGGAACGCCTCGTTTCCAATCTTCTCAATCGAGTTCGGCAAAATGATTTTCTGCAACGCCAAACATCCGCAAAAGGTTTTATCGGCTATCTCGACAACTTGCGGCGGAATCGTAATCTCCGTCAGAGCGTCGCAATCTTCAAACGCGCCGACTCCGATCGTTTTAACGGACGACGGAACGACGATACGCGTCAACGCGGAACACCCTCTGAACGCGCCCGGCGCCAACGCTTCGACCGTATTCGGAACGTCGTAACTCGACCTCGTCGGATCGTTAGGAACGTAGACGAGCGTCTTCTTATCCTTACTTAAGAGCGCGCCCTCGTGAGAAACGTAACTTGCGTTGTCGGGGTCGACGTCCAACGCGGCGCGCGTTCCATAAAACGCGTCCTCGCCAATCGTTTTGACGCTCGTCGGTATAACGACGCGCTCTAAATTCCGACAATCGCAAAACGCCCTTTTGCCGATTCTCGCAACGCTCGCGGAAAGCTCCGCTCTAACCAGCGCGTCGCAACCTTCAAAGGCGCCGTCTCCAATCGTCTCGACGCCGTCCGGTAAGATAACGCTCGTTAAGCTAGAACACCCGGCAAACGCGCTTGCGCCGAGCGCTAGGAGACCTGTCGGCAAGACGACCGGCGAAAGCTTCTGACAGTCGCGAAACGCATTGTCTCCTATACGTTTAACGGAATCTGGAATAATGACGTTCGTCAACTCGTTGCAGTCGTAAAAAAGCTTATCGCTAACGTTTTCCAAAGCGTCCGGAAGAATAACTCTCGCGAGCCCCGAAGAAGAAAACGCCTCCTCGTCTATCTCGGCAACGCCGTTTGGAATTTCAAGTTGCGTTAACGTTTTACATCCGCGAAACGCTCTCTTACCGATCCTTTCAAGCCCTGCGGGAAGAACGAGTCTGTCGAGCGAATCGCAATTCTCAAACGCGCCGTCGCCTAGCTCCCTAACGCTCGAGGGAATCTCGACGCTCGCAAGCTCGTGGCAAAACGACATTTCGCCGATTCTTTCCGCGCCGTCTAGCACGACGACGTCCTTCACGTTCGAAAAGCTAAGGAAACTTTCGCCGATTTCACAAACGCTTCCCGGGATTACCAGACGCCTTAACGACGCGCACTCGTAAAAAGCGGCGTTCCCGATTTTCTTCAGCCCGTCGTTAAGCGAGACGTCCGAGAGCGACTCGCAATACTCAAACGCGTATTGGCCAATCTCAATCACGCTACTCGGAAGCCTTACGCGCGTCAACGAACTGCAACAACTGAACGCAGCCTCCCCTATTCTTACAAGACCATCAGGAAACTCAACCTCGACTAACGTTCCATTTGCCTCAAACGCGCCGGCTCCTATTTCTTTGACCGTTTCGGGAAGGACGTATCGTTCGACCGGTTCTGAGTCAAAATACCTCAAAAGAAGGGTTTTATCCTTATTGAAAAGCGCGCGCCCGTCTGAACGGTAATTCATATTGTTCGCGTCGACTTCAATAATGGCGTCGCAATTCCAAAAAGCGCCCTCGTCGATCGTTTCAACGTTTGCGGGTATTGTTATCTTAAGCAAAGAGTCACAATGGCAGAACGCGAGCTTTCCGATCGTTTTAACGCTCTTTGGCAATTCGAATTCCTTAAGCGCGGCGCAGCTGTGAAACGCGTCCTTACCAATCGTCTCGAGCCCCTCGGGCAAAACGACGCGCGTTAGGAAACGACAACCAGAAAAAGCTTCCTCTTCGATTTCCTTAATCCCGTTGGGCAGAACGACGCTCGTTGCAAAATCGAACCCTTCAAAGGCGCCTTTGTCGATCCGAACGACGCGCCGTCCGTCAATTTCAGCCGGAACGACCAACTCGCCGATCTCAGGAATCGCGTTTTTATTGACGCCAGTGATAACGACGCCGTTCTCGACGTCTTCGAGGAAAAAAAGGTCCAACGAGTCAACGCCCAACTTATACCCCTCCATCCTTATTAAACCGCCCATAACGCGCCCCAATATGATTCAATCTCCAACGCAACGCCGCCCCGATCCGCGCACAAACGCTAATGCGCGATGCTAAAACGTCTTGCGACATTCCACAATCTCAAACTCGCGACCTTCCCTGCGCGCCCAACTTTCCGCATAACTCCCCTTGCGCACGACGAGAACGGCGGGACACTTGTAAAACGGATCCTCAATTTGCGAGACGCTAGTCGGAATAACGAGTCTCGTCAGCGCGAAACACCCGTCGAACGCGCCCTCGTCGATTATTTCGACGCCCTCGGCAAGCTCGACCTTGGCGAGCGACGAACAGTCGAGAAAAGCGGCGTTTCCGATCGTCTTAACGCTCCCCGGTATCGCGACGCTTACAAGCGAAGACGCCCCTTCAAACGCGCATTCGGAAATTTCGCGAACGGTCTTCGGAATCGCGTACTCTTGAATCGCGCTTATCGTTGGGAAGTGGAGCAACGTCGATTTCCACTTATCGAAGAGGACGCCAGATTCAGAAGAATACTGGTCGTTATAGCGATCGACGTCGACCGCGACCGCGCTGCGCGCAAACGCGTCGAGTCCGATCTCGCGAACGCTCGCCGGAATACGAATATTCGTCAGGGAGGTCGCTCCGTCGAACGCGTACCTGCCGATCCGCACAACCCCCTCGGGCAGTTCGACGTTCGTCAATGCCGTACAGCCGTCGAACGCGCCGTCGCCAATTTCGAGAACCCCTTCGGGAATAACGACGTCCTTTAGCGCGACGCAATCTTCAAAGAGCCAGGCGCCCAGCGCGACGAGCCGCCTTTCTCCAACGACCGACGGCAGAACGACGCGTCCGTTTTCGTCGTACGCCGATTGATCGACCTTCACAATCGCCGCGCCGGCCTTGACCCTTTTGATTCCGTACGGTCCTTGCGGCTTCTTCTGAAACAATCCCAACAGATTCGTTAAAATTCCCGTCACGTTCCCCTCCCCCTTCTATTCAGGATAAACGCGTCGATGCAACGCGTTCGCTACCATTTATTGTACAAAACCGCAACCGTTTCGCCATGCCCTCGCGTAGCTCGCGCAAGAAAACGTTATGCCATAAACGCCGTTCGCTTGAAATCGCCGTCAATTGGGGTACAATGCAGAAAACTCTCGCCGCAACGAACTCGACCATTTTGGCCCCCTCCGCAACCACACAGGAAATAAACAGCCATGCGCCGACTGATTCTACCGCACAAATATTACGACTATTACGGCGAACCGCTCGAACCAGAAGACGTAACCGACGCCGATATCGTCGACGAAGACGACGCTAATGTGCGTTCGGACGGGCTCTTTTTATACGAGATAATCGAGTCGGGCGTCGTGATTACGGAGCTCGAACCTTCCGCGCGTCCGCTCGTCGACGTTCTTGTTATTCCGTCGGAGCTCGACGGTCGCCCGGTCTTCGGACTTGGGCGTCACGCCTTCTATGCCGCCGACGCAATAGCCAAGATCGTTATTCCCGAGACGGTCGTCGCGCTCGGCTGGAAAGCGCTGTCGGGCGTTCGCGCCGTAGAGGTCGCAGCGAACAATCCGCGTTTCTCGTCTGAGTCGGGCGCGCTCTTCGATAAGAATAAAACGACGCTTATGCATTTTCCGATCGACGGCGATTTTCAGACGTTTCGTATGCCGGATACGGTCAAAGTCGTCGGCGAATCCGCGTTCCTCGGCTGCAAAGATCTGACGCGAATTGTTCT
>JAEEGL014618124.1_pt1 | contig 13003 bp, 12 predicted proteins | sample 9134231 | NCBI WGS metagenome assembly JAEEGL01 (sample SAMN16246548, study PRJNA631951) | gut metagenome | biome: gut microbiome; feature: rumen; material: fiber-attached | host: Bos | place: Iran: Karaj | collected 2018-10 | reverse complement strand
TGGCGTTGCGGGCGCGCTCCTTCTGTTTCTGGAGCTCGGCGTTGAAGCCTTCCAGGTCCACCGTATAGCCTTTCTCGGAGGCGATGAGCTGGGTGAGGTCGATAGGGAAGCCGTAGGTGTCGTACAGTTCGAAGGCATCGGCACCTGCCACCATCTTGGTAGCGGCGTTCTTGGCCATGTTGTCTTCCAGCATGCGGATACCGCGGTCCAGGGTGCGCAGGAAGGCGTTTTCTTCTTCGCGGATCACGTTCTCGATGAGTTTCTGCTGGGCCTTGAGTTCCGGATAGGCCTCGCCCATGTCGTCCACCAGCTGGGGGATAAGGCGGCAGAGGAAAGGTTCGCCAAAGCCCAGGAAGGTGTAGCCGTAGCGCACGGCGCGGCGCAGGATGCGGCGGATTACATAGCCGGCCTTCACGTTGGAAGGCAGCTGGCCGTCGGCGATGGAAAAGGCGATGGCGCGGATGTGGTCGGCAATTACACGCATAGCCACCTGTACATTGCCGCCTTCGGCATATCGATGGCCGGAGAAGGCTTCCACCTGGCCGATGAGGCCGCTGAACACGTCAGTCTCATAGTTGCTCTTCTTGCCCTGCATGATCATGCACAGACGCTCGAAGCCCATACCCGTGTCGATACTCTTGGCGGGGAGGGACTCCAGGTGGCCGTCGGCCTTGCGCTCGTACTGCATGAACACCAGGTTCCAGATTTCGATTACGTCGTCGTTGTCGGTGTTCACCAGCTCGCGGCCGGGGATCTTGGCAATCTCTTCATCGGGGCGGAGGTCGATGTGAATCTCGCTGCAGGGGCCGCAGGGGCCGGTCTCGCCCATCTCCCAGAAGTTGTCCTTGCGGTTGCCGTTGATGATGTGGTCCTTGGGCAGATGTGCCTCCCAGTAGCCGGCAGCCTCATTGTCGCGCTCTAGGCCCTCGGGAGCGTAGCCCTCGAATACGGTGGCGTAGAGGTTGTTCGGGTCGAGTTTCAGCACGTCGACCAGAAATTCCCAGCAGTAGTCGATGGCCTCACGCTTAAAGTAGTCGCCAAACGACCAGTTGCCGAGCATCTCAAACATGGTGTGGTGGTAGGTGTCGTGTCCGACATCCTCCAGGTCGTTGTGCTTGCCGCTCACACGCAGGCACTTCTGCGAGTCGGCTACGCGGCGGCTCTCGGCAGGCTTGTTGCCCAGAATGATGTCCTTAAACTGGTTCATACCTGCGTTGGTAAACATAAGCGTGGGGTCGTCCTTGATTACCATCGGTGCCGACGGCACAATCTTGTGACCCTTGTTCTCAAAGAATTTCTTAAATGATTCGCGAATCTCTTTTGCAGTTAACATATTGTAATTTTTTTGTTTTTTCGTACAAACTGCAAAGTTACGCATTTTGCACGATAAACAACTCATCATCGCCCAAAAATCGCTCTCGCCAACACAATTTTACTACATTTTAACACTGAATCGCACGAGGCCATCCCGTTCCAGCCTTTCCGGCCACTTTCTTCAGCATCGACGCACCGACCCCATGCCCAACAAGTCCGACAAGTCTGACCAGTCTGACAGGTCCGACCAGTCCGACAGGTCCGACCAGTCCCACTTGCTGTGATTGCCCCTCGGTTCGGGTTAAATTATAATAAATGTCGTAGTAATAATATTGGTGTTATGGGAAAATGCATTACTTTTGCCCCAAAATAGCGAAATAATAGGCGGCGGCTCGGCAATAAACCAGGCTCGCTTGCACTATTTTTGCTGATTATCGCGTTTTTACGCACCAATGAGATTGTCGAAATACCACATATTGCCTGTGTTGGCTCTGGCCTGCCTGCTGCTTTGCTCCACCATGTCGATGGCGCAGAGTAGGAGAGTTCGTGGCAGCGACGACGTGCTCAGCGCCGCCCTCGACTCGATTGTGCGCGATGCCGACACCACGCTGGCACCGCCCCCGCCGCGCGACACATCGCGCTTTATCAAGCGGCACGTCGACCTCGACCATGTGGTATATTTCACCGCCAAAGACTCCATCGTTATGTTCGGCCGACAAAATGCCACCATGTATGGCTCGACCAACATCAAGTATGGCGACATCGACATGACGGCGGCGCAAATCGCCATGAACCTCGACTCGAGCCAGGTGCACGCCATTGGCCGCCTCGATAGTGTGGGCGAACTCGTCGACAAGCCTTTGTTCAAGGACAACAGCGGCGAGTATGAGTCGCGCCAGATGAGTTACAACTTCAAATCGAAGAAAGGCTATATCACCGACATCGTAACCGAGCAGGGCGAGGGCTTCCTCACCGGCGGCATCACCAAGAAGATGGAGAACGACGAATACTACATCAAAGATGGCCGCTACACCACCTGCGACAATCATGAGGACCCGCACTTTTACTTCCAACTCACCAAGGCCAAGGTGCGCCCCAAGCACAACGTGGTCACCGGCCCGGCCTATATGGTGCTGGAGGACTTGCCGCTGCCCATCGCTGTGCCTTTCGGATACTTCCCGTTTACCGACAAGTATTCGAGCGGTATTCTCTTCCCCACCTTCGGCGAGGACTATAACCGTGGTTTCTACCTGCGCAACGGCGGCTACTACTTGGCGCTCAACGAGTATTTCGACCTGGCACTGACCGGCGAAATCTACACGCGCGGCTCGTGGGGCTTGGCGGCGCAGAGCAACTACAACAAGCGCTACAAATTCTCCGGAAACTTCAGCGTGAACTACATCACCACCGTCACCGGCGACAAGGGCGACCCCGACTACAGCAAGATGCACAACTTCCAGGTGATTTGGAGTCACTCGCAGAATGCCAAGGCTAACCCCAACATGACCTTCTCGGCAAGCGTCAACTTCGCCACCAGCGGCTACACGCGCAACAACCTCGACACCTATTACACCAACGCCTTCACCGAGAACACCAAGAGTTCGACCATCAACTTCACCTACAAGTTCCCCGGAACGCGGTGGAGCCTGTCGTCGACGGCAAGCATCTCGCAACGCACTGCCGACTCGACGCTGAGCGTGCAGTTCCCCAACTTCACGCTCACCATGTCGCAGTTTGCGCCGTTCAAGCGCAAGCGCGTGGTGGGCAGCGAGCGTTGGTACGAGAAAATCACCATCTCCTATAGCGGACGCTTCCAGAACTCGCTCACTGCCAAGCAGGACGAGTTTCTGCACAAGAGCCTCGTCAAGGACTGGCGAAACGGCATGACGCACAGCATGCCCATCCGCGCCACGTTCAACGTGCTCAAGTACTTCAACATCACGCCGGGCATCACGCTGAACGACCGCATGTACACCAGCAAGATACGCCGAGCGTGGGACCCGAATGCCAGCGCCGAGGTGCAGGACACGACCTACAACTTCTACAACGTGTTTGACTTCAACTTTGCCTTATCGCTCAACACCAAGATCTACGGCTTCTTCAAGCCCATGAAATTCCTGGGCGACAAGTTGCAGATGGTGCGACATGTGCTTACTCCGACCGTCACGTTCAGCGCCGCGCCAAACTTTGGCGACAAGTTCTGGGGTTACTACGGCAACTATGACTACGTCGACAGCAACGGTCAGCCGCAGCACCGGCACTACAGTTACTTCCAGCACGGCCTGTTCGGATCGGTGCAGTCGGGGCGCAACGGCTTGCTCTCAGTCACGCTTGCCAACAACCTCGAGGCCAAGGTGCGCAGCGACCAGGACAGCACGGGCTACAAAAAAATCTCGCTGATCGAAAACTTCACGCTTAGCCAGAGTTACAACTTTGCCGTCGACAGCATGCGGTGGAGCAACCTCAGCACAAGCATGCTTCTGCGTCTCACCAAGGGCTTCAACCTCAACCTTAACGCCACCTGGGATGTCTATAAGTACGAACTGAACGAGTATGGCAACCCCGTGCGCGTCAATAAGTTGCGACTGACGCACGGCGGCGGTTGGGGACGATTGTCGAGCACTGGCACTTCATTCAATTACACCATCAACAACGGCACGTTCGCCAAACTCCTCGAACTCTTTGGGGGCAAAAAGAAGGATAAGTCAAGCACCGGAACCACCGCGCAAGCCAAGCAACGGCAGGGCACCGACGACGATGACGACAGTTCGCCCGGCGGCGAAGAAAGCGACATAAAACTCACACCTGAGGGCTATGCCGAATGGAGTTGCCCGTGGAGCATCACGGCAAACTATTCGGTGAACTACGGCTACGGCACGTTCAACAAGCGCAAGATGGAGTATAACGGCAAGTTTACACACTCGCTGAGCCTGAGCGGCAACATCAGGCCCACCAAGAACTGGAGCGCCAACTTTACGGCCAGTTACGACTTTGAGAACCATAAGATTGCCTACATGAACTGCTCCGTCTCCCGACAGATGCACTGCTTCGTGATGACTGCCAGTTTTGTGCCTGTGGGGCCGTATAAGAGTTACAACTTCCACATCGCCGTCAAGTCGAGCATCCTGCAAGACGTCAAGTACGACAAGCATTCCAGTTACAGCAATGGCATCCAGTGGTATTAAACTGTTGACTGCCGCGTTGCTCACCATGGCCGCCGCGCTGACAGCCATGGCGCAGGAGATGCTGCGCGAGGGCGACTTGATTTTCATCGTTCACTGGCAGGGCAACAACATCACCGAGGTCACCGCCCATGACCTCCCCATCGACCACGTGGCCATTGTGCATCGCATCGGCGGCGATGGCCCCCTCTATGCCATCGAGGCCATCGACCCCCGTGTCACACTCACGCCCATCGACTCACTGATGCGCCGCACCGCCGACGATGGCGACTCGTGGGTGGCGGCACGCGTGCAGGGCATCGACGCACACGCCACTACGGCACGCGCGCTGCATTACGTCGGGCGGCCTTACGACCACCTCTATCTTCCTGACGACAACGAGATTTACTGCAGCGAGTTGGTACAACTCGCTTGCGTGGATTATACAGGCCGACAAATCTTCGACACTCAGCCCATGTCGTTTCACGACAGCACAGGCAACATCACCCCATATTGGACCGAGTTCTACCACAGCCGCGGCCTCACCGTCCCCGAAGGCGAACCAGGCACCAACCCTGCCACTCTCTACACCCATCCCCGCATAACCATCCTAACTCACCCCAAATAAACACCCATTGCACCAAAGGAGCCGCCTAACGGCGAGAACCACGAAGTCAGGTCGTGAAATTTTCTTTATTTCAAAATTTCCACGCGCCAGCGTGCCTATTGCGCCATGGCAGAAAAAAATTTTTTGTTAGATTTTGAATAGATTTGTAAGATTTCTGCGCGAAGCGCACTCCCCACGCGCTAAAGGAGTGCGCCATGCGACGCAGAACCGCGAAGCGAAACTCCATTAAACCGGTGGCTACCAGGTGATAGGGGTGAGGCCGTGCTGGACGAGGTAGGCGTTGGCCTGCGAGAAATGGTGGTTGCCGAAGAAGCCGCGGTGCGCCGACAGTGGCGACGGGTGCGGCGAGGTGAGCACCAAATGGCGCATGCGGTTGATATACGCGCCTTTCTTAATGGCATAACTGCCCCACAGAATGAACACCAGGTGCTCGCGCTGCTCGGCAAGGGTGCGGATTACCGCGTCGGTAAACTGTTCCCAGCCGTGGCCCTGGTGCGATCCGGCCTGGTGCGCTGCCACGGTGAGCGTGGCGTTGAGCAGCAGCACGCCCTGGTCGGCCCAGCGGCCCAGGTCGCCGCTCGTGGGGATGGGTGCGCCAGTGTCGCTCTGCACCTCCTTGAAGATGTTGAGCAGCGAGGGAGGGTAGGGCACACCATCATTCACGCTGAAGCACAGTCCGTTGGCTTGGCCCGGGCCGTGATATGGGTCCTGACCGAGAATCACCACCTTCACTTTGTCGTAAGGCGTGCGGTCGAATGCCGCAAAAATCTGCCTTCCAGGTGGGTACACCGTTCCCGCGGCATATTGCGCACGCACCCATTGCGTCAGGGCAACAAAGTAGTCCTGATTCCACTCGCTCGCCAGCGCTTCGCGCCATCCTTCTTCAATCCTTACTGCCATAATCTTCGTTTTTATAACCTGCCTTGCAAAATTACTACAACCTCGCCAAAACGCAAAACAATGCCACAAAAAGATGCGAGTCGCGCCTGTTGAAAGTGTATGCGCATTTGCATTTTTATTGGGAAAATGCTAACTTTGCAAAAAAATAATGATACTATGACACGACGTGAAATGATTGCCCGCATGGGCAAAGCCACCGCCGCAGCAACCATCCTGGGCGGAATACCCTTGGCAGCCGGCGCTGCCGACGATACCGAGAAAGCGAATGCCGCACGGCTGAAAGTGCTTGTCATTGGCGCTCACCCCGACGACCCCGAGACCTGCGCCGGCGGCACGATGTGCCTGCTCGCCAATGCCGGCCATAAGGTCACATGTGCCTACCTCACCCGTGGCGAGGCCGGCATCGAAGGCATGAGCCACGACGAGGCCGCCGCAGTGCGTGTTGAGGAGTGCAAGGCTGCATGTGCTGTCACTGGGGCTACTTTTGTGTTTTTGAACCAAATCGACGGCTCAACCGAGGTGAGCGTGCCGCGCTACCACGAGATGATTGACTTCATCAGGGAGCAAGCCCCCGACATCGTGCTTACCCATTGGCCCATCGACGCACATCGCGACCACGCCGCCTGCGGCATGCTCGTGCTCGACGCGTGGCGACGCCTCAACTACTCCTTCGACCTCTACTATTTCGAGGCCATGAGCGGCACACAGTCGCAGTTGTTCCACCCCACACACTGGGTGAGCATCGACAGCGTGCTTGACCAGAAACACCGCGCATGCTTCTGCCACAAGAGCCAGCATATGGATGACATCTACAACGGCTGGCACACCACCATGGAGCAGTTCCGGGGCATCGAATGTCGCTGCAAAGCCGCCGAGGCATTCATCAAGCACACCACGGCACTGGCCACCCTCGACTGACGCGCGTACGCCACCCCTCGCTCGAGTGCTTGCTCGACGCGCTCACGAAGAAAATCGTGCCATTATTACACAACATTCAACAAAAATGTGTAATTTTGCACCCGCTTAGCGCCACAGGCCCTTAGCGCACCATTTTGGACCCGTAGTTCAATGGATAGAATAAAGGATTCCGGTTCCTTCGATTGGGGTTCGACTCCCCACGGGTTCACGATTTAAAACACCAATAAGTTGTTAATCAACCAATTGGTGTTTTTGTTTTACTAAAATTCCCCACATTTTCCCCACTTATCAGCGATTTAAGCATTTCTGCCCTTTGTTTGGCATCATATTTTGATGGTCATTAGCGAGGTGTTGAGGTCGGGGTTGTAGGTTGTAGGTTGTGGGCGAGGTGTTCATGTGTTCATGCAATAAATTAATGAACGGCGTGAACGGTCGAACACGTTGAACACCTTGAACGGCTTGAACACTTTGAACACGGCGACACAAAAAGACGTTGCCGGACATCACGCCCAACAACGCCGTATCACATTAGAAATATTGCCAATATGGCCAATATCCACCGCAAAGGTAGTGTTTTTCCCTGATATCAACAAATGTGTCCGATGTTTAATCTTGGTGTGCTGAATGACATTGGGCGGCTCTGCATGAACGTTGTCACACCGTACCGCAACGCATCGAGCGCATGGTTATACTTGTCAACCGGTTCATTGAGATAATTGCCGCTTGCATCTCGTTTCCATGAATAATTGCGCAACTCGTCTATCACGCCCAACGAGTTTTTTGTGACATTGATTTGGTACGCCTGAACCGCTGAAATGCCGGACACAATAGAACCGCGCCCTTTCGTGCATGGCTTGGCGCGATATCCACCAATGTTGTTGATGTCAGCAATACTCTTCATCTCCGCGCTATCACAAACGATGTCGGCATTTCTGGGGACATGGTTCTGTTGCAGCACTTTCACGATGTCAACGTTGAGCATGCCGGTGTTATAAGCCAATTCTTCGACCCACAGTTCGCCACCAGACAATCGAACCCTCAAAACGGCGGTCGGGTCATTCGTAAAGCCGAAATCAATGCAATAAAACTCTCGTTTGAATGTTGATGGCATTACGGGGACGGTCGCCCATCTGATGTAAACCAAACCCTCAACGCTGCCTATCTCACCCAAACCATATACTCGCCACCAATTCGCATCGTCTTTGTATGCCTCAATGGCTTGACGTTGCCACTCGGTGAGAAATGGGTTATCCTTATACGTTGAATGAATCAATGCCACGCGGGGATTGCCCAGAATCTTATCGTCAACCCAGAACCGCGACCGGGGGTTGTAGTCGAGCAAAATCAACGCTCTGGTTCTAACCTCCAATTGTCGGTAAATCTCCCATTCGACAAAATAACACTCATTGATGAAAAGCACGTCACGCGCCGAACCATGCACTTTGCCCTCATTTTCGGCTGAAAAGAACTCAATCTTTGAACCGTTGTCAAAGGTGTAAACCAAATCTGTCGCGTTCCATTTGTCGGCGTTCCATGCGCCTCCCATCATTGAATGAAAGTCGCGGATAACGCCACGTTTAAGAAACGGCAACGTTTCGCCCACCACGCTTATCAAGATGTTATCGGCATAGGTCGCCAATGTGGCGCACACTTGCAGTAACGACCACGTCTTGCCCGAACGTGTGCCACCTTTGTTCACGATGATATGGTGGCTTGCCATCGCCTCCACGGTACGATTGAAGATGTTGCTAACTGACCAATCCACTTAAACCGCTCCTTTTGATTGTTTCAAGCGTTTCACGGCTCTGGTCGGAAATGTTCGCAATTATTATCTGTTCTCGATCGTCGGTAATGTCGGCTTTGACCGATTGTTGCTTTGGCAACGTGTAGTTCAGTAACGCTAGAAAGAACCGCACCCTTTCGCTCGGTTCAAGTTCTTTGATGTCGCTTTCGATGGTGTCGAGGTTGTCGTTGATGAACCGTTCAACCCACTCTCTCAACTCGGTTGTCGCTTTGTTTTTTGCGCCTCTGGGTCGCCCTTTGGGGTTTCCCGACTGTCCTTTTTTAAAAGCCATTTTTTAACTCTCCTTTTGTATTGTCGTTGTAGTTTACAATGTTCAGTTTGTCGCCGGCGGCAACGACCAATCCCAATCTCATGCAGCGTTTCAATAGTAGGTCGGCTGCTTTCGTGAACGTGCTGAAATAGCCACACAAGCACGTTGACATGACCGATGGCGTGATGTCTATTGCGCCGTGAAAATCGGCATACCATCGGCAAAACGCCATCAGGTCATTATCTGTGATGTTGTTCTCCACGCTCATAGGTCGACCAATGCAAAGTCAATGGGTTCAACATCTGGGTATCGCAGCAAAAACAAGTCGCCAATATCGTCACCGATATTCACGGCATCGCGTTCCATGATAGCCGCAATTCGCAATCGCCCGAATAGTTTGCGCATCTGATTGCCCTTTTCGCACCACTCATCAAACTTGCCGTTGTCTGGGAACAATACCACGTCACGCCCACGCAACGGCTCACATATGGCGGCGGTGAGGTTGCCACACCCACCACAAGCAAGCGTAATGCAGTCGCCGAACACACCACTTGCAATGATGGCGGTTTTCTCACTCTCCAAGATGGCAACGGTCATATCTGGATTGTCTGGCAAAAGGTGTTCACCGAATAGGCATTGAGGCGGCAAGTTGTCGCCCAAATTCATCAACTTATGAACTGTCGTGAACATCGGGAACGGCTCTTTGACACGCTTGCCGTTGGTGGGGTCGTATTGCATGACCTTGCCACGATGGATTTTGCCATATCTATCGATTTGCCAGAACACCGTTGCCCCACCTCCAAAATGCTTTGACGTGCCAACAAAGTAATCTTGAACCATCTTACCCACCGTGTCGGCATCGAACACCGTTTTGAGATAGTCAACGAGGTTGTTGCGGTGGCTCATGGTGGCGATTACTGATGGCTTAAACACTTTGTCATTGTCAATGTATGTTGGTCGGGGTTGAGGTTTGAAGATGGGTCGGGATTGTCGAGGTCGAGGAACGCCCACACCCATCAAATTGTTATCTGCAAAGTATTGTCGAGGTGGGTAATGGTATGCGCATTTGTCTGCACGGTCACACTTGCCCACGCCCTCATCAAGAACTTTGCCGTTGGCATCGACATAGCAAACAAAGGTCTTTCGCCCACATTCGGGACAAATCCATTTGCCACGTTTCGCCAACTGATATTGATGTTGTTGTGTCATATTTCTCTGGATTATGCTCACGGTGTTCAAGTCGCTCACACGTTGAACGCCTGAACACCATGAACGTTTGACTACTTTTTGAGGTAATTATTGACTGAACCCACGCTAATACCTAACTCATGCGATATTTCACGTTGCGTTTTTCCTTTTGCCGACAATTCTTTGGCACGCTCAATCATATTGTCACGGTCGTTGTCGGTGAGTTGTCGCAAATGCTCACTCTCGCACCCATATTCCATGAAACGAAACATCAGGAAATTGTTAGGTTTGGCAATCTCGCACACAATCACGTTGTCGGCATCATAAGCAAAAGAAACGTTGCGTTGCTTTAACTCTTTGATATATCTAATTCGATTGTCCTTTGTGCTTTCACCGATAGCAAAACAACCATCGCAAAAGTTATACAACATCTTACTACCTTGCAAATCATTCTTGGTGATGGGATTTGCCATGTTGCGTTTCGGCGTGTGTGCCAGAACCAGAATTGAAAGGTCGTATTTGCGCCCAAAAGACTTTAACCATTTCATCAATGGCAATGCGTCTTTGGCTTTCTCTGTTTCACGGCTCAAATAAGTGATGTTATCAAGAATAATCACCTTTGCGCCCAATTCCTCAACCGCTTGTTGCAATGATATTTTGATATATTCCTCAAAGTCGCACCCATCGGGATAATCAACGACATCGGGATTAATCTCCACACGTTTCAAGTTTGGCGAAAACTTATAGTGTGTGCCATCGTCACCAATATAACGCACCTCAAATTGTTTGTCGCTCAACTCAAAATCAAAATACAGAACCATTTGCGGTTTTGCCTCCATCGCCATGCCAGACAATGCGCCATTGCCACGACTAACGGCATCAGCGATTTGCACGGCAAGAATGGATTTGCCCAAATTGCTATCAGAAAACAAAATGCAAATCTCATGCTCAAACCATAATTGCCCAAACAACTTGCACGGCATTGGTCGGCTGCTTGCCTCATCAATCCATTGGTTTGCTGCTTTGATGGTAAATAACCCAATATTCGGGTCGGGTTCTGGGTTGTCAGTCTTTGAGAAATCAATCTTCATGCCGGTGGTCGGCGGTGTGTTGCTTGCCGTTGCGGCGGCATCAGCCTCACACGTTGATTGTGGCGGCGTTTCTTCCCTCTCATGGTGTCGTTGGTCATTGGTCGGCTCTGGGTCGCTCTGTGGCGGCTCTGGCACGGTCAACGGCTGCAATGGATATTCCTCACCACTCAACATTTCGTCACGCTTGGCGGCAAACACCTCATCGAGGTTGTTGGGGTCATTGACCTTATTGGCATCTAATGTGTTCATTTTTCGCCCTCCAAAATTCGTTTAACGTCACTCATGCGATAACGGCGTTTGCCTCCTACATTGATAGGAACGAGATAGCCGTTTTTCGCCCATCGCCATAATGTGGCCTCACACACGCCCAACATCTCCATCACCTTTTCACGGCTCGGATATGTTTCGGTGTTCTGGTCGGTGATTATCTGCTCCAACTCACTTTTGACGTTAGAGATAAGAATGTTGCCGAACTCAACCAAATCATTCAACTTGACTGCAATTGTCATGTTTGGGCATTGTTGTGCCACTTGAACTAAATTTGTGTAGTTCATATTAATCAAGTTGGGGAACGCATCATTTTTGTTTTAACCGTGTGTTGCTCATCGTATCCGTTCCCCGATGGCTCTGTTGGCTTGTGCCGTGCAACATAATAAGACACGCCCCAACTGAACGACAGTGCAAAGTTAACAGTTGGGGCGGGGGGCGTGCAAAATAGTTCAATTGTCTTTAATTGTCGACAATTAGAATTGTTGAAAGGTGTTTTTTAATGGAGGTGATTTCGCCCGGCATCATGTGTAATTTTGTTATCATTCCACTTTCATTTCTGTTGCATTTCCACTTGTAAGCATAATTATAACTTTGTTTTGTGCCAATGTCGCCGAAAACAGATGTCAAAACTGAATGTGGTGGTCGGTTCATCAGTTGGCAATATTCGCATACGAGGAACAATAATGCAACGTCTTTCCCTTTTTTGCCATCAATCAACTTGCGCAAAATTTTGAGCAACATGGGTTTCTTCTCGTCATCTATCAGCATATATTCGTATAGCGATTCAACATTTGGCTCTCGACTTTTCGCCCAATCGTCAATCTTCTTGAAAATATGATTGACTTTGGGGTTGTCGCCGTCAATGATTGGGTTTAGTTGGTGGCGTAATCTTTCCTTTATGTTTTTAGCGAAATCACGAATGGTCATGTTTGGCGAATATTCCAAAACCGATTTCATGCCATTGGACATGATATTGCTAACGTCTGCAAATCTGTTCCATTCGTTGTCTATAATGTTTCTCACAACCGAACTTTCGGTTAAGCCGATTAAAGGTATTATATCAATATCATTCATGGCTCTATAATGCTTTTAACGGTGGATATTTCGCTTATTTCATCGAGGCCAATGGAGATGTTCATCGGCGGGTTATACGCGCGAAATACGGCAAATAAACCATGTTCCACGCCCACGAATTGTTTGACCAACGCATGGCTGATATTTAGCGAGTTGGGAACGTATGGCACGACCAAAACGATTTCGTTCTGGTATGCGCGCCAATTGCGAATGAACTCGCGCCGGCCAATTCGCTCGCACAAGAGCATATCGCCATCTTTTATCGCCATCGGGGAACGGTCGCTATTGAGGCAATCACCCTTGATGGCGGTGGCGAAATACTCATGGCCGGCGTTGTAGTCGGCTATCATGGCGGTGTCTAACGTGATATGAGTTATGGCATGATTTTCCATTTTGTTCTGTTAT
>JAEEGL011651463.1_pt1 | contig 13003 bp, 9 predicted proteins | sample 9134231 | NCBI WGS metagenome assembly JAEEGL01 (sample SAMN16246548, study PRJNA631951) | gut metagenome | biome: gut microbiome; feature: rumen; material: fiber-attached | host: Bos | place: Iran: Karaj | collected 2018-10 | reverse complement strand
GTGGTGGCCCAACTATTGGCCAAAGAGTTCGGGTGCCGGTTTTACGACCGCGAGATACTCAATCTGGCGGCGAAGGAGAGTGGATTCAGCGAGAAATTCTTTGAGCAGAACGATGAGCACAAGGGATTCTTTCGTTCGCTCTTCCACACCCACCTACCCCACCTGAGCGACACCAATATCCACGACAACCGTTTCTCGCAAGAGAGTCTGTTTCAGTTTCAGAGCGATGCCATCCGCAAGGCAGCCTCAGAAGGGTCGTGTGTGTTTGTGGGGCGCTGTGCCGACTATATCCTGCGCGATATGCCCGAGTGTATCAACATCTTCATCACGGCACGTCTGGATTACCGCATCGAGCAGGTGTGCAAGCGGCACGGTTGCAGTGAGAGTGAAGCCCGCAAAATCATCAACGAGCAAGAGCGTGAGCGAGCCTCGTACTACAACTACTATACCGGCAAGCGTTGGGGCGACAGCGCATCATACGACCTGTGTGTGGACGCCTCGTTCTTGGGACAGGAGAAGACTGCGAAATGGATTGCGGAGTGGATTAGAGAGAGGTGAGAGGTAAGATTAGAGGTAAGAGGTAAGAGGTAAGGGGTAAGAGATATGTCTTAGGGGTAAGAGGTGAGAGGTAAGGGGTAAGAGGTATGATATTGGGGGCAAGGGGCAGGGGGCAGGAGATATGTTTTAGAACACTCAACCCTAAACACTAAACACAATGAGAATCGGTATCATCAGTGACACGCACTCCTATTGGGACGAGCAGTATCTGAAGTATCTGGAACCGTGCGATGAGATATGGCACGCCGGCGACATCTGCTCGGTGGAGTTGGCGGAGCGGTTGGCTGCGTTCCGTCCGCTCAGAGCCGTCTGCGGCAACTGCGACGGCGGCGACCTGCGTAGGATGTTTCCTGAGATACTCCGTTGGAAATGCGAGGAGGTGGATGTGTTGATGAAACACATCGGCGGCTACCCGGGCCGTTACGACGCCTCTATCCGCAACCGCATCTACGCCTCGCCACCGAAATTGTTTATCAGCGGTCATTCGCATATCCTGAAGGTGCAGTACGACAAGACACTCGGACTGTTGCACATCAACCCCGGAGCCGCAGGGATGCAGGGATGGCAGAAAGAACGTACGCTGGTGCGTCTGACCATCGAGGGGAGCGAATTCAAGGACTGCGAGGTGGTGACGTTGGGCACGCTACGCGCTAAATGAGAAATGATAAATGATAAATGAAAAGGAGGAGGAATGAACTTTAAAGACAGAATGAAACGTAAACGACTATGAAATACATCAAAGAACATCTGGCATCGATAGGGATGGCCACCCTGTTAGGACTCGTACTATTGTTATGTATATCGCCCGACTCTTATACGCACGATGTGTTCGGACGAGGCGACTCGGCATGGTATTACCTGTGCGGAAAATCATGGATGAGCGGTCTGACCCCCTACATTGATTTCTCTGACAGCAAAGGTCCGCTGCTGTGGCTGATTTACGGCATCGGCTACCTGCTCAGTCCGCACAGTTATCACGGTGTGTTCTGGTTGACCGTCATCTTCTATGCCTTCACGTTCTATTTCACCTACCGCACCGCCCATCTGTTTTTGGGCAGAAGACTGTCGTGGATAGCCACCGCAATGATGGCGTTCGCCTATTTCAACCCATTCATCCACTATGAGATACGCAGCGAGGACTACTGTCTCGCACCGATGGTGCTGTCGCTCTATGTGGTATGCCAGACCTTCTACAACCGGCACACCTCGCACAAGCATCTGAACAACCGAGCGTTGTTGCTCGGAGCCAGTTTCGGTTTCATCGTCATGATCAAATACAACATCGCCGTGATGCAACTCATCTTCCCCGTCGCCTATCTAATCTATGCTTGGCGGCGCCATCACGGTTTCTGGCGTTTGCTCGGACTGACGTTGGGCGGCATGACGCTCATCATCGCCCCCTTCATCGTTTGGCTGACCATGGACGGCGCCCTGGGCGCGTTCGTACATGAGTATTTCGCCGTCACCTTTGAGACCATGCGCACCGTTTCGCTCCATACCTGGTATGTGGCACTGCCCCTTTTCATTATCACCCTAATCGGAGCGTTCCGCATGCGCAGTCACTTGATACGTTGGATCTATTTCCCGGCGGTTGCCACGGTATGGATGTTTGCGTTCTGTCTGCCTTTCGGCGAGCGCACCTATTATTACGTCACTGCTGCACCCCTGTTGGTGTTCCTGTGCATCTCGCTGTTGAAGTTGCCGCCCGAGCCCGTCCGTGAACGGATGCGGAGGATGAGCGGAGTGCTGATGATTGTTTTGGCCCTTTTGTGCATCGTCTGCAACTACGCGTTGGGCTATAAGGGCAATCTGACCTTCACAGACCATGCCGATAAGAAAGCGTTTTACGATATCGCCTCGACCATGAGCCGTATCGCCAGTGAAGAGAAGAATGAGCATCCCACCGTGGTGTATTTCAATGCGGAGGATGCTTACGATGTGCCGTCGGGCGCTGTGGCGGGTTGCAAATATTTCAGTCGTCAGCGCGGCGAGTTGCCTTCTATGTTGGAAGAAGCCAAAGACGCCTGTCGTAAAGGCACCACCGACTTTGTCCTCGTCGGGCAGTCGGCCAAGGATATGCATGCCTTTCTCGACTCCTGCGGTTATGAGATTGTCGCAGAGAATAAGGAGACAGGAACAAGTCTGTACTTAATGACTCAACTTTCGGAAGTTAAAGGAATTAAGGAAGTTAAAGAAGTTAAAGGACATTAGTCAAAGCATTTGCGATTACCTCGCCACGTTAGCCGGAATGCTGCGAACATAATTGATTTCGCCCATCAGCATACGTGGCTGAGAGGCATCGTATAGGGCGTTGAGAGGGTCGTCTTTCGGTCGGTAGTCGGGACAGGAGATGCCCGCCAGACCCAGCAGCAGTTGGTCGATATCGTCGGTCATGAACGGCAGGTCTCTGACCGCCCGCAGCCGTTCATAGACATCGGTGTGGCGTTGGCGATAGCGATCAGACATCCAAATCCAAAAAGGAATCTCAAACTGCTGGCGTATCTCACTCTCCGTCTTCACATCAAACGACCGTCCGAAAGCCTCCCTACCCTCCTCGTTCTCGATGTCAAAGCACAGTTCACCGTGGTCGGGCATGTAGATGACCACGGCCTCATCGTCTTGAAACAGAGCAACGATACGCCGCACCACCTCGTCGTTGTAGAGCGTGGCGTTATCGTAGTCGGCCAGCACCTGGCGGTCGTCGTCGGAGAGGTCGGGACGGTCATAATCCGAAGCCTTGAACCTGTTATAGGTCTGCGGATAACGATCGGCATAGGCCACATGTTGTCCCAGGAGATGGAAGATGACCAACTGGTGTTCGTGGTTTTTCACCCCCAAAGAGTCGTAGTCGGCCAACAGTCCCTCGTCGTAAGTATGAAGGGCGGTATTCCGTTCGCTGAACTGCGACCGGCTCAGTTCAGGTTCATTGATGATATTCCCCGAGCTGAAATCCCACACATCCTGCGTGGGCACGTTGACCAGTTGGTTGGTGATGAACGACACATGATAGCCCGCCTTGAGAAAGAGCTGCGTGAAGAGCGGATAGTCAGCCCACGACCGTTTCTCGCCATAACCATAGAGCGAGAAAGCCAGTTTGAGCACCTCGGATGTCTGATGAAAAGGAGCCACCACATCCGTGAAGACCGCCATGGCACTGTCGGCCGCCATTGACGACTGCCAGGGCGTCGTGGGTTTGTCGTAGCCGTAGAGCGCACTATGGTGGCGGTTGTAACTCTCGCCGATGATGAAGACGATTTTGGGCGAACGGAAGGAGCAACTATCCACCTGCACCTGGTTGGTGCGTTCGATGAGCGTCTGCAACTCTTTTTGTGAGATGTGCACCACATGGAGCGCGTGCAGCAAGCGATAGACCGGCAGGTAGAACTCGGTGGTGGAAGGCACCAACTGCAAATTATACTGCATCTCCAGGTTGGTTTCCGACTTGATGATGTTATAATAGAGGAAACGCTTGTTGGTGAGCGAGGAAAGCAGGCACAACACCGCCATCAAAAGGCACGCCCATCCCACCGCCGGTTGGCGTTGCGGGGGTAATTGCCAACGGAGGGCACGATGGCACCATGACGACGATGAGCCAAAGGTGCGCCACAAGGTGCTCGCGATATGGAGCAGCAAGAGAGCGATGATGACCAACACGGGAGAGCAAATGCTTCGCCATGTGACGTACGCCCCGAGAGCCTCGGAAGCCTCGCGCGCATTGGTGAGGAGGATATTCTGCACCAAGGCAGGTCCGATAGGTGCTCCCAGTCGGTATTGGCAGAACACATCGACCACAGCCAACGTGTAGAAGACGACATAGAGGACACCCCTGACCCATTTGCGTATGGTCTTGGGCAGGAGTGTCAACACGACGCACAAGAGATACAGGTCGATGAATAGTTCAAAGACCGCCCTGTGCTTGCCAAACTGGTTGACCGTCATGATGCAAGCCACGCCCAACAGATACATCCAGAAGAAGAACCATTGGTTCTCCTTCACGGGTTGATACGCCCATACGCCTATCCGTTTGAGAAAATGAAGCATGCTCTCCAGTCCCGGGTTATGTGAAAAAATTCTGTGCAAAGGTAGGGAATAAATTTGAAAAACGGTTTTTAAAGAAACAAAATAATATTTTTCATGGACCGCCGTTATTAAGATATGAAAAAGAAAATCGGAACCATCATCCAACTGAAAAAGATTATCGACCCCCGTGGCAACCTGACGGTGACGGAGGAGAAGACCGATGTGCCTTTTGAAATACGCAGGGTGTATTGGGTGTACGACGTGCCCAGCGGTGAGAGCCGTGGCGGTCATGCGCACAAGAAATGCAAGGAAGTGGTCATTGCCCTGAGTGGTAGTTTTCATGTCACCCTCGACGACGGACAAACGAAAGAGACCTACCTGCTCAACCATCCCTGGCAGGGATTGCTGATTGACACGGGCATCTGGCGCACATTGGATGATTTCTCCTCAGGAGCAGTATGTCTGGTACTGGCCTCAGATTTGTTTGAAGAGGAGGATTATATCAGGGAGTATGAAGAGTTTATCGAAGAGGTGAAGACCCACCCCCAGCCCCTCCCTTGCAGGGAGGGGAGTAATTTGTCGCCATCGTCGTGCTAATGACTCCCTCCCCTCGGGGAGGGCTGGGGAGGGGGCTGCCAGTAAGAAAACTTAACAACAAAAAGTAAGTGAATTGTAAACTATATCATCAGGATCAGGCTGCGGAGTGGAATGCCTTTGTGGCCGGGTCGAAGAACGGGACTTTTCTGTTGGACCGCCGCTATATGGACTATCATAGCGAGCGGTTTACGGACCATTCGCTGATGTTTTACGACGATGGCCGGTTGGCTGCCGTTTTGCCCGCCAACCGTTCGGGCGACACGCTGTATTCGCACCAGGGACTGACCTACGGCGGACTCATCATGAGCGAGCGGTGCAAGACGGTTGAGGTATGCGAAATCTTCGAGGCCATGAACCGCCATCTGCTTGAGAACGGCATCCTGCGCGTATGGTATAAACCTGTCCCCCACATCTACCACCGCTACCCGGCGGAAGAGGATTTGTATGCCCTCTTCAACGTGTGCCATGCCCGTCTGGTTCGTCGCGACGCGTCATCGGCCATCATACCCTCTACACCCGTCAAATGGAACCGCGACCGCCACTATGCCGCCAACAAAGCCCGCACCGATGGTATCATCGTGGAAGAGAGCGAAGCCTTTGAGGTGTTCTGGCCCATCTTGGAAGGGAACTTAATGAAGACATACGGTGCAGCACCTGTTCACCGTTTAGAAGAGACGCTCCTGCTCAAAAAACGCTTTCCGAACGAGATACGCTTATATCTCGCCCGGAAAGCGGATGGTGAGCCTTTAGCAGGCACCGTGCTCTATGTCACCCCGCAGGTGGTTCACGCCCAATATATCTCCGCCACCCCAGAAGGGAAGCATCTTCACGCCGTGGATGCCCTTTTTTCGCGCATCATCCGTGAGGATTTCGCAGCCCACGCTTATATTGACTTAGGTACCTCATCAGACGACGGTCGCTATGGTTTGAACGAATCGCTCATCTACCAGAAAGAGGGTTTCGGCGGCCGTGGTGTGTGCTATGACCAGTATGTGTGGGAGGTCATTTAGGGGTAAGGGGTTACTTCACCATTATTTTTCTGACTGAACCGTCGCTCATTCTAACCAAATTCAATCCAGGCTGAGATTGATGGATTTTTCTTCCTGCTGCATCAAACCGGGATATTACCTGTCTCCCATTTTCAACATGGTTAGAAATGGCTTGTATGCCATCTGACATATCCGAGATAGGCATTACTCGGAACTGTCCCAAAAGGGGATGCGCCTTGACACCCTCCACATGTTCCTGAGGCACATATATTACGCATCGATTCCGATCCACGCCCTTGAAAGCATTCTCATCAAAATAATCCCATGCACTATATGTATTCTCTCCGAATTCTATACACAATAACTCCAAGCCCGTGCATCCCTCCATGAAGTTTGCTGGCGGTACATCCACATGTGGTAAAAATACTCTTTTTAAAGATGGACAATTAATGAAATTTACAACATTCTTTAAAGACGATTGATTGAACTCTTCTAACGAATGAATAGTAAATATCTTATTCCTCACATTCTTGTCTTCTTCATTCTGTCTCAAATCGACCATTTCAAGATTGGGACAATCAATAAAAGGAGGCAATTCTTCAAAAGAAAGCTTATAAGACATAACAAAGGTCTTAATCACCTCATTACCTTCATGTTTCACATTTGGATAGAATAAATTGAGGCGGCAGCCGTTGAACGTGCTCTTCAGTATCACATCTTCACAGCCATACCAGCAATCTACAATATTATATAGATTTCTAAAGAGAATATAAAGATATTCATTATCAGAGTCATATATCATCTCATAAAAGCCATTGTCAGAAGCACCAAAATAGTCGTAGGGAAGCGGTTCAACATCAAAAGTCCCAAACACAGGATGTTTCTTTGCCATCTGAACTAAATAATTAGGAACATAAAGTTTGCAATGAGCACAGTCAACACCATCAAACACTTGATTGCCCAACTCCAATTCATCAAAGTTGACTTTCAAAAGACATATTTCTTTTAGGCTACTGCATGCCTTGAATGCCGCGTTACCGATTTTACTCACTTTTGGTAGTATTACTTTCCTCAAATTCGGGCAGTCAGCAAAGACCTCATCATCAATAATCAGATTCCTCGATATTGATGGAGTCATGTTTTCATAAAACTGATAGTAGCCATAAGGACATAAACCATCTATTTCCTCAAGCTGTTCACAATGGTGGAATGCTTGTGATTGTATTTCGAGAGACATTTCTTCACCAAGCGAGTTGGTAAACCTTTTTGTATTAACATAATCAAATAATAGTTTTTTAATCACAGTGTTATTCTCCGCAGCACGCTCTCTAATCATATAATCTGAATTTTGTATGGCGACAGTCTCACCAGCTTGTTCGGTGATAGACAAGACATCATAGGAATAGTCAGAATGGGAACCATAAGGTTCTCGTCTAAGCCGAACAATTCCTTTATCAGTCCATTCCACAGCTATATCTTCATCCTCAAATGGCATAACTTCAAACTGGCCGAACAAAGGGTGAGTTTTCAATTCATCATAATACTCTCTCGACACATATATTTTGCATCGCTCACGACTGATGCCATCAAAGGCTTTTTCATCTATATTGATATTCTCTAATGACCTAAAGAAGAAAACGATTTTTTCCAAATTGGTACAATTTTCAAACGCATGAGCAGAAATATTCTCCGGATGTGGCAGCGTAATGTTTTTCAGCGATGCACATTCTGCAAATGCGTATGGCCGTATATCTACCTTTCTTGCCCTTCCATAATAATGCGAGGTTTCTTTATACAGATTCACGCTTTCAAGGTGAGGGCATCCATAAAATGCCTGATCTTCTATGACAAACGGAGTGTCCAAATCACTTTGAAAAGTGACGGACTCGACATTATTATTATTCTTACAGGCCTCTGCTGAGATTTTTCGGGTATCAAAGTATTTAGCGAGATGTATATCTTTACTGCACTCATCTTCAATCTTATGGATAAAAGAATAAGGCAAATAGACAGGGTTGAACTGATTTTCATAATATCCGGGGCCGTACCTGGTGACGGTTACTCCTTCCTCATCCGTTTTGGAGTAAGAGCCAAAATAATCATAATCCATCGGTAACACATTGAATGCCCCCCATATTGGATGCGAGCGGTACTTATCCACCTCCACATCTAAGACATAGAGGTTGACCTTTGACACATCGACCCCTTCAAAAGAAGTTTCATCTACTTTGGCTGTTCTCACGCTCGGACAAAATAAATATATATTTTGCAATGACGTGCAATTGGCAAAAGCGCTTTCATATATCGAGTCTACTGTCAGATGTACTTCTCGCAACGACTTGCACTCTGCAAAAGCTTCTTTGTTAATCACTTGCTTTGCTGCCCTACCCACACTCCATTGTTTGTAATCCCCCCTCATGCTCAAATCTACTTTCTCCAAATTTCGGCAGTTGTAAAATGCACGCCCACCGACATAAATATAGAAACGGTCCGTATAATAAACACCACCCCAGTCTGGAATAAAACTACGTTTCAGTTCTTTGATGGTCTGGTTATCACAACACGCATTTTCTGCAATATTAGTCAGCCAATAATCTGGCAGTTCTTCGGTTAACGGAATGTGCGAGAAGTCAATCACAGCAGGTGCGTCATTGCCAATATCCATCACCCAAACTGCATTGTGGCAAACTTCTTCAATGGGGGCGTTGCGGGTGTCACGACGCACCCATGATAAGTTTCCCCAGCCATATGTAATACCATCCTTAACGTATGGATTTGATATGGACTGAGCAAAACTATCTACCGCGAGGTAAAGAAATGCCACCGTCACAAGCAATAACTTCTTTTTCATCGTTGCAAGTCTTTATATTGTTTCTATTGTTCGTACAATTAATTAAACGTAATAATTCAAGAAATTATCTTGAAATCCCAGAAGCCTATACACATCCTTTCAAATACGATTTTTAATGTATCGTCCTCATAGTTGAGGATATCATGGTCATCATCAAAAACGAGAAAACTCAACTTTTGACCACTGACATGGTATTACAACATTTCTTGACTTATCAATAAAACCCCAGCCCGAAACATCTCTAACCGCAGCTAAATTATCAGTAAAAGGAAGTACACGGGCATCAAGTCATCTGCTCGATGCCATCAGCTGACTTTTTATTACTGATGGTACGCTTATAGTTACGCAAATCAGGATTCAGCCACCAGGCTCCATCTGTACCTCACCGTCTTCAGACCGTTCAGGCAGATAGGGCGGGAGCATCGGTTTCCCCTCACCTTCCTGCTTCACCAGAGTCTGGGCCTCGGGTGAGAGATAAGAGAAAATCCGGCTGTATGGAATGGATGCAACCATGTAATGGTTGATAACGCCATTGATGACAAGCGTGAAATGGTCATTCAACAGACCGCAGTAAGAATTGCAAAAATCATAATTAGCAGTAAATTCCCACCCTTGTTCATCCGACCAAGGATCAACGTCAAAATTATTGTATTCAGGGTTGTCGGCAAAAAAGCGCAGAAGGTTGTCGTGGCTGATAATCTCCGTCACCTGATGCCCGTCGGTCTTGTCAAACGTATGGTAGAATTTCTCCGACCCGCAGCTACCTCCACAGTGGAGGGACTCCATGCCATAGGTTACGTATTTCTCCGTTTGTGCCACCAGCTTCAATTCGAGCCCATACGTGTTCTCCAGACTATCCTGTATCAACGGCTTATATTTGTCCATATAATGACTAAGAAGCCGTGGGCCGTCATTGGTAAACATCTCCTTCTTATTGTACATCATGTGCTCACCTTCGGGTATGTAATCGATATCTACGCAAAACTCACACATATTGTACACTTCACTGTTGACGAAAGCCATCACTGAGTCAACCAACGCCTGAGACCCATCCACAGGTACATCGATATCAAATGAAACCAAATGTTCAATAACGCCATCGCGAACTCCACAAATAGAATCAATCTGCTCAACGACGACCAAATCTTTGACTTGCTCGGTCTTAACACTACCGCAACCCTGCATTATTGCGAAAAGTCCCATGACCGCTAGCCACAAATACCATTTACGCCACATACAATTAACTGTCATTATTTCATACCCTTCAATCCGTGTCGGGCGCAACTTCTAATATTTGATTTATTTGTTCAAAAAATGGAGTTCTATCAGTTTGTTCTCCCACTCGTCGAAGGCGGAGGCGGCACGGAAGAGGTATTTGCCGGGGAAGGCGTGGTCGAAGATTTTGTCGAACTTGGGGAGGTTTTCGCAATCGTCGACAGATGTGATGTGGAGCAATACCGGGGTCAAATCGTTGAAGCAAAGATCACGGATACCGCTCTTGGCGAAGGAGTATTCATAGGCTATGACCACCCGCGCGTCGAAGAAGGTGACTTTCGAGAGGTGTTGACAGTCGTAGAAACCGTATCGGGCGACGCCCTTCACCGCGGTATTGAACCGCTTTGAGGGGATGAACAGTTCGCCGCAGACCTGATCCTTGTCGCACGTGAGCACACCCATCATCCCTTCAGCCACGAAAACAGGGATTTCTTTCTGGTCGGGTTGGCCGAAATTGATGAGAACCGTGGTAAGGGTGTATTCCTCCTCGAAATACTCCTCTATGACGATAGTCCATTGGGCGACATTCTCCCAAACGTACTTGTCGAGATGGACAGACAGGACGATACGCAAGCGTTTCTTCCCGTCCACCTCATGCAGATACTTGTCGCCAGTATGCAACTCCGGCCGCTGCTGACAGTATCCGTGTTCATCTATCTCTTCGGTGTAGGTGATGATGTGTGACATAACAGGGTTTCATATTATTAAATCCTCATCCAGTTGTCTCTCGGGGAAGGGAAACTGGATGAGGGATGTTGTCGGGGAAATGTGCGGGGCACAGATTACCCGATGAGGAGGACGGTGACGCCGCGTGCGGCCTGGGCACCCATGACGAGGGCCTGCTCGATGTCGGCGGTCTTTGAGGGTCCGCTGATCCAACAGCCATAGCCGAGTTCAGGGACGCGGATGCGCTTGTAGCCCTCGTGCATGTTGTTGACAATGTTTTTCTTGTCGAGCAAGATGACCAATTCTTCGGAGATGAAACAGATGGCTTTCTCCTTCATGGTCTGCGGAATCCAGATGCAGCCGTTCTCAGCCACGCCCAGTTCACCTTGCAAAATGCCCACATCAGTGCCGTTGAGGTCTTTCGCCTCTGCCACGGTATCGGGGTTGAGGTCGGCCTTGATGCCCGGCACATTCGACGCGAAGACCTTGGCCTCGGGATAGAGTTCGCGGATGATTTTGTTGACATCATCCTCTTTTTTGATACATTTCACTTTACCGCCCACCGTCTGGCTCATCTCGATGAATTGCTTCACCGTGTCGGGATAGGTGATGGCCTTGATGGTGAGGTCTGGCATATCAAACTGCTCGCGCGTGTTGCTGCGCAGTTTGGCAAATAGTTCTTCTTTTTTCATTGAATGATTCTTTTTATAGGGGCTATAGATATTATAGGGGCTATAGATACTATAGAATAAATAGATGTAGATTATTTCACTTTACCTTTTTTCCATAGCACGTGGAAGGGTTTCTTGGGGAATCGCATCATCTCGTGTCCCTGTCCCCAACCATTGAGTTTGCAATACATGAGGAATCGCGGCACATGGTTGGCCACGGGCGACCACCAGAGAGCCGAGTTGTACATCCACGTATGGTTGAAGAGCATGCTCATGCCGCGCGACATCCATTTCTTTTCGCTCGAGGCATGTCCGAACTCCTCTAACTGCTGGCGCCACTTATACACCTGTTCGCCGAGATCGACCTTGGCGGGGCATACGTTCGAGCACGACAGGCAGAGCGAGCAGGCCGACACGTTGTCGTGATACTTGTCGGGGTTCTTGAGCATACCGAGGTTGATGCCGATGGGACCGGGGATGAAATAGGTGTAGCTATAGCCCGTGCTGCGCCGATAGACCGGGCATGTGTTCATGCACGCGCCGCAACGGATGCACTTGAGCGTCTGCCAATGCTGTTCGCTGGCGATAATGTCGCTACGCCCGTTATCGACCAATACGACGTGCATCTCTGCTCCGGGACGGGCTTTCTCAAAGTGGGCGGTATAGGTGGTGGTAGGCTGTCCCGTTCCACTGCGGCAGAGCAGGCGCTGGAATACGGCCAGAGAGTCGTAGTCGGGCACGATTTTCTCCAAACCCATCGCCACGATGTGCAGCTTAGGCATCGACGTGCTCATATCGGCGTTACCCTCGTTGGTACACACCACGATGTCGCCCGTCGCAGCCACACCGAAGTTGCAGCCGGTGAGTCCGGCATCCGCCTTCATGAACTCGTCGCGCAAGTGATAACGGGCACAACGGGTGAGGTATGTAGGGTCGTGATTGCCTATCTCCTTGCTGATGCCGCGTTTCTCGAACTCCTCGCCGATGGCATCGCGCGAGATATGCAGCGCAGGCATGACGATGTGAGAAGGTTTCTGGTTCATCAACTGGATGATACGCTCGCCCAGGTCGGTCTCCACCACATCGATGCCGTTTTTCTCGAGGTAGGGGTTCATCTCACACTCTTCGGTGAGCATACTCTTACTCTTGACCAGTTTTTTGGCATTATGGTCTTTGAGGATGCCGAGCACGATTTCGTTGAACTCCTCCGCATCTTTCGCCCAATGCACGTGAACGCCGCGGCTCTCCAAATTGTTAGCGAATTTCTCAAGGTAGTCAGCCAGATGAGTGGCCGTGTGCATCTTGATGCGGCTGGCCAGTTCGCGCAGGTCCTCCCATTCGGGCAGTCCCTGTGCCATGATGTCGCGCTTATCGCG
>JAEEGL011055571.1_pt1 | contig 13003 bp, 9 predicted proteins | sample 9134231 | NCBI WGS metagenome assembly JAEEGL01 (sample SAMN16246548, study PRJNA631951) | gut metagenome | biome: gut microbiome; feature: rumen; material: fiber-attached | host: Bos | place: Iran: Karaj | collected 2018-10 | reverse complement strand
AGGCATGCCCTTCCGTGATCTGCTGATCACGTTTGTACACACCACCGTCATTGTAAACGAGTCCCATACCCCAATGGGTGGGAATACGACCAACGCGGAAAGTACCTAAGATGGTATCGGCTTCACCGTATAAGGCTTTAACAGACAAAGCGTCCGAAAGGAGCGAATCACCTTTGACAGCAGAAGCGCCATTAAAGGAGAAGAACTCGTTTGCGCCCCAGTTTTCGCGAAGGCCGTTAGGAGACGTACCGAGCGTCAGATTATCGAGGATATCAAACGTTCCCGAAATGCGGACGGATTCCGTGATATGGATCGTCGGCTGATAACGGAAGCGGATATTGCCGCTCAAATGGGCGTCAGAACCATCTGCCTTGATATTTTCCTGAGCATCCGAACCACGCTGTTCTGCATTCAGAGGCACGCCAACCGGGGATGTACCGCGTGTATTGAGGTCATAATTCCCGAAGTAGCTGAGCCTCGTCCTGAAATATCCGTGATGCTCAAACCGCGGCATTCTCTCTGTCGTCTTGAACGATGGCGGCACATACTTCGCAGGTGTCGCCGTCTGCTCTGCCGATGCCACAGCAGCCGGTGCCGGTGCTGCACCACTATTTTCAGGATATGCCTGAGAAAGATTTCTCATGGCCTCTTTGCGAGCAGCCTTGTTTGACTTACTGTCCTGAACCGTCTGAGACATATTGACAGGCTCGGAAGACGCCGAACTGTTTGCAGAAGACGATGATGCAGACGAACTGTCATCGGAAGCGGATGCAGACGAACTGTCGTCTGAGGACGAATCAGCATCCGCAGACGCTACCGCTTCCGCGGATGCGCTTGGGGCTGTCATTGACACATCATTATATATCATATCAATAACCGCTTCCGCAGATACGCTTGGGGCTTCTTTCTTTCCACCACTCCTGCTCGCGGACGCTACCGCTTCTACGGATGCACTCGCATCAGGCGTCTGTGTCGTATCATCTGCATCCTGAGCAGATGCAAGGCCAGGCAACATAACCATGATCGCCGAAAGAACGGCAATACGTTTCATATTCTTATTCAAACTCTGATTCCTGTTTTATGTCGAAAAAAAAGATGATCGGGATAATCCCCGAACACACTCCAAAGAAATTATTATACCCCCAGTGCCTTTCTGTCGCAACGATTTGGCACGTCGGTTAAAATTCTTGCCTTAACTCTGAAACAAAATTAGGGCATGATTCATTCCCCGCCGACCTACAAAGCCGGCGAACCATTTCCTTCTTTATTGGGTGAAAACAGATATGTCAATCAGCGGATTTCTTCTCATCGACAAACCGACAGGGCCATCGTCCTTTTCCATCCTGAAACAGATCGACCGTCGTTTTCATCTCAGCCGAATCAAGCACAAGATTGGTCATGGAGGCACTTTGGATCCCGAAGCCTCCGGCCTTATCGTCGCCGCCATTGGCCGTGCCACGCGCCTTCTCAAATACTTCCTCGGCAGCGACAAACACTATCTCGCCGACATCTGCCTCGGACGCTCCACCACAACGGACGATGCCACCGGAGAAACCCTCGAAGAAGCCCCTTGGCAACATCTCACACAGACAGACGTCGAAAACGCCCTCTCCGCTTTTCGGGGAACCATCCAGCAAGTTCCCCCCATTTTTTCGGCCCTCCACGTCCAGGGGAAACGCGCCTACGAACTCGCTGCCAAAGGAAAAGAGGTCATTCTTGAACCGCGTGAAGTCACACTCTACAACACCTCACTCACGCATTGTGACCTTCCCCAAAGCCCCGTCATCTCTCTGTCCATTGCATGCAGCGGCGGCACCTATATCCGTTCCATTGCCCGCGACCTGGGACAAAAACTCGGCACACGCGCTCACATGTGCGCCCTGAGACGGACGCAATCCTGCAGATTTGACCTCGCGCAAGCCCATACGCTCGATGCCATCCTCGCACACGACGATCTCTCGCAGCTCCTCATTCCTGCCGAACAAGCCCTCGCTCATTTTCCGGTCATCTCTCTGAGTGCCCGCACTGCTGACAAACTTATGCACGGCTTTCCCGTCGTTTTTTGAGGCTATTCTGCGGCAAATTACCGCATCCAATGCGGCGATGATCCCAAACTCCTCGCCGTCGTCGAGATCAATGCCGACAAAACAATCGCCATCACACGCATTGACACGTAAGGTAACCATAGGATAGGGGGCAGCCGCCCCCTGTGCGGCTATGGGCGCGGCGTATTTTTTGTAGAGACGTGCGGTCTGCGTTTTGTAGAGACGTGCGGGCCGCGTTTTGTAGAGACGTGCGGGCCGCGCGTCTCTACAAAACGCCACAAAACGCCGCGCCTATACGCCGCTACCCCCTCTGCGGGGGCACGCCCCCGCAACGCCCCCAGTGTATAGGCATCCAAAAAATTTTACCTGAACAAACGCATTTTTTCCGTAACGAAACCAAAGTGCACGGCATTATCCAGATAAGGGAGTCTTACAACGATGTAAAGCTCATGGACATCTGGAGGAAGTATGGAAGATCCAACGTGCAATCCGCTTTCTGAAAACGATATCTACCGCTATCGCCAATTGAGCGATGCCACTTGCAAAGCATTACTCGGCGATAAACTCATACTCGCGTGTATTCTTAAAGAATGCGTGCCTGAGTTTAAACCATATCACGTCAACGAAATAGAGACGCGTTTCATCGAAGGGGAACCAGAAATCGGCACTGTCGGTGTTTATCCTGAAACAACGAATCCACACAAACACACTTCCCCAGGTAAAATCCATGGGATTAATGGTGAAAGTACTTCTGACACCGAAGGCAAAGTGACCTTTGATATCCGGTTTTATGCTCTTACCCCCTCGAACGACCGTGTAAAACTGATCATCAATGTCGAAGCACAAAACGTTTTTTATCCTGGTTATCCATTGCTCAAACGTGCCATTTATTACGGTTGTCGCCAAATATCGGCACAATACGGATCTGAATTCGAAAATGCCGAATACGAAAACATCAAAAAAGTCTACTCAATATGGATCTGCTTTAATCCCCCCGTCATGCGGCATAACACGATCACCATGTATCGCATTACAGAAGAACCCATCGTGAGAACCCATCGTGGGTGAAATCCAAGAAATAGAAGAGCATTATGATCTGATGCGCATCATCATGATTTGTCTTGGAACAGCAAAAGATGCCCGTTATACTGGATTGTTAAAGTTGTTGGACGTGTTTATGTCCAATAAAGCTGACATGGAAGCTAAAAGCTCAGTGCTTATGACCGAGTTTGGCGCTGATATGCCCACGCGTCTCAAAAATAAGGAGGAAATCATGTGCAATTACAGCGATTTTGTCGAAAACCGTGGGAGAGATGAAGGACGGATTGAAGGAAAAGTCGAAGATATCTGGCATTTAATGAATAATCTTAAACTGAATATGGAAGACGCCTTCCGAGGACTCAGCATACCAGAAGAAGAATGGGAAGATTATCGTAAACGCGTCCTTCTGTTGAAGGCACAGCCTTCTTAGACGTGTCCCCCGTTTATTTCACATGGTGTACGTATAGTCGTGAGACAACGAACGCTGTAGAGGTTTCTCATGCAAAACGCATGTTTTTTGGGGAACCTCTACGAGGTTTAATTCATTGGGCTTTCCCATTACCCCCGGCGTTGCCGGGGGCTACTCGCGAAAAGCCCTACGGGCTTTAGATAATGCGTTGAACTTAGACGTGCCCCCCGTTTATTTCGCATGGCATCATAAGCGTGGCGAAGGCGTATTGGACGCTTTGCGGACAATAGCCGGAGCTGCGAAGGCGTATTGGACGCCTTGCGGACAATAGCCGGAGCTGCCGGCCGTATTGTGCAGCAATAGGCCGGCCACCTCTACTTCAATGCCGCCACAGCATGATTCGACTGATACATCCGACGATGGATCGAGACATTCATCAAAATACCAATACAAAACATCATACACAAAACGGATGATCCACCATAGGAAATCAGGGGAAGCGTAAGGCCGACGACAGGTGCCCATCGCACGACCATTGCAGTATTGACGAGGACTTGCCAAAAAATGATGGCCGCCACGCCGATCGCAAGAAACATCCCCAAACGATCTCGTGCCGTCCAGGCAATATACAAAGCCCACATCAGCAAAAAGAGATAGATCATGAGAAGCGTCAGGACACCAAGAAAGCCGTATTCTTCTGCCCAGTTTGCCAACGCAAAGTCATTTTCTGGTTCCGGCACAAACCCTTTTTGAACCTGCGTCGAATGTCCATATCCGCGTCCTGCCAGTCCACCGGATCCAACGGCAATCACTGAGTTTTTCACCTGCCAGTCGCTGCCATAGGGATCGTCCTCGATTTGGAGAAATGTGAGAACGCGCGAACGCTGATAATCATGCATCGCCATCCAGCCAAGCGGCGCACACGCGATCATGATACACGTCAAAACGATGATCGTTTTCTTTTTGACGCCCTCAAAAAGCGTCATAATGCCGGCCACCAATCCAATCAAAAGGGCAGTTCCGAGATCTGGTTCGAGGAAAATGAGAAACATCGGAAGGCCAATGAAAGCGAAAACCGGAAGCAATGCCTTCAGATTGTAATGCTGACGATGTTCGTGTTCCGAAAAGTACTTCGCCAAAAAAATGACCATCGCCACTTTCATGAGTTCCGACGGCTGCATGTGGAAAAATCCCATATTTAGCCAGCGTTTGGAGCCATTAAACTCCGTACCGAAAATGAGAACGATGATGAGAAACGCAATCCCTATGCCATAAATCAGATTCCCAAACCGCGCATAATGACGATAATCAAACAAAGCACAAGGAAGCGCAATGCAAACGAACCCCAGCCCCAGCCAAAGCATCTGCGTATTATGGAGCGGTTTCGGCAGAATATTGGCGATACTCGTGAGGTTGATGACCCCAATGCCAGCGATGAGTACCACAAGAAGAAGTAATACCCAGTCGAAGACAAGCGCAAAAGATTTGATAGGACGAGTCGTAAATTTCATGATTCTATTGGATTTCAACGGGATTGAGCATTTCTGGCAGATGCAATTTCACGAAAATAACGGTCGAGAACTTCCATCACGACAGGCCCGGCATTCGCGGATCCCGATCCACCGTGTTCCAAAAAGACGGCGACGGCGATTTGTGGCTGTTCGATCGGTGCAAATGCCGCAAACCACGCATGATCTCGGTATTTGAATTCGACAGAGCTACTGGATACACGCCGTGATATGACCTGCGCCGATCCCGTTTTTCCAGCGACATTCACGTTCGGCAGCCGATAGGCATACGCCGTACCGATTTCAGAATTGACGACCATATCGAGGCCAGCCTTAATGACTTTGAGCGTATCTGGCTTAAAGGGAAGCTGGGAACGCACACGTGGGGGATAACTGAAGATCGTCGTTCCGTCTGCCGTTTCAATATGGTCAATAATCTGTGGATAGTAAAGCGTACCGCCATTGGCAATTGCCGCATAGGCCATCGCCATCTGAAGTGGCGTCACTTTCACGTCGCCCTGACCAATCGATGTTGAAAGCGTGAACCCCCCCTGAAATCCTTCTTTTGAGCGTTTGTTGTGCCACTCTCGTGTGGGAACGACGCCGGACGATTCATTGTTAATGCCAATGCCCGTTTTGACCCCAAAACCAAAGAGTTTCGCATAATCCGCGAGCGTATCAATGCCGAGTTTTTCACCGACTTTGTAAAAATAGACGTCACAGCTCGATGCAATGGCTTCAGTGACTGTCACGGCTCCATGCCCGGAATGTTTCCAGCAGTGGAATCGTCTGTGCTGCTTACCATATTCGTAATACCCGGGACAATTGAGCGTATCCTGTGGAAGCATGAGTCCTTCCTCGAGCGCCGCTGCTGCCGTTACCACCTTATAAATTGATCCAGGAAAGAACGAGAGCAGAGATTTATCGAGCATCGGCTTATATGGATTGTTATCAGAAAGGATATGTTCATCGCGGCTCAGACGCCCAGACCAACTATTCGGATTAAACGTCGGTGTCGATGCCATGGCCAAAATATGACCATTCGAAGGATCAACTGCGACAATAGCCCCCGATTCATAATTCCGGAGCGCATGTTTCAGGATTCTCTGAAGCTCCATATCGATCGTCAGAATGATATTTTTACCCGATATGGGTGGAACATCCTTCCAATTACTAATGAGCGCCAACGATTCCGCATCCGTCTGAGGCATCCCCTTAGCATTGACGACGCCTGCTGAAAGCCCGTTTGCACCGCGAAGCATTGGTTCATACTGACGTTCTATTCCCATGCGCCCCGTGACATCGCCAAGCCGATAACCAAACTGACGAAGCGTCTTCAGTTCCTCGTCATTGATTTGATTGACATAACCAATCAGATGAGAAGCCAGCTCATTATAAGGATAATACCGTTGGCTCGTAGCTATGACTTCGACCCCGTGTAGATCAAGTGCATTTGTTTCCACCAAAGCCAATTGATCCCGCGTAATCCCCGTCTTGACAGTCAGCGGCGCAGAGCGATCCGCTGGTTTCACATTGCTGACACGTTGTATGAGCTTTTCCGTTTCTTTTTCGGACATCGCAAGATACTGTGCAAGCCGCTTCAAACGAGCATTTCGCTCCTCTTCAGCCTCGTTTGAATCCGTAAAATACGCCGGTGTCAATAAGACATCATAGGACGGACGGTTGACGGCAACAGGACGGCGATGAATATCGTAAATCTGACCACGCTCCGCAGGAATGACACGTCGTTTGATGAAGTTATTGAACGCCAGTTGTGCATAATGCTCCCCCTGAAACATCTGGATATACCAAAACCGACTCAGAAGAAGCCCAAATGCGATCACAAAGAGGATCACAAGCCCTCGGAATGAAGCAGTATAATCCTTAGGCTCCACGCGGGATTCCGAAGATGATGTAGCTCTGTCAAACGGGCGTTTTGAAAAAAGCATCCTCAGGCACCCTCTCCGATGACAATACAGAAAAAGCGATCAAGGATAAACATGCCCTATCCCGCTCACGCACGACAACACTTTCACGGCGTACACGCGATCACAATGTTCGATCCCAACGTTCATGGAGCCTCACCGTCTGCCGGAGATTCCTGAACGACTGGGGGTTCCGCAAGAACATGGACTGGAACAGTTACAGTATGGGTTTCATTCCCATTATAATGGCTCACGACACTCACGACCCAGTTTCCGGCACTCGGAAAAGTCACATCGAATGCAAAAGAAGCACTTCCCGGTTCGATGGTTTCGGAAGCTCCTGGTTTTTGTCCCATGCGCGTCGAATAAACCACCCGCACTGGAACAGGTGCCGTTTTCGCACGTTCATCACATTTACGGGAAATACGCATCCGCGCAGATACGGTCGTATTTTTGACGATGACAGACCGACTCAGGGTCAATTTGTATGTATCTACACAGATACTTCCATCCTCGCTATACCAATAGAGCTCAACGACACGTTCAGGCGCTTTTTGTGGAAGTGTCGCCGTAATCGTCCATGGCTCCGGAATAACGATCGGCTCACCGTCTGCATCGACGACTTGTGCGCCGGCTGAAAAAGAAAACAACAGCACGGCGCAGACAGTCACCCAAAAGATCAGTATTTTCTGGAATAGTAGATCAAACCACATACGAGCTGAGCAACGGAAGCGCAGGTCATCAGCGTTTTAGCCGTTGAACCTGCCGGCAAACCAGCCATAGCCACGAAAAGCAAGACGACGCATACCAAAAATGCCACGAGCAACCCGGTATTTTTGATTTTCGGAGCGAGCTTAATGGAAGCCACATCCACCGCTACTGACAACAGGGAAACGCCGATGGCAAGTCCAATTTTTCCTTCTGCCGGCATGACAGCCAACCACGAAAGTGAAAGCAACGCCGCCACAATCGAAACAATCGGAGCCAATTTGTCGAGCGACGATGGTTCCGCTTTCACGACGTCTTTCTTGGGCGCTTCTTCTTTTGCAGCGACATTCTGATCCGCTGATTTTACTTCGACCGGTTTGGTTTCTTCCTCTTTTTTGGTTTCTTCCTCTTTCTTGGTTTCTTCCTCTTTTTTGGTTTCTTCCACCGGCTCTTTCTTTGGAGTTGGAGCGTTCAGAATCTCTTCGATTGATTTTTCGGATTCAACAGGTTTTTCGATCTTCTCAGGCTCGGCTGATTCTTCCGTAAAATCGAAATCAAATCCTTCTTCATCCCCGACATCATTGCCACCAGCGGCGAACTCATCCCCGAAAAGTTTGGCAGTAAGATCGTCGAATTCTTCATCGACGAGCGAAGACGGTGCCGGCGCAACGCCCGGAAGTCCTGCAAAAGGATCGTCTTCAGGCTTATTCTCACTCTTCGGAACACTGATATCCAATGGCTTCGGAGCCGAACTGGTTGCCGACGAACCCTGATCTGATTTACCAACACCGATAAGCGCATCCTGCTCCATCGCCTGACGGCGGGTCATATCAAATTTGATTCCTGGCATACCCGCGATCGTATTAGAACCTCGGCTGCTGGAACTCTTGTTTTCATCGTCGTAAAAATCACGTCCACCACCCGGTGCTGCAATGGGGCCAAGCCCAAGCATCGTATTATGGGGTGCTTCTTCGTAATTGTTCGAATTCGCACGGCCATAACTGCCACTTGCACGACCATAACTGCCGCTCAAAGGCGTATTATATCCACCACTCACGCGTCCATATCCACCAGAAGACGACACGTGGTTCGATATACCAGAGATCCTATCATAGCTGTTGGAGGACGACCCCATACGGCCACCTACACCGCCATATCCACGGCCTCCCCCCTCAATCGGATCCAATCTGTTAGCACTGTTTGGGCGTCCAAACGCCGTGGTATTGTTACGAACGGCCTCGTTGTCCCAGCCACCAGATCCATCCTGGCCTTCATAATCAACGACACTCGCTCGGCAATGGATACACTTCTTCGCACCCACCGGTATTGCTTTTTTACAATTAGGACATTTCCTCATTCGTTACCTCATCCTTAAAAGGCATTAGGCCAAAATGACATTCTATCTTATCACACATTCCATAAAACCTCAACATTCACATTTGACCTATATTGACACGTCCCATAACCGTCTCCTCATCCATCTTTCTCAGTCGAGGAGTGAATTTTTTGGCCGAAAACTTGAAGGCTCAATCCCTCTTTTTAAAAGCCTGGCATAATTCTCGACCTCGCGGCACATGCCCATCAGAAGGTGGATCTCATCCTCATGAAGCCGCGCCCGCATCAGGATATTCTGAACGCGATGAACGGCTGCATTCGGCGCATCCGACTTAAAATACCCCACATCCACGAGCGCATTTCCTATGGCTCGCACGAGCAACCTCTGCTGATCAAGCGTCGCAGGCAACGACCCCGGCGCAAAATTCTCGATATCCTGCCCAACGACATCGACACGCTTCGTTCCCGCATGCCGTTGCCGTCGTATCTCATACATCGCAATCAAAACGGCTTGCGCAAGGTTCAGACTCGAATACTCCGTCGTCGGGATATGAACCTGAAACGTACATCGCTCAAGTTCCTCGTTCGTCAATCCCGTCTGTTCCCGTCCGAACACCATCGCGACTCGTCCTCCACGCTCGGCCACGCCCAGCATCCGCGCCACCGCATCCTCGACGGCCACTGTCGCCCACGTCTGCGACCGCACCCGCGCACTGAATCCATACGATTCATGGCAATCGGCAAGGGCTTCATCAAGCGTCTCAAAAATCTCGATACGTTCCAGAAGATCTTCCGTATGGTGCGCCGAAATCTGCGTTTTGTCGAACGCCATCGGCGCTGGATGCACGAGTGACAACCGCCCGAATCCCATATTCTTCATCGCCCGAATCACGGTTCCAAGGTTAATGGGGTTTTGAGGTTCCACCAGGATAATCGAAAACGCTTCAGACATAAGTCTTTACCAACCCTTCTAAAAGAAAAGCCGGCCAGCAGCCGGCTTATCCATGAATCACAATGCATGAGGGGGCAGCCGCCCCCTACGCGGCTATGGGAATATACGTTAGAGACGTGCGGTTCGCGCGTCTCTAACGTATATTCCCATACGCCGCTACCCCCTCTGCGGGGAGACCCCCGCAACGCCCCCAAGGTGCTTCGACGTCATGATTTCTTAGAGAAATGGCGTTTTGTTACCCGATCTCCGGAGATACGCCGGCGTATCCAAATCGCTCATATCCTCCGCAGTTCCTTCACCCTTTGCTACGCGTTTATTGGCAGCGCCTGAATCACGCGTGCCGGATTCCGGATTGTTCCTCAAAGAACTCGGCGTATATGACCGCGTTGCCGTCGGCGCAAAGTTACTCGACGAACGCGCCGGTTCTTCAGAAGGATAAATCAAATTCGTCGCTTCATCGATCTGCTTGATCTTCTCAAACTCTGCCGATGAAAAACTCGGCGTCGATGAAACATCTGGATAAGATGGAGCCTGGGACACCGGCTGAGAAGGCATGACTGGCTGAGCAACCGGCGTAAAGGCCGGCTGCGACGGTCTCGATCGAACGCCTGGAGACTTGGGCACAAAACCACTGTTCCCAAGATTGTCATACGAACCACTACGACCGTTATACATGGCCGGATTGCTCGACGTAAACGGCAATTCCATTTGCCCATCATCATCAAAACCCGTAGCAATGATCGTAACTTTGACTTCATCGGTACTGTCGTCGTTGATCACCTGACCCCAAATGACATGGCTGTCTTCGCCGAGCTGTTCTTCGATGATTGATGCCGCCTGGCTGAGTTCCATAAGCGTCGTGTTCGACGGAGAAGTGATGTTGAGAAGAACACTCGTCGCACCCATGATGGAAATATCATCAAGAAGCGGTGAATTGACCGCCATTTCTGCAGCTTCTTCCATTCGGTTCGGCCCTGAACCCACACCCGTTCCCATGAGTGCCGTGCCTTTGTTGAGCATGACTGTGCGGACATCGGCAAAGTCTGTGTTGACAAGACCAGGCTTTGTAATGAGCTCACTTATTGAACGAACAGCATTCAGAAGGACACTATCCGCATTTTTGAAAGCTTCGATGAGCGTCAGATTCTCATTTCCCGTTGCCACCAATCGCTGATTGGGAATCGTGATAAGCGTATCCACACAATTACGAAGCGCTGCCAATCCTTCTTCTGCAATTCTTCTGCGTTTCCGCCCCTCAAAGTTAAAAGGCTTTGTCACAACAGCAACCGTCAAAGCCCCCATATCTTTGGCTATTTTGGCAATGACAGGTGCAGCCCCGGTTCCCGTGCCACCACCCATGCCGGCCGTCACGAAAACCATATTCGCGCCTTTGAGCTGTTCCGTAATCAAGGACTGAGATTCCTGCGCAGCCTCCCGCCCTACATTGGGATCAGAACCAGCACCCAGTCCCTGAGTCCTTGATTCCCCAATCTGGATCGGCGTATCCGCAAGACTCTTGGCGAGCGCCTGCTTATCCGTATTGGCTGCAATAAACTCGACACCTTCAAGTCCAGCTTCAATCATCGTATTAATGGCATTTCCACCTGCACCACCAACACCGATTACCTTAATGACAGCATTATTACTTTGATTGTCGTCAATCAACATCATTCCAGCTCTCCCCAACCCCAAGTCTCCATGAGACTCTCAAACCTTAAACAAAAAACAGCTCCAGCAGACAAATTGCCCTTCCATGCGCTTATTCATCTTCCTTGATGAGGGTCTACTTTACGCCACCACGTTTTTTCGGAGGAAAAAGCCGTTCGTGCAAAATTAAAATTGCCCTCGATAAACTTAATTTTACCCCAGCCCTGATTTTGGTGCAAGTAAAATACTGAACAACCGATTTATTTTAACCACGGAGAAATTTTCTGTGCACTTATGGAAACCATAAAACTCACACTCTTTTCGGGATTCAGCGTCGGCCTGAGGGCCAAATCGCTGTACACATGACGCACACACTGAATAAACTCAGAATCCACCGCTGGCAAACGTCTGTGTTCTTCAAAGGGATCCTTCATGACAGCCATAAGCGGACGCCCTGAGATCTGATTATCCAATGGGACTTCCAAAATAAAAGAAGACGCCCGTTTTCCAACTCTTCGTTCATAATTGCGATAACAGGAATTCAACTGGCTTTCATGGGATCTGGCCTTTTGTTCCACCTCTGCTTGTTCTTCCTCACTGAGATTACGGAATGTAAAGGGCCCCACTGCAATCGTCTGAGTTTTATCGAGTAACTTGAGTTCCTCGCTCAATTCTGAAAAAGCACGCAAATTATCCTGCGTCATAGACTCTGCCCACTCCTTCAGCGCCGCATTGGAACGACTACTCTTATTGATGCGATCCAACTCGATAGCTTCCAGAATCTGAACGAGCAAAATTTTCCAGTCATCATTCCTATCCACGATCAAATTAAAAAGGCGTTTCAAAAGATCACTCTTCGGATCGAGATAGGTAAACGGAATCCATACAAAAGCTTCCAAATCGTACACGGGAGGCATGAGCGTGCCCAGATAATAACTATAAAGCCCGGGAAGCAGGTCTTCGTAAGCAACACCACGACGCAGGCAGGAAGCAACCTTGCTTAAACGATCCACAGCATCCGCATGTGTCTTTTTCCAAAACCACACCGTCAGATTGTCTCCCTTCGGTGCCATTTGCTCATAAAGCATATTTTTGACTTCCGTCATGGACGGATTGGCCAGACTGCTCAAAAACAAGAGCTGCTTTTTCAGCCTCTGTTTCACATCATTCTGTTTCGTCAGTTTGAGCGCCAAATGCTGTCTTTCAGCACACCCGCGCAAAACCTTGTAATTACTCTGAACACCGGACTGATAGGCATTTTCATATTGTGTAAAGATACGCTTAAAGCACGCATCCGCAGCATTCAACCATACCTGTTCCTTATTTCCGTCGTTCGCAATGATAAACGGATAATAAGCCGTAACCTCATCTTTCAGCCGAGCACGCAAGAAAGAATCATCATGTAAAACATAAAAACCAGGTCTAAGGTTTTT
>JAEEGL010940140.1_pt1 | contig 13003 bp, 11 predicted proteins | sample 9134231 | NCBI WGS metagenome assembly JAEEGL01 (sample SAMN16246548, study PRJNA631951) | gut metagenome | biome: gut microbiome; feature: rumen; material: fiber-attached | host: Bos | place: Iran: Karaj | collected 2018-10 | reverse complement strand
GACTTCGGCAACCTCTACGACTATCCCGCAGGCGCACTGAATGTCATCCGACGTGCCATGAGCAAGGATGTGGGAGCCTATATCGAAGGACCCTCGAAGGTAGCCCTCTTCCCCTACGACAACAAGACCCTGGTAGTCGAGAACTTCAATGACGAAGCTGTCAACCTGCGTGTGGTCATCAACAGCAAGGTGAGCGCCCTGCGCAACCTCCTCACAGACGACCAGCTGAAACCCGCTGAGATCAAGCCCCTGACGGGATTCTTCAGGTACAACCGTTTCTTCGGCTATCCCGACGGCTCCACGGTCTTCGACCTCCAACTCCCCGCCCACAGCTACATCGGTTTAGGCTATTAAACAATGGGGAGACCCATCATTACCATCCTCGACGGCTTCACTGCCGACCCCAGCGGCTCGGTGTGGAAGCCCCTCGAGGCTTTTGGCACAGTGACGGTATATGACCGCACGAAGCCCGAGGAGACGATCCTGCGGGCGAAGGAGGCGGAGATGGTACTGACGAACAAAGTGTGCCTGCGGAGAGAGGAGATCAAGCAACTGCCTCTGCTGAAGTATATCGGCGTGCTAGCGACGGGCTATAACGTGGTGGACGTGGAGGCTGCCCGTGAGCATGGCATCATCGTCACCAACGTTCCCGCCTACAGCACGGAGAGCGTAGCCCAGATGGTGTTTACCCATCTGCTCACCGTCACGAACCGCACGGAGCACTATGCTGCCCTCAACCGCGAAGGCAGATGGAGCGCCAGCCCCGACTTCTGCTATTGGGACACCCCCATCACAGAGCTGGCAGGCAAGACCTTCGGCATCGTAGGTCTGGGGCATATCGGCCAGCGCGTGGCTGCCATCGCCCAAGCTTTCGGCATGCAGGTCGTGGCCTTCACCAGCAAACCAGCTGATCAGCTGCCGCCCTACATTGCTAAAAGGTCGCTCGACGAGCTGCTGTCAGAGAGCGATGTGCTGAGCCTGAATTGTCCGCTCACGCCAGACACGAAGCACCTGATCAACAGCGAGACGCTGCAAAGGATGAAGCCCTCGGCCATTCTGATCAATACTGGTCGTGGGCCTTTGGTCAAGGATGAAGACGTGGCAGAAGCCCTGCATGCTGGTCGTCTGAGAGCCTTCTGTGCTGATGTGCTCACCGAGGAGCCTCCAAAGGCCGCTCATCCCCTGCTCCACTGCGAGAACGCCTTTATCACGCCCCATATCGCCTGGGCATCCGACGAAGCTCGCGCCCGTCTCGTCGATATCGCCATCAACAACATCCGAGCTTTCTGCGAAGGAGTTCCACAGAACGTAGTATAACAGAAATCCCTCGGCTGTTGCCGAGGGATATTCATATGTAAGAAACACTCTTTATTTGCAATAGCGGACCTCTATCACCTTCCAATCGATGATCTGCCAAAGGGCAGTCAGGTGATCAGGACGACGGTTCTGATAGTCCAGATAATAGGCATGCTCCCAGACATCGAAAGTCAATAAGGGTTTCAAACCTTTCTGAATGGGGTTGGCAGCATTCGTTTCCTGAGTAATCACAAGCTTGCCATCCTTATCTGCCGACAGCCATACCCAACCAGAACCGAAAAGCGTAGCCCCCTTCTTCTGGAACTCCTCCTTGAAGGCTTCGAACGAGCCAAAGTCGCGAGCGATGGCATCAGCCAATTGTCCCGTTGGTTGATTATCAGCTTTTGGCGCAGCAAACTGCCCGAAGTACAAATTATGGTTCAGTATCTGCCCAGCGTTATTGAGCATACCACCCTCAGCCTTCAATAGAATCTCTTCCAAAGGCAATCCAGCCAAAGGACTTCCTTCCAACAGCCCGTTGAGGTTATTCACATATCCAGCCAAATGCTTTCCGTGATGGAAACCAATCGTCTCTTTACTAATCACAGGCTCCAACGCCTCCGGCGCATACGGCAGCGCCATTAATTCAAATGTCTTCATATCTATACCTTTGTTATCCAATCAGCTTGTCAGCCAACGCCTTCAGTTGGGCTTTTTGTTCGTCAGTGAGGGTCAGGACATCGGTGCCCCAGGACTCGGCAGGAACGGCGATGCCGACCTGATCTTTCAGCACATTGGCCTTGATGAAGGTGAGCAGCTCCGTGAGCTTGGCCCTGCAATCTGCAGTGGCGGCCTTGCCGCCTGCACCACTGAGGGCTACGGGCTTGCCATTGATACAGGTGGGCGTAGCATAGTCCATCGGCTTCACTGGACGAGAGAGCCAGTCGAGCAGGTTCTTCAGGTGACCTGGATAGCTCATGTTATACTCGGGGGTAAAGATCCACAGCGCATCAGCCTCGCTGACGGCCTTACGGATGCGGGCCACAACCTCCAACTCTGGCTGCTCGATGTCCTGATTCAGCAATGGCAGGTCGCTGTAATCGAGTTCCTGAACTTCGGCACGTTGGCCGATTATCTCCTTAGCCACAAGGGCTACCTGACGATTGAAGGACTTTGCCCTCAACGAACCAATAATAAACAGAATCTTCTTCATATCTTTCAGTTTTTAGCATTCTGCTGCAAAGATAGTGATTTTTTTCAAATTGTGGGACATTTTTGAAAAAAAATAAGGGAGGAGTGACACGTTTTGGTCGCTCTTCCCTTTTCGAGACTCCACTGAGTCTCATTTTTTTCATAGATTGATTCAAGTTAACATCGGCAGGGCTTTGTCAATCATCTTTGAAAGACATTGCAAAGGTAATGAATTATTTGATATATTCAAAATATTTTCACTGAAATTTTGTTGTCTTTTTTATTATTTAACAAATAGTCATAATAGTGTAATAAATACAATATAATCAGATGTTTTACGAATATCTATCTTTCCTAATAACTGAAAAATCGTTCAGATTTTTCCAATTGTATAAATTATAAAAATGTATCAAATATTCAATATTTATCTACTAATCTTTAATAAAGGCCTGTTAAAAAATGCAAAAGTAGTTTCGTCCCCTTTATCGGAAAAACTCACAATAAATTTGGTATTTCGTTCGATTTTAACTATCTTTGCAGGCATGAAAGAATTTCAGTATCATATTTTTGCGCCGTATAGGGTGTGTCCTTTGGGGGCGCATGTGGATCATCAGCATGGATTGGTGACGGGATTTGCAATTGACAAGGGGGTGGATCTTTGGTTTGACATCAACCAGGATGGCCATGTGCATCTGGAATCGAGAACCTTTGAAGGATTGGTTGATTTCGATATTGATGCTCCTACCCAAGTCAAGGAACGCCATTGGGGCGACTATGCCCGAGGGGCTAAGTATGCGCTGAAGAAGCGATTTGAGCTGAAGAGGGGTATTACAGGTGTGATACAAGGATCGTTGCCTGTGGGTGGATTATCATCTTCTGCTGCTGTTTTGATCGCTTATGTGATGGCCTTTGCCAAGGCGAATGACATCACCTTGCAGCCCTTTGAAGTGGTGAAGATTGCATCAGAGGCTGAGCGCGAGTATATAGGTCTAAACAATGGATTATTGGACCAGGCGTGTATCGCACTGGGTAAGAAGAACGGATTGCTCTTCCTCGATTGTGACAGTAACGATTGGCGCATCATCAAGCGGAATCCTGAGATGCCGGAGTTTGAGATTGGTATCTTCTTCTCGGGTCTCACGCGCTCGCTCGTGAATTCCGATTATAATCTCCGTGTGTTTGAGTGTAAGACAGCTGCATGGAACATGCTGGCCTATACCGAGCAACCGCTGAAGACTTTCGACAAGACGTTCCTAAGGGATATTCCTAAGGCGACATTCGAGAAGACACGCATCGCCATGCCTGCGAGATTTGCCCGTAGAGCTGAGCATTTCTACTCGGAGTACAGGCGTGTCAGACAGGGCGTTACAGCCTGGGAGTCGGGCAATCTGAAGCTTTTCGGCAAACTGAGCTTCGACTCGTGCGAGAGTTCCATACATAATTACGAATGTGGAAGTCCTGAACTCATTGCCATTTATGAGATTATGAGGAGTCTGCCCGGGGTCTATGGTGGCAGATTCTCCGGAGCTGGCTTCAAGGGGGCTTGTATCGCACTGGTAGATCCGGCCTACAAGAATGAAATCCAGAAGGTTCTTACTGAGCGTTATCTGGATCAGTTCCCTGAGTATGAGAAGACTTTCCAGGTGTTCTGGGTCTGTCCTGATGACGGGGCAAGGTTTGTGTGAAAGCCAGACAGAATAACATAAGGACATTTATTTATGCAAAAGATAGATTTAAACGGAAAAACAATCTTAGTGACTGGTGGAGCGGGGTTTATTGGCTCGAACCTGATTATGAGACTGTTTAAGGATACACAGGGCTCGACGATTATCAATATCGACAATGAGAATGACTACTACGACCCTGCACTCAAGACATACAGGCTTGAGCAGTTAAAGGTGAAAAGTGAACAGTCTAAAGTGAGCTATCACTATATCAAAGGGGATATTGCGGATAAGGCGACCATTGATGGCATCTTCGAGGCGTATAAACCCCAGATTGTGGTGAATCTGGCTGCACAGGCTGGGGTTCGCTACAGTATCACGAATCCAGATGCGTATATCATGAGTAACATGATGGGATTCTATCATATCCTGGAAGCCTGCCGTCACAACCCTGTAGAGCATTTGGTCTATGCCTCTTCGAGCTCGGTTTATGGGGGCAACAAGAAAGTGCCTTTCTCGACTGACGACAGGGTGGATAATCCAGTTTCACTCTATGCAGCTACGAAGAAATCCAACGAGTTGTTTGCGCATTGCTATTCGAAATTGTATGATATCCCTACTACGGGCTTGAGGTTCTTTACTGTCTATGGCCCTGCAGGAAGGCCTGATATGGCTTATTTCGGGTTTACCAACAAGCTGCTGAAAGGTGAGACCATCCAGATATTCAACTATGGTAACTGTCGCAGGGACTTTACGTATGTGGATGATATCGTGGAGGGTATTGTGCGCGTGATGCAGGGGGCTCCCTCTAAGCAGAAAGGTGAGGACGGGCTGCCTGTGCCACCATACGCTATATATAATATAGGTGGTGGTCAGCCTGAGAATCTCTTGGACTTTGTGCAGATTCTGCAGGAGGAGCTGGTCAGGGCTGGGGTATTGCCTCAGGACTTTGACTTCGAGGCTCACAAACAGCTGGTGCCTATGCAGCCTGGGGATGTGCCTACGACCTATGCTGATGCTGCAGCGCTGGAAAGGGATTTCGGGTTTACACCGAAGATTACGTTGCGCGAAGGGCTTAGAGCTTTCGCAGAATGGTATAAGAGTTATTACGGATGAAGAATATAGTCATTGCAGCAGGATATGCGACAAGGCTGGGAGAGTTGACCAAGAATTATCCCAAGCCCTTGTTGAAGATCGGAGAGAATACCATCTTGGGGAGGATGTTGGATGATATCGACCAGATTCCTGAGATTGATGAGCATATCATCATTTCCAATCATCGGTTTGCCAATATTTTTGGGGATTGGGCTAAAACAACCCATTACAAAAACAAACTGACCATTGTGGATGATGGTACTGAGACCAATGAGACAAGACTTGGGGCTGTGTGTGATCTGCTGTTTGCGATGGAGAAGCTCCAGATAGATGATGACATGCTGGTGGTGGCAGCAGATAACCTCCTGTTCTTCAGTTTCCAGGAGTTTGTGGATTTCGCCCGCGCCAAGGGGACATCGTGTATCATGTGTCATGAGCAGCCTTCAATAGAGAAACTGCAAAGGACCGGGGTCGTAGAATTGGATGAGAGCCACCAAGTGCTGGGCATGGAGGAGAAGCCTCAGGTGCCTAAGAGTCACTGGGCTGTGCCACCATTCTATATCTATCTGAAGAAGGATCTGGACCTGGTGAGGCATTCAGTCGAGAACGGCTGTGGCAAGGATGCACCAGGGAATCTGGCGCATTATATGGTAGAGCATACCGAGATGCATGCCTGGCCCATGAGTGCCGGAAGGTTTGATATCGGAAGCCTGGATACCTACTATGAGGCGGTAAAACGCTTCGGCTGATAAAAAAACTCAAAGAATATTTGTTTTTTTGCTTCCTTATTTGTACCTTTGCAGCGGTTTTGGAGAATAATGGGAAATGAAGAATCCGTTTGACAAGATATTAAACTGGTATTTCACAAAGAATTCATTGCCGTATTGGTGCATTCTTCTGATAGATTGTGCCATTATTGTGTGCAGTGGCATGCTGACCTATTGGATCTTCAATAGTGCCGTTTTGCTGTTTGAGAATACGCTGCAGGTACTGAATACACTCTTCTGTTTTGTTTTGCTGAGTATGCCGGGGTTCAGGTTGTTCCACACCTACTCGGGTTTTATGCGTTATGCGAGCTTTGTCGACCTGATGCGTGTGGCCTATGGCAATATCGTGTCATTGGTTCTTGTGCTTATCGCACAGTTGGGTATGGACATGTTGCCTGGACATCTGTTCGCACATTTCAATACGACGAGTATCTTCCTTATCTATATCATCGCGACGCTCTTTATGTGGGGGCTTCGTATCTTCGTGAAGACGTTATACGACGTGGCATTCTCGAATTCGAGGGCTGTCCGTGTGCTTATCTATGGTGCGATGTCAGGTGGTGTGGGTCTGGCGAAGAATATCCAGAGTCAGCGCCCGAGGCGTTATGTGGTGAAAGGTTTCATCACTCACCATAAGAACACGAAGCACCAGCTGATCATGGGTGAGAAGGTCTATTCTATCTATGACGACCTGGGCGAGATCATCAAGAGTAATGATATCGAGGGTGTGCTCGTGTCGCCTTATCGTACCCAGGAGTTCCGTAAAAACCAAGAGCTGCAGGATACCATCCTTGGTGCGGGTGCAAAGATCTATATGGCCCAAAATGCCAAGGAGCTGAATGATGAGGAAACTAACGGTACCACTACTAATCCTGTGCAGTTGCAGGAGGTGAGTGTGGAAGACCTCTTGCCGAGAGATGAGATTCGCGTGGATTTGAAATCGGTAGAAGAGCTCATCTCTGGTCAGCGTGTGATGATTACGGGTTCTGCGGGTAGTATTGGTTCTGAGATGGTGCGTCAGGTGGCGCAGTTCAAACCTGCAGCCATGATGCTGATCGACCAGGCAGAGACACCTGAGCATGATATCCGTCTGATGATGGAGAAGCAATATCCCGGTATTCCTGCTGAGACGGTGGTGACGAGCATCTGTAACGAGGCTCATATGGAGCATATCTTCAAGCGTTTCCAGCCTGACTACGTGTTCCATGCTGCTGCCTATAAGCATGTACCGATGATGGAGGATAACCCTTCAGAGGCGGTGCTGAACAATATCTACGGCACAAAGGTTATTGCTGACCTGAGTGTGAAATACGGGGTAAAGAAGTTTGTGATGGTGTCAACAGACAAGGCTGTGAATCCAACGAATGTGATGGGTTGTTCAAAGCGTATCTGTGAGATCTATGTGCAGAGCCTCGATCAGGCCATCAAGGAGAAGAAGATATCGTCGTTCTTGTCGACACTGACGAATAAGATGAGTTTTATCACACCTGGCATGATGGGTGGCCCCTCGGCACGTACGCAATTTGTGACGACGCGTTTCGGTAATGTCCTGGGCTCGAACGGCAGTGTGATTCCTTTGTTCCGTGAGCAGATCAAGGCTGGTGGCCCTGTGACAGTGACGGATGAGCGTATCGTGCGTTTCTTTATGTTGATTCCTGAGGCTTGTAAGTTGGTGCTGGAGGCTGGAACAAAGGGTAACGGTGGTGAGATCTTTGTCTTCGATATGGGGCAGCCTGTGAAGATTGCTGATCTGGCCAATCGTATGATCAAGCTTTCGGGTGCGAAGAATGTAGAGGTGAAGTTTACTGGCTTGCGTCCTGGTGAGAAACTCTATGAGGAGGTGCTGAATGAGCTTGAGGGTACGAAGCCGACATTCCATGAGAAGATTCGTATTGCCGAAGTCCGTGAATATGATTATCAGCGTGTTTGCAAGGATATAGATGAACTAATTGCTGTATCAAAGCGGTTTGATGATATGGCAACAGTCAAGAAAATGAAAGAAATTGTTCCAGAATATGTTTCGAATAATTCTGTTTACGAACAATTAGATAAATAAAGAATCCCAGCCACATGGCTGGGATTCTTTTATTTGATGATGCAACCGCCATTGGGTTGGAGAGTGATTTTGAGATTCCCTTTTTTGTCGAGTTTGAGAGGGGCGAGGGTTGGTTCACCTTTCTTGTTGTCGACGTAGAGTTGTGAGAGGGATGGGAAGTCCTTCAAATCAAGGGTAATTGTCAGGGGCTCGGGGAGAGCATTTAATCCTGCGATATACCAGCGGCCAGTGGTGGACTTGCGGGCGAGGATGACATATTTACCGGGATAGCCATCGATGAAGCGAGTTTCTTCCCAGGTTGTGGGAATCTCGCGCAGGAAGTCGAGTTCAAACTGAGGGAGTTCATCGAGGTTATTGGGTTGCATGGCTACACACTGGACGGAGGTCTGCATGATGATACCAGAGGCCATTTCGAAGATATCGGTGGTCTTACGAGTATGACGGCTCTTGTTGTCGCGTGACATCCATTTATTCATGATAATACCTCCCCAGTCCATAGATGCTGTGGCATTACGACAGAAGGGATGGAGGGTGAGATCAAAACCCTCACGAATGGTGGCTCCCTCACCAAAGAACAGGTTCTCGGAGGCGAGAACTGCCTCTGAGGCCACGTAGTTGGGATACATGCGTTCCCAACCTCTGGGGATGGTACAGCCGTGGAAAATGACTTGCAGACCATATCGGTTAGCATCTGAGAGGATATCCTCGTAGAGGCGCATGGTCTCTTGTTTGTCACCTCCGAAGAAGTCGACCTTGATGCCTTTGATGCCGATGGACTGCATCCATTTCATCTCGCGCTCACGGGCGATAGCTGTGTTCATACAGTCGCGTGGCGTTTGTGGGGCATCGTTCCAGAAGCCATTGGAGTTGTACCAGAGCATGAGATGTACACCTTTTGACTGGGCATATTTAGAGAGTTCCTCAATGCGGTCACGACCAATCTGTGTGTCCCACCAGTTGTCAACGAGGCAATACTCGAAGCCCATCTTTGAGGCGAGGTCAATGAACTGTACCTGGTCATCATAATTGATGGAGTTGTCCTGCCAGAGGAGCCAGCTCCAGGTGTAGCGGCCTGGTTTGTAATCGATACTGGGCTTGTAGAGGGGCTTCACGACATCATAGCTGATAGTGGTCTCAACAATTGGTTTCGGGGTCGAGCCGATGGTTATTGTGCGCCATGGGGTCTCGCCTGGTAATGGTATGGCTGCGAAATCAGTGCCATATCCATTATTCTCTCCACGATCCGGATAAGCCACAGTATACCCTACCCCAGCCTGATAATCAGAGAGGTGAGAGCCGCAGTAGCCTGAGGTTACCCCCGTCTCACTGACTAATGCCCAAGCATTAGGCAAATGAAACAATGCCGGGAAAATATACCCATGTCCGAATTGGGATTCAACATTCATCGGGGCATCAGCAGAGTAGCCTTCTTCATAGGAAGGCTTGGTCTGTTCCCAACCTGATTCGGGGCCTATCTGGGGAGAGATGAAGGTTGTGGTACCGTCGGGGAAGTTAAAGCTACTGAGTTCAGAGAGAATACGCGCGCGCTTGTACTCTTTCTTATCAATGGTCTGACGGGGAATCAGATAGCGGAAGGCAATATCGTTGTCGGAGACCTGGAAAAGTACCGAGAATTTGCGTCCGTCTTTGTTCTGAAGATCCAAGGTCAGGGTATTGGCCTTATAAGAGGCTGACGAGGCCTTGGTGCCACGCATTTGATAAGACGAGTTTACAGTTGACTGTTTACAGTTTACTGTTGAGAGGTCTTTGGACAGATCGCCAAGGCTCGTCTTGAGACCTAGGGCTGAGGGCTCCATAACCTGTACTCCACCAAGTGTGGCTGAATAATACAATCGGCCACCAGCATCACTCACTGTCACCACCAGATTACCATCAGGTGATGAAACAATAACGTCACCAGCCCAAGCGAGGACTGATGACGCCATAATCATTGATAAAAGAAAAAGTCTTCTCATTATAATAACTGTTCACTTTCGATATCCTTGAAATACTTATAGGTGCTGACCTTCAGATCATCGGCTGCCTCCTCATCGCTAACGATGATGCCATGCTCGTGCATCTGGAGGGCAGAGATGGTCCACATGTGGTTGACGCTACCCTCGATAGCAGCCTGGAGGGCGCGTGCCTTGGCATGACCATTCACGAGAATCATCACCTCACGGGCGTCCATGACAGTACCAACACCAACGGTGAGAGCATGAGCAGGAACGTTCTCGGGCTTGCCACCAAAGAAACGGCTGTTAGCGATACGTGTATCGGTGGTGAGGGTCTTCATACGTGTTCTGGAGCGCAGTGAAGAGCCAGGCTCATTGAAAGCAATATGACCATCAGGGCCGATACCTCCAATGAAGAGGTCGACACCACCAGCCTCCTGAATCATCTCCTCATAGTGCTTGCACTCAGCCACAAGGTCAGGAGCATTACCATTGAGGATGTGGATGTTCTCCTTCGGACAGTCGATATGATCGAAGAGATTACGGGCCATGAAGGCATGATAGCTCTCAGGATGGGTCTCAGGCAGACCGACGTACTCGTCCATGTTGAAGGTAATCACGTTCTTAAATGATACCACTCCTGCACGGTTAGCCTCTACGAGGTAGTTGTACATACCAACAGGTGAAGAGCCTGTCGGTAAGCCCAGCACGAACTTATGGTCGGGCGTCGGGTTGAACTTGTTGATACGCTCGATAACGTGGTTTGCTGCCCACTGTGACATTTTCTGGTAGTCACTCTGAATAATTACTCTCATAATGTTTTGTTTTTGGTTCTTGAATATTTTGGTGCAAAAATACAGTAAATAATTTTTTTTAAGCACGGATTAACACGGATTAACATGGTTTTTTTTTTGTCGCAAATATAAATGACTATCTTTGTACCCAATATGAAAGAATTTGTAATATCAGAGGCGAAGGCTGAGACTGCGGTGCTGGTCGGACTCATCACCAAGGATCAGGATGAAGCCAAGACCAAAGAATATCTCGACGAGTTGGAGTTCCTGGCTGATACTGCCGGGGCTGTCACTGTGAAGCGGTTCACTCAGAAGGTGGGTGGCCCGAGTCAGACCACGTATGTGGGCAGTGGTAAGTTGCAGGAAATCAAGCAGTATATCAAGCAATGTCAGGATGCTTACGACGAGTGGCTCGATGCCCAGGATGCCTCGCTTTTTGCAGAGGGTATGCTGGATGACTCGAAAGCTCCACAGCCGGTAGGTATGGTTATCTTCGATGATGAGCTTTCGGCCAAGCAGATGCGGAATATTGAGAAGGAACTGCAAGTGAAGATTCTCGACCGGACCTCGCTGATCCTGGATATCTTTGCGATGAGAGCCCAGACTGCCGAGGCCAAGGCTCAGGTGGAGTTGGCACAGCATCGCTATATGTTGCCTCGTCTGCAGAGGCTGTGGACCCACTTGGAACGACAAGGTGGCGGATCAGGCTCTGGCGGTGGAAAGGGCTCTGTGGGCCTTCGTGGTCCTGGTGAGACCCAGTTGGAGATGGACCGAAGAATCATCCTGCAGCGTATCACCTTGTTGAAACAGCGCCTCGCAGAGATTGACAAGCAGAAGACGACTCAGCGCAAGAATCGTGGTCGCCTGATCCGTGTAGCCTTGGTAGGTTATACGAACGTGGGTAAGAGCACGATGATGAATCTGCTCGCCAAAAGTGAGGTGTTTGCCGAGAACAAGCTCTTCGCTACCCTCGATACCACTGTCAGGAAGATGACCATCGATAACCTGCCCTTCCTGTTGGCAGATACCGTAGGCTTTATCCGCAAGTTGCCCTCTGATTTGGTCGAGAGTTTCAAGAGTACCCTCGATGAGGTGAGAGAGGCCGATCTGCTGTTGCATGTGGTGGATATCTCGCATCCCGACTTTGAGGAGCAGATCCATGTGGTGGAAGAAACCCTGAAGGAGTTAGGCTGTGCTGACAAGCCTGCCATGCTTGTATTCAACAAGATTGATGCCTACACGTGGGTGGAGAAGGAGGAAGACGACCTGACACCGATGACGAAAGAGAATGTAACGTTGGAGGAGCTGGAGAAGACTTGGATGGGGAAACTGTTTACAGATGACAGTTTACAGTTTACTGGCTCTGGTAGACGGTACCTCGAGTGTCTGTTTATCTCCGCCAAGAACAAAGAGAATATTGACGAACTGCGCGACACTTTATATAAGAGGGTACGCGAGTTGCACGTACAGAAATATCCGTACAACGATTTCCTCTATACAATAGAAGAGTAAAAAGGTAAAAGGGTAAAAAAGTAAAAAGATAAAAATATGAGCGAATTCAGAAACTTAACACAGACTGAGATTGAGGTATTGGAAAACAATGTCTGCTGGGCGGAGGACTGGCAGCGCGTGATGGTGGCTGAAGATTTTAAGCCTTACAACTTCCATCGTGTGATTTTCTATGGTGATATCCGACTGGGAGCCTTCAATAAGATGGTAGAGGTGTCGAAAGGCTTTTTCAAGCATTCGGGCATCAATGACGCCACGCTGAGGAATGTCACTGTGGGTAATGACTGTCTGATTGAGAAAGTGGGTAACTACATCAACAACTATACCATCGGCAACGACTGTTATATCTCGAATATCTGCACGCTTGAGACGACGGATGACGCCACTTATGGTGAAGGATCCATTATCTCTGTGCTTAACGAGATGGGTGATGGTAATGTGACCATCTTCAGAGAACTGAACAGTCAGTTGGCTGCCCTGATGGTGAAACACAATACCGACAAGCAGTTGAAGCATACCATGCAGCAGATGATCGAGGACGAGCTGAGAGTGTCGCGTCCTGATCGTGGCTATATCGGAAACAATGTGAAGCTAATAAATACGAAAGATATAAAGAATACACGCATCAAGGGAGACTGTACGAAAAGAGGTGCTACAGGCCTGTAAGAGAGTACGG
>JAEEGL016966441.1_pt1 | contig 13004 bp, 9 predicted proteins | sample 9134231 | NCBI WGS metagenome assembly JAEEGL01 (sample SAMN16246548, study PRJNA631951) | gut metagenome | biome: gut microbiome; feature: rumen; material: fiber-attached | host: Bos | place: Iran: Karaj | collected 2018-10 | reverse complement strand
CCCTGCTTCTTTCCCTCAATTGCCCTTGACAGATCGTGGATGTTCCGGCTTTCCTGCTGCCGGATCACAGGCAGTTCCGAGATTTGCCCGCCCATACGCCCCTCAATTTTCCTTTTCAGGCCCGGTTTCAGCGGATCGTCCACCGCATCCAGCGCATCCGCAATCAGCCGCCATTCCTTTGGCGTGACACCTACGTTGTCAGTTATGCGGGCGAAATGTTCCGGCACCGCCTCAAGATAGATGTTGCCATGTTCCTTCCCGATGCGGAATCCGCTCTCCCTTAACGACCGCAGATAGCGGTATGCGGTGCGCTCTGTGGTGTTCATTCTGGCCGCGATGCCCCCAATGCTGCAACCATCTCCGGAGAGCAGTGCCAGCACCTGCAGCATTGTATCCAATTTAAAATTCTTGCTTTCAGCATTTTCGTTGTTGCGCTTCATGACTTTCCTGTTTTTTGCAAAGGTAGACAAAATTTTTTTCAAAAAAATATTTTTTGACATTTTTTGTCATAATATCGCGTGTAATTTTGCATCGTCACCAACCCCCTTCACACATGAAAATTTTGAACGGAAAGTGGAGGGGTGGGGTGAAAAAAAGTTTGATTACGATGGTAATGATTGGAATTTTTTAGGAAATTTGCAAAAAGAAAATATTACGGAACAACCATGAGGTTTGAATTGACATTATCGGCTAATTTTAAGGCGTTTGGAAGGCGGATGCCAATAAACTATATGTACGAGTTATCGGCGGCTGTGTATCGGATTCTTGCAAGCGGAAGCGAAAAATATGCCGAATGGTTGCATGAGAACGGTTTTCAATTGGAAAGCGGTAAGGCGTTCAAACTTTTCACTTTTTCGTGGCTGTATCCTGAAAAATACAGGATTTTACGCCAGTCTGGTCAAATTGAATTGCAGTCGGACAAGGTGAAATGGCTGATTTCTTTTTTGCCGGAAAAATCCACGCAGCGGTTTGTAGAAGGTTTGTTCCAAAAACGAATGTTTGAAGTAGGCAACCGGCAGTCGGTTGTGCAATTTCAGGTTAACAGTATTGAAATGCTTCCTCCACCTGTATTTACAGACGCCATGACATTTGAAGCACTTTCTCCCATTATGGTCAGCCAACGATTGGATGACGGTCGTGACAGATATCCTCAAACTGCTGAGGAATTTACCAATGATTCATGGGTACGGGAACGGCTGTTGCATAATCTGTTGGACAAATACGAATCGTTCTTTGGCAGGTCATTTGAAGGCGAGCCTTTTTTCAAGCTTATGACCATGTCTGAACCGAAATCATCATTAGTCACCATTAAGGCTGGCACACCACAGGAAACCAAAGTGCGGGGATTTCTCTGCAAATTGGCTTTGCACTGTCCCGCCGAACTGATGCGCATCGCGTATGAAAGCGGATTGGGAGAAGGGAACAGCCAAGGGTTTGGATACTTGGGGGGTGGAAGGAAAAGGAGAATAAAGGGGTTATTAAAGTGATAATAAAGAAGGAAATATGAGTTTAGATACAGTATTAAAAATAGGAAAGGTGCTCAAGAATTCAAAAAACAGTTTGAAGCACTTTAAGTATGTGCAATCGTGTCCAAAGGACAAGAAAGGGAATTTTCCTTTGTGTCTGTCGTTTAAGGTGGATGACGATTTCTCTATTGATTTTAATAGTGTTTCTATTGTGCCTGAAAATCAAAGAGAAAAATTGTATTATCTGACTTTTAAAACATCAGATAGTGATGGACTCGTGAAATATATTTATGGTGATATTTTTTACGAGACCGTTGGGGCTGTTAAAAATTCATCTCCTGTTGTTTCAGAAAAGGGATATTATAGATTACCAAATCCAAACAATTCTAAGGCTTATCAAAGCGGTTCGTTTGACCGAGGTAATGCCGATTACAACAGCATTATTCAAAAAAGCACAAAAAGCAAAGTTGCGGAATTGGAGCGTATTAGAGTTAAAATGACTAAAAGTATTACTACTATTGAGACAATTTTGAAATATGTTTCAGCAGTGGAATATTATTTTGACAACAAAATGACTACTCCTTTTGCAGATTTTTTGAATAATGAGGAAAATCTTTTTGATATTTCTGTAAAGAACAATTATAATAAGATAAGAAAACAGAGCCGTGAAAAATTGAAAATTACGGAATTTCCCGAAACCGATATTATTGATAGACGGAAAATCTTTGATATGCCTGACAACAGAATTTTTATCCATTTTGATTATAATGGCAAACATTGGTACGAACTGAAAGATAGTTTCGATGCTGTTTCGGCAAAAATGACGGAAGAGTTTGTTGAAGAAACAGAAGATGGTGGTGTGGTTTTAAAAAAATCATTGTATAAAAATCTTTGTTCAGGTGATACTAAAAACGATATTCAATTTCCAAATTTTTCATTGAAAGGGAAAAAGAAAGCCAAATCTTTCACAGATGATGAAATCAACAATTTGTTTTATGCAGCAAGTTATACTTCAAAAGGCAAACCTATTTATAAAACAGACATTAAACTTATAGTGTTGCCATCGGGTAATAATCTTACAGAGGAAGACTATGCGGAGTTTATTGATAAAAATAATGAAACATCAATCGTTAATTCTAACGAATATAGCAACAGCTTGTTTGATTTTGCCGACACGGAAAATAATGATATAACATTATTTGACTTAATTCTTTGTAAAAAAGGTGGTATGACATCTCCAGATTCCGATTTGGTGGAAATTTCTGGTATTGAAAAAAGCAAATTGAGAAACATTAAAGAACGTATATCGGAGATAGCACATGCCATTTATAATGAAAGAAAGCAAGAAATAAGAATAGAAAAAGAATTGTATCCGTTAGTACTAGAATATTCTTTTTTAAATATTTTGGGGACCCCTCAGTATGATGAGAAAACAAAAAGGATGAAATTCGTAGAGAATTCTAAATACCAATCTCATCTAATAAAGGTATTGCCGTTGATATATACCGACAATTATGTACATGATGATGTATTATTACCGTCTTTTATTCGCAATGTGGAAAGTTCAATTCGTTCCGATGACAACAAGTATAAATTTTTGAAATATGATTTAAAATTTTTATTAGGTATTCAAAATATCAAAAATAAAAAATATATGGAAATAACAGAATCTAAAAGTTATCAGTTTGGCCTGAAATTAGGAAAACTTTCAAAACCTCTGAAGAAAGAAATTAATTCGTTTGAAAAAACATATGTTGGTTTACTGACACGCCGGATTTCAACAAAAGAAGATTGTGTGAAATTTGTGAATGACATTTGTGGAAAATTAACCATGCATGAAAAAGTATGGAGTACTTTGTGTGCTGAAGTATGTAATAATTTAGCAAGTCTGTCTTTACAAGAATATGACAAAGAAAAAGTCGCTTTTGGTTTCTTTGAAGGATATTTTAAATATAATACAGTCGATAAACGTAAGGATTTTCAATCTCGTTTAGAAAAAATCCTTGCTGATTACGAGGGGAATGAAGAATTTTCAAATGAAATAAACAAATTAAAAGAATTAACAAAAGAATTAAATAACAATTAATAAGATATTGTCATGGGTACAGAAATCAGAAAATCAGAAATCCTGTTCTTGTACGAAACATCGTACAACATTCCTAACGGCGACCCGTTTACAGGAGAGCAACGCTACGATGATGAAACTAAGAAAATTCTTGTTAGCGATGTAAGAATCAAGCGTTTTATTAGAACATATTTAGAAGATGTCAAGAATCTTTCTATTTATGTAAGTGAAAAAACAGGCGCAGGTAAAACCGATTCAAAAAATGTTTTGAAATGGCTTGCCGAAAACAAAAATGAGAAACAATCAAATGATATTGGTGAAATTCTCAAACAGCAAATCGATGTCAGGTTGTTCGGCGGCATTTCCACGCTTGACGACAAACTAAAAATCAAAGACAAGGAATATATCAACGGACACGTTCAATTTACAGGTCCCGTTCAATTTGCTTTGCTGAATCCGTCGCTGAACGAAGTTGATTTGAGAATGCACCAAAATACTACTCATTTCACCTCCAACGAAGGCAACACACAGGGTTCTATCGGTACAACCACCCTTGTTCCTTATTCTTTAATGCAGATTCACGGTTGGATTAATCCAAAAATTGCTGAAACTACTGGACTTACTCCATCAGATTTGAAACTGATGTACGAAGGTCTTTGGTACGGAACAAGCGGCGAGGGTAGTTCGTTTTCGCGCAGCAAGGTCGGACAAAATTCTGTTCTCTTGGTGGAAATCGTTTACGCTAAATCTAACAAAATAATCTACGGCGCGGATAGACTGATTTCTATCAAAAGCGAGAAAAAAGGAGAAACAATCCGTTGTATTGACGACTACGATTTGGATATCACCAAATTGACTGCATTGAAAGATGACCCAAGGATTGAAAAAGTCCGTTTCTATACTGAAATTCCCAAAATCGAAGAGAAATTTAAAGTGGAAGGCGAAGACAAATTTCTTAACAAATTTGATAAAATGGAACTATGAAAGGTTTTCAATTAGAAATAAAAGGTAATTGGGGACATTTCAAACGACCGGAAACCAACAACAATCCGCTTTCGCACGATTTGATAACCAAAACCGCCTTAATTGGAATGATTGGGGCAGTTTTGGGCGTCGAACGTCAGGAAATGAAATCGTTGTTTCCGCAATTGTCGGAAGATTTGCTTTATGGAGTGCAGTTGCTGCATCCTGTAAAAAAGATTTCGTGGGGTTTTACAAGTCATACCGCTATAAATCCTACGGCTGCAGGTACTCCGAAATATTTTGAATTTTTGCGGGAACCAGCTTTTTCTGTATGGATTGCATTGCGAAATAAACGGTTAGAAAAATTGTATGACAGTTTTTTAGATGCTGTAAAAAATGGTGATGCGGAATATCAGCCCATTTTGGGATGGCATAATTGTCCGGCTGAACTAACGTTTGTATCATCGGGAGAATTTTCGGATGAGAAAAATGGTGAGTTTAACACAGGAGGTTTCGTTGTTGCAGGATGCAAACCTAAAATTGAAGGAGAATTCAGAATCGGGTTTGATAAGTTGCCGACGTACCAAAACGATGATTTTTGGAATCTTCCCGATAAATATGTCAACATAGTTTACCCTGATTGCTCACACAGGATGACTGTAGAAGGCAAGTATTATGTTTATAACGATGGTAACAAAACAGAAAATCTATGTCTGATATAACAGCATATAAATCGCATCCCGACAAGTTGTTGGTAGAGCATATCAAAGGTGTTGTGAAGAATGTCAGCTGCCGTACTGATTCCATAATTGCGGAAACAGCCGCTGTATTTCACGACTTGGGCAAAATGAATCCAAATTTCCAAGCAAAGTTGGAAGGTAAAACGCCCAAAGAATATTCAAACCACTCGCTTTTGTCGGCCTATGCTTTTTATTGTACAGTTTTAGCAGATAAAAACAAATCTTTATCCACAAATGAAATAATTGGGATAATAGTCCTGATTGCCAAACATCACGGGAATCTTCCCGACTTTTGTCCATCAGGAATCGACGCGTATCTTTTGTCAAAAAACGAGATTAAGGAATTGTTTTCTTTTTTAAAAAACACTGATTTGCCGTTTTATGATTATGTCAATTACTTTTATCAAGTTGCTGATTTTAGCAGCTTTGTAAAAGACTCAAGAGTTCAAAAGTGTTTTTTAGAGAGATTGGTGTTCACACCCAAACATAATGATGCTCCTCTGCATTATTTTTTGACTATGCAATCAGCGTTTGCCAATTTGGTTCAGGCAGATAAGGCTGACGCTGCAAGATTCGAGTCTTATGTTAAAGAGGATAAAGATGATGTTGATACTTTTTCGGGCATTTTTTGTAGAACGCTTGATGCTTTTTTGAACACATTGAACCAAAATTCTGATTTAAACATACTGAGGACAAAAATACGATGTGAGGCTGTTAAAAACATAAACGATTTGTTACCGAAAGGGAAGAGAGTTTTTGACCTAACAAGTCCCACGGGTTCTGGCAAAACCTTGATGCTGTTATCGTTAGCGGCGGAAATTATCAAACAGAAAGGCTCAAAGAGAATCATTTATGCTTTGCCCTTTTTGTCAATAACCGAACAAGTGGAAAAGGAAGTCCTAAAGATATTCAAAGTGTACGAACAATACATACAACGTATTGATTCAAAATCAGTTAATTCGCGTCTTGATGAGATCCAAAACGAATTGGATTCAATGCCTGATGAAGAAAAAATCGAGGAACTAAACGCTTTGGACTTTAGGGCGGAAACATTCTCCTATCCTTTGATAGTCACAACATTTGTAAGATTCTTTGAGTCGCTTTTGAGCAACAGAAATTCTGTTTTACAAAAACTTCCCAATTTTTCAAACTGCGTTTTCCTTTTGGACGAAATTCAGGCTCTGCCGCCAAGATTATATGGATTCTTTGTCGCTTATCTGTCAAAGTTCTGTGAAATGTTTGATAGTTATGCAATTATATCCACGGCTACGCAGCCTAATTTCGAATTGCCTGATTATGACGGCAACATAAAAGCATTTTTCTCTGATTATGAAAAACCCGCGCCATTGCTGCCGCTGAGTTACTTCAAAAACGATTTGTTTAATAGATATGCCATAATATACAAAGCTGAAATCATTGATATTCATTCTCTAATCGAAATGGTAATTAAAGAAGACAATTCTGTTTTACTGATTTTGAACACGATTGATGATACAAAAGAAGCCTATAATTTGTTGTCGGATAGGTTTGATGGTTCGTTAATTCTCTTGAATACTCATTTTACACCTTATGATAGGAAGAAAAAAATACAAGAGGCGAAAGACAAACTTGCATCAAATGACAAAGTTATAGTTATTTCTACTCAATTGATTGAGGCGGGCGTAGATATTGACTTTCCAATTGTTTATCGTGATTTTACAACAGTTGCAAGTATAGTGCAGTCGGCGGGACGTTGTAACCGAAACGGCAAAATGCCACAAAAAGGCAGAGTTGTTCTTTTCAAACTGAAGAACAATGATAAAATACGTTATGAGTTGATTTTTAATGGTAATGACAGTGTTTGGATTAACTATACATCAAATGCTTTTGTTGAAGTTTTTTATGAGGAGAAATCTTTGTTGGCTGTTCAAAAATTATTTTTTGACCAAATTCAATCAGAAACAAAGTTTGCACATTACGGTAAAAATCTTGAAAACGATCTCTTGAAGGATATACAATCGTGTATGTTTGACAAAATAGGTCATTTCAGACTTATTGATGAAGACATTTTTGGGACGGAAAGGCGATACTATATTCCTAAAGATGAGTTTGATAACAGTTTTAACGTTTTGCTTGCTAAACAAAAAGAACTACTTGAGTTGTATAGATGCAATTCGGACTTTTTGTTAGTAAAAGCAAAGAAAAAGGATATAGAGACGCATTTGAAAAAAATGTCAGATAGGATTGTACAAGTTCGTTTGAAAAGAGATCAAAATGGTCCTTTATCTGTCAATGAGCCGTATTTTGATTTGAATGAAATAAGTTTAAATAGTTATAGTTTTGAAAAGGGAGTGGCGTTGGAGAATGATGAAATAATTCTCTAGCCAAAATCGTTTTTCACCAAGCAATATTAACAGGAATAAATCGTTATATTTACATGAAGATAGAGGTAAAAGAATGTCAGAATGTTGAGTTCAAGCGCAGTTGGAGAGACGAGTACCTTAAGTGGATCTGTGGTTTCGCCAATGCGCAAGGTGCTGTGATGTACATCGGAGTGGATGACAATAGGGAACCGTATGGTTTGCCGGATGCTAACAGGCTTCTTGAAGACATTCCGAACAAAATCGTCACGACACTTGGATTGGTGGTTGATGGGGATCTTCGAAATCAGGATGGTAAAGAATATCTGGAAATGAGAATCGAGTCCGCCAAGGTTCCTGTCAGTTATCGTGGAAAATATTATTACCGCTCCGGCAGTACTTTGCAAGAATTGACCGGCACAGCGTTGACGGATTTTCTGATGCGCAAGCTGAACACCACGTGGGACGCGGTTACTGAACCGTCGGCCACAATTGACGATATCGACCTGCAGGCAGTCGCCTATTTTGTGGAAGCCGCCATTCGCGAAGGAAGAATACAAGTGGCTGCAAGAAATGATTCTGTTGAACAGTTGCTACGCCGATTGCATCTTATCGACCAGCGCAACGGCCAGCTTACGATGGCCGCCCTGCTGCTTTTTGGCAAGGATGTGGAGCAGTGGAATATGACCGTTGCATTCCGTTTGGGACGATTCGGAAACAACCAGGCTGATCTGATCCTACAGGATCGTATAGTCTGCCCGCTGATTGAAATGCCCGATATGGTGGTGGACACATTACGGAGCAAATACCTTGTCTCTCCAATCCATTATGAGGGTTTGCGGCGTAAGGAACCGTTGGAGATTCCCGAAGAAGGGTTGCGGGAGATGATTTGTAACGCCATTATCCACAAGGACTATACAGGCACTTTTATCCAAATGAAGGTGTTTGACGACCGTATTACGTTATGGAACGGTGGAAAGCTGCCTCCCGACTATACAGTGGACAAACTGATGGAGCACCACGAATCCCATCCAAGAAACCGTTTGATGGCCAATGTGTTTTACCTTGCCGGATTTATAGAGGCATGGGGAAGGGGTTATGAGAAGATTCATGACACTTTTGCGGCAGAGAATTTGGAAATGCCAAAATTTGAAGAGGTGCGTGGCGGTATGTTAGCTACGATAAAACGGGAGTTTTTTGTGGCATTGCAGACTAAAAATGAAAATGATAATTCCGCGGAAAAGAATGTGGCTGATAACAATTCTAAAATCAATGATTTAAAAGATTCTACTACGACAAAAACTACGACAAAAACTACGACAAAAACTACGACAAAAACTACGACAAAAACTACGACAAAAATTTTAAATGCCATTCGTGAAAATCCTAAAATTAGCCGCAAACAGTTGGCTCAAATATGCGGACTTACCAGCGATGGAATAGATTGGAATTTGAAGCAATTGCGTGATAAAGGTGTTGTTCGTAGGGTGGGGTCCACAAATGGTGGTCATTGGGAAATTATAGAGCAATAATTTTTCTCTGTATGCAAATCACCGGTACTCATTTCAGTTACTATCAAGTCTGCCACCGCAAACTATGGCTCTTTGCCAACGGCATCAACATGGAGCAGAATTCCGATTTGGTGTATGCTGGCAAACTGATTCATGAGGAAAGCTATCCGCAACGTTCGGAACGTTATGAAGAGATTGAAATGGATGGAATAAAGGTGGATTATTATGATGCCAAACGGAAGGTGATTCATGAAATCAAGAAATCGGACAAGGTGGAGCAGGCGCATGAGTGGCAATTGAAATACTACCTGTATGTTTTTGAACGGAACGGTATTGATGGAGTGAGCGGTATTTTGGAATATCCCAAACTTCGCAAGATTTCTGAAGTAATTCTGAGTGAAGTGGACCGGACAATAATCCGCGAAATGGAACAGGAAATCTGTGAAATAATTGACAATGAAGTCTGTCCTCTGCTTGAAAAGAAAAAAATATGCAGAAACTGTAGCTATTTTGACTTCTGCTATTCGGGTGAGGAGGAGGAAAAATGAAAAAGACCTATTACCTGTTCAATCCCGGTGTGTTGGAGCGGAAGGACAACACATTGAAATTTACCCCTTTTGAGGAGGATGGCAACGGGGAGTTGATGAAGCCGGGCCAGCCCCGCTACCTTCCGGTGGAAGACGTACAGGAACTCTATGTGTTCGGCTCACTGCGGGCAAACAGCGCCTTGTACAATTTTTTGGGACAGAAGGATATTACGGTACATTTTTTCGATTATTATGAAAACTATACCGGTTCGTTCATGCCTCGTGACGGGCTTCTTTCCGGACGGATGCTGCTGGCACAGACTGCACATTATCAGAATAAGAAAAAGCGACTGGCATTGGCACAGAAATTCATTGATGGTGCTGCCGCCAACATGCTCAAGAATCTCAGTTATTATGACCGTCGTGGCAAGGATTTGCAGCCGTTCATTGAAAAGATTGGGGAATTGTCTCAAACGATTCCTGCGACTGCTGCGGTGGATGAACTGATGGGTGTGGAAGGAAACATGCGCATGACCTATTATGATGCTTTTAATCTGATTATTAATGATTTTTCTATGAACGGACGTAGCAAGCAGCCACCGAAAAACGAAGTGAATGCGCTCATCTCGTTCGGAAACATGATGTGTTATTCGCAGTGTTTGAGGGCAATCCATCAAACGCAGCTGAACCCGACCATAAGTTATCTGCATACGCCCGGAGAACGCCGTTTTTCGCTTTGTCTGGACATTTCTGAAATCTTCAAGCCTGTCATAGTGGACAAGATTATTTTCAAGGTGTTGAATAAAAGGGAAATCCAAGAAAAACACTTTGACCGGAAGATGAACCGTTGTCTGTTGAATGAAAGTGGCCGGAAAATTTTTGTCAAGAATTTTGAGGACAAACTGAACGAAACCATTCAGCATCGCAAGTTGGGACGCAGTGTGAGTTACAAGCATCTGATCAAACTTGAATGTTACAAACTGTGCAAGCACTTGTTGGATATGGAGGAATATAAACCATTAAAAATGTGGTGGTAGCATGTATGTGATTTTGGTCTATGACATCGGGGAAAAACGTGTCGGCAAGATGCTGAAACTATGCCGTCAGTATCTGAATTGGATTCAGAACTCTGTTTTTGAAGGGGATATATCAGAGGTAAAGTTGACAGAACTGAAATTAAAGGCAAAGAAAATAATGGATTTGGAATCGGACAGCCTCATTGTGTTCAGCAGTGAGGCAACAAAATGGATGCGCAAGGAAATAGTTGGAAAGGAGAGGGGAGAAGTGGACGTTTTCTTGTGACATGGGTTGTCAATGTACCATATTGAGTGCGAAAAACTGCCCCCTAAAAAATTATTTGTTCTTTGACATGCTGAAAATAAATGTAATATACAATTGTCGAAGCTCCGGTGTTTTTTTATGATTAAACATTGACGATTTTTGATTACTTTTGCATTGTCTTTACAAATTTAGAAGTGGTTGAAAATCAGCATTACTTCATAACATTTTGTAACGGCTCTTAATCGAACCATAAGGAATTGAAATAACAGATAGCCGCCGACCTTAATTTACCGCTATTTTCCCTCTTAATCGAACCATAAGGAATTGAAATCACCGTATGAGCCTGCCGATGCCGCACCCTTATAGCTCTTAATCGAACCATAAGGAATTGAAATTATTGTTGTGCAATGTGCAAAAGAGCCTTCTTCTCTCTTAATCGAACCATAAGGAATTGAAATTGCGGTAGAACAGCTCGTCGAAATAGATGTCGTCGCCGCTCTTAATCGAACCATAAGGAATTGAAATCATCTTGCGCACCACCCGTGCGAACATCTCCCACCTCTTAATCGAACCATAAGGAATTGAAATGAGGACATTCTCTTCCTTTCCATTCTGTCACTTTCATACTCTTAATCGAACCATAAGGAATTGAAATAACGTAAGCAACATATCTACTGCAGGCGCATCCTACTCTTAATCGAACCATAAGGAATTGAAATCGAAATCTCTTCTGTTTGATTTTTATCAAGGCAACTCTTAATCGAACCATAAGGAATTGAAATGTTGTAGGATTATTTAAATAAACATTTTCCAACCCTGCTCTTAATCGAACCATAAGGAATTGAAATAAGGATGCGACCGGGACTTCAATTCTTTAAAAAGTTTCCTCTTAATCGAACCATAAGGAATTGAAATAAAAAAGCGTGTCAAGAACGCACAGGATGAAATCCACTCTTAATCGAACCATAAGGAATTGAAATACTTGTGTGCTTTTTACTTTAATATAAGCAAAACCCTCTTAATCGAACCATAAGGAATTGAAATTAGGAAAAAAAATTTATGGTAAGGATATAAAGGCAACTCTTAATCGAACCATAAGGAATTGAAATCGCAGTTCACGCAATCGTTCCCATGCTTGGATGCCGTGCTCTTAATCGAACCATAAGGAATTGAAATTTCCATCTTTGGCGGTGTTGTGATAAGCAGCGGAGCTCTTAATCGAACCATAAGGAATTGAAATAAAAAATGCGTGATTTGAAGGTGACAGCCCAAAAACTCTTAATCGAACCATAAGGAATTGAAATCTACATGACGAGGGAGGAGATCGCAAAGGAGCCGCACCTCTTAATCGAACCATAAGGAATTGAAATCCACTAACCCGCGAATAGGCACCTACTTTGAGGCACTCTTAATCGAACCATAAGGAATTGAAATGTTGGAGACGGTCGCTTCATTGGGCACAACGGTCCTCTTAATCGAACCATAAGGAATTGAAATAAATATTACGGATATTCACTCAATAATGGCGGTGATCTCTTAATCGAACCATAAGGAATTGAAATTTGAACAAATCGCCCACAACGCCCGTTTCCTCTTCTCTTAATCGAACCATAAGGAATTGAAATGTGGATAACACGCTGCAAGTTGAAAACATTATCCGGAAACTCTTAATCGAACCATAAGGAATTGAAATCGGATTGGTACGCACATAGAAGTTGCCCTCCCCGACTCTTAATCGAACCATAAGGAATTGAAATGTCCATATTCTTTGTGCCGAAGATGTCAATGTCGGCCTCTTAATCGAACCATAAGGAATTGAAATAGGAGACGCAGCTGAAGCGGCTCTACGCGCAGCTGACTCTTAATCGAACCATAAGGAATTGAAATAGAAGATGGCCACCGGTCAGGAGTTCCTGCAGTACGCTCTTAATCGAACCATAAGGAATTGAAATAACTTTATTGCAGGAGTGCCCCTGACTTTGACAATGAGGCACCCTACGCAAAATTCGGGTCGATCAGCGGCCTGATGGCCTCCTGCTGCGGTGTCGTGTAGAGCGTTTCGGTGTACAGTTCGCCGTTGGGGAGTTGCAGGCGGATGGTCGTGATAGTCTT
>JAEEGL016171029.1_pt1 | contig 13004 bp, 15 predicted proteins | sample 9134231 | NCBI WGS metagenome assembly JAEEGL01 (sample SAMN16246548, study PRJNA631951) | gut metagenome | biome: gut microbiome; feature: rumen; material: fiber-attached | host: Bos | place: Iran: Karaj | collected 2018-10 | reverse complement strand
CCGATTGCGGCATTGCCAGCGGAATATCTTGTTGTTGATCGAAGGTTCACGGCGAACGAGATTGAGAAGTGGGTTGAAGACGCAGGGCTAAAAGTCGTGCTGCGACGTTTCGTGCGAGCAGGCTTTGCCGCCGATTGCACGGAAGAAACGGGGAAGGAAATATTGATCATCGCCCGAAAGTAGAAAGGGAAGTATATCAATAAGCTCCGACCCCTTTTCTGAATGTCTAGCCGCAAAGAACGCAAAGGGCGCAAAGAATTGAACCACGAAATACACAGAATACACGGAAACGGTAGGGCGCGCTGGTCGCACCGCAATCCTCTGTCCTTCGTCGTCCGTCGTCCGTCCTTCACCTTGCCAAGAGAGGAAAGAAGATGGTTGGCTAACCCGCGGTGGAATTGCCGCGGTGGAAGATGATGTGAGGCAAACATATACAGTAAAACATACACGGAAGGGTCTGACCCTTTTGAGCTACTCCAACTCCAACTCTGAACTCCAACTTCTTCACCCATGGGAAATGGTATAATACACAGTAATCCAATGATGGAAAGACCATCACATATCTCGCCTGTGAAGTATTCGGCTGCATACTCCACCCGGCGAGAGCGTCGCTTTAACGTCTAAAAGGGTATTGGCTTTATGGAGGAACTAGACGACAGGTTCTCGGAAGAGGCGAAGATGCTAGCGCGTCTTGCGCCTAAAGCTAGCATGGAGGCTGTTCGCGCGGCCTGGGCGCGCGGTTTGTCTGTGACGGTACTCGAAGATGGCAAGATCGTCAGCATCGCGCCCGACGGCACGCGGACGTTTGTCAAGGAGCTCGAGCCGCTATGACGAAGCGCTTCAGAATGATCGCCGGCCCCAACGGATCCGGAGGTATGAATTGAATCGAAAGGTTTGCGGCTGGCTAACCCGTGGCGGAATTGCCACTGTGGTGGCGTCATGGGGTTAGATCCTATGGAAGCAAATGTCAAAGTGTTAAATCACGATGGGAGACAAATATGAGAAAAGCAGACAAACCAATAGTGAGCGAGAATACCAGGCCTGATTTGGAACTAATTGTTCATGGGTTTTCCTGTATTAAGGATATCCATATTAAGTTCCGTAGGATAACGGTCTTAATAGGTGAGCAGGCTTCGGGCAAAAGCATAACTTGCAAATTGTATTATTATTTTACTCAAGCTGTGAGGAGGGTTGCTCTGGCCGCCCTTTATGCGGATAAGTCCTATGAAATGTTTGTAAAAGAGGCTCGGCATGAGTTTGTCTCAATTTTTCCTGAAACTGCTTGGCAGCATGACACGTTTAATATAGAGTGGAAGGGGGATGAGTGTCAGGTTAGAGTTTGGCATAAGCGCAATCAGAAGAAACTTCATATTGATATTGAGGGTGTCGAGCGCAAATACGAGGCACTGCGTTCTTTTATGCGCTCTGGCCCGAAACAAGAATTGGGTGCTGTGGCGGATTATCAACAGTTTGAAATGCGCATGAAGTTTGAGCGAGATGTTGAGGCGCGCGTGTGTGCTTTGTTCTCATGTGTTTGGGCTGATTATATCCCAGCTGGGCGCTCTTTCTTCTCGACTATTCAAGATGTGTTATTTACTCTTTTGGCAAATAACATTGGCATTGATTATTTCTTGAAAGAATTTGGACAGAAGTTGGAGGCCTATAGGTATGCTTATAGACAAAAGATGGATATTGCTGAATTTGAAAAACTTCAAGCTGAAATCTTGCATGGTAAATATTATTATGATGGGAAAGAACAGTGGATTATCACTGATGAAAAACACAAGGTTCGTCTGTCAGAGGCTTCATCTGGTCAGCAAGAGGCGTTGCCACTATTGATGGTTTTAGCTGGTGGTGTTTGGACTGGGCGTAATCATAATAAGGCGGTTGTTAAGACGATTATTGTTGAGGAACCCGAGGCGCACTTGTACCCCACGGCGCAAAGGTGCATTGTGGATTATCTAGGAAATAGGCTGGCTAAGAATCAGAATCTAGGGAGTTTGATCACAACGCATAGTCCCTTTATTCTATGTTGCATCAATAATTTGCTTAATGGGGATGCGGGTTTAAGACGGAGCATGTCGGCCTATCATTTGTATGCGGGACTGGCGGAACCGATTTTTAATGAAGAATTCGGCCTGATTGATGCTGTTCGATTTGACGACGTGTCTTCAATGATAGCAAATGAGGGCTGAGTGTGAGTATGTCAACAAAACCACGATTGGTTCGCGTATTAGAAAACAACCGCGACTTCGCGGTTTATACTACTGCTTCGGATGCCGATGCCTTACATATTGATTCTACAGACTATGCCGAATCATGTTCGCGATGCGATTATGCCATTCGAGTCTCTCCATTGAATCCGCGCCACTTCTTTTTTGTAGAGCTTAAGGGTAACGATGTGGTGAAGGCTGCGAAACAACTAGTTTGCTCGATTGAGCACTTAAAGAGCCTATACAAGGATTATTCAATTCGACAGGCATGGGTGATTTCTGGGGGTTGGCGACCTGCCGTTAAGACTTCGTTTCAGATCCAAAAGGCAAAGGCCAAGAAACATAACTTCCTGCTGCAGCATCGGACTCGTTCGATGACAGTTGATCTTACTCGATTATAGGCACCGATTGGAAAGCTTTTAAATACAATCATCATAAACAAATCTAATAAACCGGGAAGCCTCGCAGCGGAGCCGTTTTGAGGAATGGGGTGGAAAGTTTGATAGCATTACGGATGTGAAAGATGACCGAACGGTATGTGTAGGAATGAATTGAATCGAAAGGCTTGAGGCTGGCTAGGTGCGGTGTGATGGGTGTGAGATCGAATGAAAAAATAGTTTGTCGTAACGCGGTGGAATTGCTACGGTGGATATGCTGGCGAATGAAAACTGGAATGATGGAAGATAGAATGTCGAGTTTGAATAGTGGCGTTTTCTTTTACGATGGGGCTACTCGAATCGTATCCTGGAACGATGTTAGGTAGCAGATGCTTTCAAAAGGAGATAATATGCACATGCAGTGGAATACGTTTTCGGAGTTGTTAGTGCCAACAATACAGTTTCTCCTTGAGCAAAAACATCTGTACCAGACGGTTAACATCAAGGATCTTGCATGTGAATATGATAAAATGTATGAGAAGTACGATTGGAATGAGGTAAAGGGGTGGTATATTAATTTTGATGCTGGGAGAGAAGAAGTAACGGCATCATTGCCGACAACGCTTTCGCTGGTATGCGCGAATAAAGAGTGCAAAAATAAAAAACATCCGCACAACATTGGCTTGACGGTGGTAGAGCCTCTAGGCAGAATGTTTGATGCAGGATTGCACTATCAGGCGAAAAGTCTGAGTTCAGGATATGCACCGTATTTTAGGTTGGAACACAAAGGCGAGGTGGTACAGGTGTTTTCATTGCAGTATCAATGTCAAGCTTGTAAAGGGGAGCCAGTGACATTTTTAATTCGCAGAGAAGGTCTGAAATTGCAAATAGTTGGGCGAAGCAGAATTGAGCCGTGTATCTTGCCTGAAGGCTTCCCCTCAAAGGAGAATTCCTTATTTTCAGATGCAGTATGCGCATCGCAGACCGGAAGTATTTTAGCGGCTATTTGCCTTCTTAGAATCGCAATAGAGCAACTTGTCAGAAGAGTCGCTGGAGATCAAGATGGTCGCGACATTGAAGGGATTTTTGAGGAATATAAGAAAACATTGCCTACTGAGTTCCCTTCGAATGTCAAAGGAGTATTGAAAACTGCATATGATAATTTGAGTGTATGTATGCATAGTGCAAGTGCTAATCGTAAAGCCTTTGATGAGGCTATGTTGTTACTGGCTAGGCATTTTAAAATGTTGTCAGCTTTTGAGTTTGTAAATAATGGAGACTGAAGATAGGCAAGCAATAATAGATTTATGATGTTAGGTCATGTCTCTCGCCGTAGACTTACATGGCGTCACTTTCTGGAAAGGGTTGAGAATGCGGGTGCGGCGTGAGGGCGGTGGGAACGAAGGAATTGCCGGTGGGTTTGTCGGCGTCGGGGAAGAGTGAGTTTGGATTGTATGGCGAGGTTGGTGGAATGATGGTGGGTGTGTTGTTGGCTTCTGCAATGAGGATGGCTCGCGGCGGAATTGCCGCGGAGATGAATGTGAGGCAAACATATACAGTATAACATATATAGTTGCTGACCCCATAGTGTTTCATTTTAAAGGTGTACATAGAATTGAAGATAAACAATAACATAATTGTCGAAGGGCTTATACGACCTGCCGGATATTCAGATGCGGATATTAAGCATGATATAATCGCTTTGTCAGAGGAGATAGAATCATATTTTGGCATTTCTTCATCTTCTCTATCGCTAAGGGCAATAGTTTTCTCGAATGTAGACGCATACCCGTGCACTTTCTATCCAGATGCCTTCCCAGAGTGCATCGACATTCATCTGGTAGATGGTGCTTTAAGAGATTCAATAATAACAAGATTCCAATTGGCACATGAACTTGTTCATTGCTTATGTCCGTTGAAAGTAAAGGGAAGCTCTGCTAAAGTAATAGAGGAAGGTATGGCGACTAGATTTCAGCTGGGGGCAATCAAAAGATGGTCCTCGCGTAAGGATTGGTTGAGCTTGTCTAGTGCGAAAAAATGGAAAGATGCCCTTGATGTTTATAGAGAACTTACATCTAATTGCTCGGGGGCAATAAAGAGATTGCGGACTATTGAGCCATGCATATCGCTTTGGACGCATGAGACATTTGTTAAAGCAGGTATTTCTATTGCGCCAGAACTTGAGGCGAGGCTGCTAGAATCATTTTGACCGAGCCGCGAAGTGGTCGCTAGAAGGATGCGGGATTGCCGCGGTGGAGGGCGGAGATGGGAGTGAAGGAAGTAGAGAGAGGTAGGATCGAGAAGTATGGGCTGGAAAATATTGGCTGGTGGATGATGGTGAAGAGAAAGTTTGAACGATAGAAGGTTTTAATTGTGAATGTGTGAATGGAAAGGAGATAGGTGGTTGGATAGTTCGCGATGGAATTGCCGCGGTGGGATGTTCGTCCATGGGGCGGACAGCATGGGAGGAGAAAACTGCTGTGGCAATTTACTGTGGCAATCAAGTCTGACCCTGTTCTGTTGCCCCCAAGTGGTACGATTAAGCTTATTCGAGACGAGTATGCAGGTGCGTAAGGGAGTCATATTTAGAGGTGACCATGAGTGGAATGGGGCCGGGGCACATAGTACCACAGATTGAGGAGGTAAATATGGAAGATTTAATATTAAGCGCGATGATTGAGTCGGCCGTACCATTTGTAGAAAGTGGTTGCGCTGAGTTTGAAGTTCCGCCTAGTTGGGGAATATGTCGAAATCGACATTGCTGCCGAATAGTTAATCGCCGATATTGGGCCCTGACTTTGTTAGAGCATGCATTTAGATTGCAAAAAGCTTCTAATTTCTCGGATCTTAATGATTGCGTCGGCAAATGCGCAGGGAAACTGAGCAAAGATGTATCGAAAGCCCATTTAGAAGGTGGGCATTCTAATATCTCAGTTTCAGAGGCTTGTGCTACTGCGTATAGTGAAAAATCTCCTGATATTATAAATGACCGAATACGAAAAAGGGACTTTGTTGATTTTGCGTATTGGATTCTATGTGTGAGTGATGACGAAAAGAGAAATGGCGAAAGTGAAGCAAGAGCATGGTGCGAATATACTAAAGAACCTCATTCTGGCGTAAGGTTTCACTTTGACTTTCCTATGTTGAAGAATAAGTATTTGAGGGTAAAAGATATTGAGTACAATGATTGTGATCCAGTGATAAATTTGTCAGAAATCAACACCGATCTTATATGTAGCAAGGAGTACGATGATTTTCTTGAGAAATGTATTTTTACAAAGAACGCTACTCGCTATTCTTGGGAACATGAGCTTCGTTTTCTTGTAGATGAGAGGGCGAGTATTTTCAACTGTAAGGAAATTCGGATTTTGCATAAGAGGGAAAGTTATGAAGATAGAATGCATCCATACCTAATAGTTCCGCTACACATGATTAAGAAAATTGTTTTTGGCAGTGCAGTAGACTTGCAAAAAGAGATGAACTATATAAAGTGGTTTAAAGGCCATGATAAGTTTGCGCATATTGTATTTGAAAGTGAAGTTGGAGAACAGTTGTAGCTGTTTGCTTAAAGCGAAGGAATGACGCTTCGAGAGCAGTCCTACCACGGTGAATTATGTATATATGGTTTAGGATGATCTACTAAAAGAGGGACGCTTAGATTTGATGTGTAGGGTAATAGAGTTTCTAATGGATGATTCCAAGTGGGTGTTGGATTATACTTCAACACAGGTAGGCGGATGCGTGTGCCAGAATTTAGAGGTCCTTCAGGAAGAAATTAAGTCCTTGTTAAAGGGTGATGATATTTCAACGAGGGACTTGAATCTTATATATAGGCATATCGCTCTAGAAAATCGCATAAATAAAGGGGTGCATCAGAATGCCAAGAAATTTCTTGCGGCAATCAGATTCTATGGATTTCACCAACAAAGACTGAGTGCAGACGTTTCTAAATGGCAGGGTGCAAAGGATAAACTGGCAGAGTTGCTGGCGTGCGACAATGTGAATGTCGATTTTGATATAGGTGAGGATGATGTAAACCTAAAGGCCGATGCTATTAGTTCGCTGCGTGAGTTTGGGTATGAGATTTCCCTTGACAAAGGGCGCTTTGCTCCTACTATGAAGGATGAGAGACGGTTTGGCGAAGCAATGCGCTACCGCTTTGACAAGATTGGGGCGATATCCATTGAAATAATATTGGATAAAATCAGACATTTGTATAGAGAAGACACGGGGCGATATGATTTCAGACCAGAGCCGGCAACCATTGGCAAGCCTTATATCGTTCCTCCTTGGGGCTATTTATTGAATGTAGCTCTTTCGTTTATACAGAAGAAGCAAAGATTCAGGGAAGATATTGTTGCGAAGACATTTAATGAGATATTAGATTTGTCCACAAAATATTTCACAGTATTGGAATTGCAACCGCTTTCAAAAATTGCCGACGCTTTTCGACCACATGAAGAAATCATCGACGAAATTGCGGAAGGGATTTTATATAATCAGCATGTCGCATTAGATCAGTATCCGCTTGAAATCATTTTTGAGATTATCAAACGCCTTGAAGATGAGCGGGATCCAGAAGGTAATAATCCAATTGTCTGTGTTCTTGAATGGATATGCAAGCAGAAAAAGTGTGAAAGGTCGCAAACATTCCGCTTTACTCGTTTCGAAATTATGCAGGGCCTGTCTGAAAGGCTTTCAGTTGGGCAGATCATAGAAATTTTGGACGCCCTGACTATAAAAGACAGCGAGCTTAATAACGGCTATTTTGTGCCACATGAAGTTTGCAAGCGTAATTATTACAAACGTCCGTTTGTTTTAACGGACAGGCATTATGTTTTATTTGATTCGAATCTATGGGCAAAGGGTTTCTACCATGTTTGGCTTGAGAAGTATGGAAAGGGTGTAAATTTGGGGGGGCTATTCGAATCCGTTGTTCAGAAGTTGTTGGTTGCAAAGAACATTAAGTTTCTTGCTGGGGGAAAGTATGTTATTTCGGAAGAAGAGCGTAAAGAGTTTGGGATAACATCGAAAGAAGGTGAATGTGATTTCGTAATAAGCACGCCAGATAAGGTATACTTTATTGAGTTGAAAAAGAAAGAGATAACGGGGAATGCCATGTCTGGTGATGGATTGGCGGCACTAACCGATATGTCAAATTCTGTGCTTGCGGCCTTTATTCAGGCCGCGAAGCATGAACTAATTCTTAGGCGTCGCGGAGAGATTGTATTTGATAGTGTGAATAAAATAGAGCTTGGTCGCAAGCATGTAGAGAAGATACATATATCTGCTTTTGATCGTTATGGGCTACATGATAAATTATTAGTTGAAAGGCTGTTGACAAGCTTAATTCGATGTGATTTTAGTTGCCCAGACGAGGGAAAACTTTCAGAATTTAAAAAAGTGCAGCGTCAATTTAGGGCGATTGTATCAAATACAGTTGTGACTGAAGTATACCACAATGGATCTTATTTGCACACTTTTCGATCATTCTCTTTGCCACAGCTTATGTTTGCTCTACGTGGGTGTAAATCCGAAGCAGATTTTGCCAAAAATTTAGATATGACATCTCGAGTAATAACTGGAATGAAGGATTGGTATAACGAACAGATTTTTATGACAGCGGTGCGCAAGAGCTGACGGAATTTAGGTCCCATGTTTGCATAATAGACGATAATATATGCGAATAAGTCATTAGGCAGAGCAGCAATCAATACTCAGGAACGCGTTGGAGTCCAGGAGAGTGCAACAGTAAAAACGGCGGTAAGCGCATAGTGGTAGGTTTTATGGGGATTTGGGAGAAAATATGTCGTAAGTTCGTGGGGCGTCGCCCTACAGAGGAGATCCTCGAGGACTTGCGAAACCTCAATTTTTCCGCAGAAGGATTTGATGGGCTGCGATATGAAAGTTTGATGACTGAGTGGCGGGGGAATTTTAGACGGGACAAACACGTTTTAAATAAATTAAATGCATTGCCGTTTAGGTTAAAACACAAGTGGTCTGATACTGACTTATCAGATATGGCAACCGATGTTGAAGCGCTAAAGATATGTGCAAAGGCTACAGTTTTGGAACTGTTTGATCGAGGAAGGTCTCAATCGACATCTGACTTCTTCGCAACGATGAAATACCATGCTGACGCATATCGCCTATTTGGGTTTGATGAATGCGATTTCCCATATAGCTTCTTGGTTGATAGCGATTCGGTTGCAGAAGGAATAATAAGAACATGTAAAGCGAATGGTGAAACAAGAGATGAGGTGGTTGCAAGATTTATAAGTGGCTTTGACGAGTTCTCTGAATTGCTCCGTCATCCTGTTATGAAGAAAATGGGCGTTGTGGATAGGCGTGGACTTTCGTTCGTTCGCTTTATGCATCCTCGTATAGCAGGGGTGTCAACACAGAAATTCCGAGATGGATATTATTCGGATTCCGTTGAGAGCGCATTTAAGGAAATATGCGTTGCTGTTAAGGACAAGGTTCAGTCACGATTAGATAGGGAGCTGGACGGCCAACCTCTCATGCAACGAGTATTTTCACCAGATAATCCAATATTACTTGTCGAAGATAATATTATAACGCAAACGAATAAAGATACTCAAAAAGGGTATATGATGATGTTTTCTGGAGCGATGAGTGCCATAAGGAATCCTAAAGCACACGAGAACATGACGATCAGTAAAGAAGATGCTATTAGGAAATTGATGTTCGCGAGTATGCTGATGTATAAGTTGGATGCCGCGCAATTGGTGCCGGAAAAGTAATGTCCCCCAACCGCCGAATATTTCTGAACATTGTTGCCACATGCGGGCGGAGTTTGTGTGCGGGTGTGTGCGGGGTGGTTGCTGGCCGGTGGGTGGTGGCGGCGTTGGGGAAGAGTGAGTTTGGAGTGTGTGGCGTGGTTGGTGGAATGACAGTGACTGAATTGTTGGCTTCTACAATGAGGTCGATTCGCGGCAGAATTGCCGCGGTGGGAAGCGAAAACTGCTGTGGCAATCAAGTATGCCCCTGTTGTACCCATGGGAACCATTGATATATAGGGGCCTTATATGCTGAATAAGAACGTTCTAATGATTCGTCGGATATTGCCTGTAGGGCAAGGAGCATTCTATCTTGAACGCTTCTATAATCATGCTGGGCAACCATATTTTACGATAGTTTATGATTGTGGTGCATATCCAGTGAAGCGATATGTTAAGAGAGAGATTGAGCGTAACTTTAAGCAAGATGAAATCGTAAATATCATTTTCATTTCTCATCTGGATGCTGATCATCTAAATGGATTGATGGATCTTTTAAAAAGGTGTCGAGTCAAATGTATTGTTTATCCGTTGCTTGAAGATTGGGAATATCAGATATCATGGGTCGGGAATAAAATCCTTTCTAAGGATGAATTTGTAGAAGCATTCATAACAGATGCTAAAGAGGCAATTGGGAAGCTTGATTTGTCGTATGAGCCTATTCTAGTTAAGGTCAAGAAACGAGAAGGCGAAGGACATGAAAATAATGGCAATGTTGTAATAGAAGGAGAGGAATCTCTCATAGAGCAGGGTGAAATAGAATCGGGGTCAAGAATATTGCTGGATATGCTAAATATGCACGGGCAAATGCAGGGTGCTCGTAAATGGATATTTTCACCATTCAATTTTCAGCATGACCTTCGTAAGCAAGAGTTAGTTAAGCATCTTGCGGTGGAATTTGGCGATTCATTCGATATAAAAGGGCTTCGTTCTTATTGGGAGAAAAGCTATGAGAATCGGCGAAAGATAAAATGTGCATATGAGAAACTGAAAGGTGGAACGAACGCAAATTCCATGATATTGTACTCAGGCCCACAAAGGAGTACTGACAAGCAAGTCTTGGGAATGTGTACTTGTGCGGCGGTCAATCAGTGCTGCTGGTGGATACAGTTTTTGCGAGCGGGATGCCTTTATACTGGCGATTACTGTGCGGCGGCTACAGAGAATTGGCGGGCCCTTGATTTGTGGTGCAGGCCATTTTGGGATGATATTGGATGTGTTCAGATCCCTCACCATGGGTCTATATTGAGTTTCAATAAGAACCTGATACGAGAACATGCTGTTCATTTTGTCTCTGTGGGAGATTCAAATAACCATGGTCATCCAAGTGGTGAGGTGTGTGCAAGTTTAATGGCAGCTGGCAAATGCTTGTGTATGGTTACAGAATCACTAACAAGTGAATTAGACTTTAGGGTTTGTCTGGTCTGATTTTTTTGTGCCTTTGTTTTAATTGTCAAGTGTTATATCGCAGAGTCAAAAGTGTTTATATTCCAGATAATCTCAAGGATGTTAAATGATTGATGTAGATAAATTTGCTTCTATGTTGAAGGAGTCGGGAATCGACTTCTTCACCGGTGTGCCGGATTCGCTGCTGAAGAGCTTCTGCGCGTATGTCACGGACAATTGCGGGGAGAACCACGTGATTGCTGCGAATGAGGGCGGGGCGGTTGGATTGGCCGCTGGACATTATCTGGCGACGGGAAAACCGGCGCTTGTGTACATGCAGAACTCGGGACAGGGCAATGCAGTGAATCCGCTCTGCTCGCTCGCCGATCCCGATGTCTACTCGATTCCGATGGTGCTGCTCGTTGGTTGGCGCGGCGAGCCTGGTGTGAAAGACGAACCTCAGCATGTCAAGCAGGGTAAGGTGACCGTCTCGCTCTTTGAGACACTTGGCATTCCGACGGAGATTTTGCCAGATGATGACGAGTCCGCGGCAGATGTGACGCGGAAAATGGTTGAGCGCGCGAAAGCCGAATCGCGCCCTGTCGCGCTCATTGTCCGCAAGGGACTCTTCGCGGAATATAAGCTTCAGAACAAGAAGCCGGACATCGCGGCGCTTCCGCGCGAACAGGCGATTGAGGACATCCTTAAGTCGCTCCCAGATGATGCAGTGGTCGTTTCTACGACTGGCATGATTTCGCGTGAGGTCTATGAGACACGCGAACGACTTGGACAGGGACACGAGCGCGATTTTCTGACTGTGGGCTCAATGGGCCACGCGTCGATGATCGCGATGGGAATCGCAAAGGCACGGCCGAATCGCAAAGTGTACTGCTTGGACGGCGATGGCGCAAGCATAATGCAGATGGGCAATATGGCGATCGTCGGGCAAAGCGGGTGTGCGAACCTCACTCACATCGTATTCAACAACGCTGCGCATGATTCAGTTGGTGGGCAGCCAACAGTTGGCTATGACATTGACTTATCGAGGATTGCGGAGTCGTGCGGATACAATCTTGTCCAGTCGCCAGCTAAGCAGTTTCATGGGCAGAAGCTGAATGCCGAGTTGCTGGCAGACGCAGTTCAGTTTTCGTTGAACCTTGTTGGTAAAGGGGAAAACTCCGGCTCCCCCCCTCGACCTAATTTTCTGGAGATTAATGTCGCCAAGGGCGCTCGCAAAGATCTCGGACGTCCGAAAGAGCCGCCGCAGGTCAATAAGGCGCTATATATGAAGACGCTTGGGGTCGAAGAGTAGCCGTGTAGAACATGTAGAACGTGTAGAGGGTAGTATGGATCAGAAGTTGACAATTGGAATGACTGCGGCGCAGAAAGCGCTTGCCGCATTTTGCGCTGACAAGTCACACATTGTGCTCGTAACTGATGGTGCGGCATATGGGCTGTGCGGCGCAGAGAAGTTCTTCAATGATTTTTTTGCGGGTCACACAGTTCCGCAGTTGACGCATCTTGTCGTGCCGAATGCAAATCCGAAGGTCGAGACGGTCGAGGGGTTGCTGTCGCAGATATCAGGCAATGTCGATGGATTTATTGCCGTTGGTGGCGGAACTACGATTGACACGACAAAGCTGCTCAACCTCGCAATCGTCTCGCAGAAGCCGGTAAAGACGCTGTTAACAGAAAAGACGGCTCCTGACGCGCTTAAGCCGTGCCTTGCCATTCCGACTACTGCGGGGACTGGTGCAGAAGCGACGCGGTTTGCAGTTTGTTACGATGGCGAGGTGAAATACTCGATTGATTTTGAGGTAATCCGTCCTTCGGACGTTGCCCTTGTGCCCGAGTTCACGGCGACGCTCCCCGCCTATCAGAAAGCATCCACGAACTTTGACGCGTACGCACAGGCGGTGGAATCGTTGTGGGCGAAAGGGGCAACAGAAGAATCGAAGGACTATGCCAATCGTGCAATTGCGCTGATGAAAGAGAACAACTGGTCTGAGGCGAGCTATTGGGCGGGAAGGGCAATCGACATCTCGCGCACGACTGCCGCGCATGCGTTCTCGTACTACCTAACTTCTCATTACGGCATACCTCACGGTCATGCCGTTTACATGGTCTTCGAGTACATCTGCCGCAACAATAATCATCCAGAGTTCATCAAGCATGTTCCCGGTTTGAAGACACTTCGTGAACTCGCTGCTGAAAAGGGCATCGCGTGG
>JAEEGL015983466.1_pt1 | contig 13004 bp, 12 predicted proteins | sample 9134231 | NCBI WGS metagenome assembly JAEEGL01 (sample SAMN16246548, study PRJNA631951) | gut metagenome | biome: gut microbiome; feature: rumen; material: fiber-attached | host: Bos | place: Iran: Karaj | collected 2018-10 | reverse complement strand
TTCGGCGCTTCCTCGGCCCTGGCATCCTCGGCAGCAGCTGTCTCGGCAGCCTTGCTCGCCTTAACGACTTCGTCCGACTCTACAAACTCAAGAATGCACATCTCCGCTGCGTCACCGCGGCGGGGTCCCATCTTGATCATGCGTGTGTAGCCGCCGGCACGCTCCTTGAACTGGGGCGCTATCGTGCTGAAGAGCTTCGCAACGATGTCAACCTGGTGCAACGCCGCAATGGCAAGCCTGCGCGTGTGAAGCGAACCTTCCTTGGCATAGCTGACCATGCGCTCGGCAAGACGGCGAATCTCCTTCGCCTTCACCAGCGTGGTCTTGATTCTGCCATGCTCTATCAAACTGCATACTGCATTCGCAAGCATCGCATTACGATGCGAAGTGGTGCGACCGACTTTGAATGTGTGTTTACGATGTCTCATTTATCTCAATCCTCTTTCTGGGACTTGCCAGACGCTGCAGGACTCGCCTCGTCCTTCTGTACCTTGTTCTCCTTGACAAACCTAACCAACTCATCCTTAACGGTGTCAGGCAGGTTCATCTCAAGCTTCAAGCCCATGCTCTCAAGCTTGTTCTTTATCTCTATTAGTGACTTGCGACCGAAATTGCGGAACTTCAGCATCTGGTTCTCGGACTTCTCAACCAGCTCGCCCAAGAACTGGATGTTCTGAGAGTTCAGGCAATTGACGGCACGGACTGACAACTCCAGAGTGGAAACGTCAACCTTCAACTTGTCCGCCAACTCCTTCTCATCAGGCGTCAATCCCGCTGACGGCGGCAACTGCGTGTTCTTGCTGCCAGCATCAAGATTCAGGAATACCCCAAACATCTCGCTCAATATCGTCGCGGACTTGTTCAAAGCCTCAAGCGGCAATATCCTGTTGTCCGTCCAAATGTCCAGCTCCAGACTATCATAGTCTGTGTGCTGTCCAACTCGGCAGGACTGTACGTCATAGCGGACGCGCGTCACAGGACTGAACAGGCTGTCAACAGGTATTGTGCCCAACGGCTGGTCGTCATGCTTGTTCTCTTCAGACGGCCTGTAACCGCGACCGCGGTCTATCACAAGCTCCATCCTGAAGTCTCTGTCCTTGTCCAAGGTGCAGATGACCTGCTCAGGATTCACTATCTCAACATTCATCTCCTGACGAATGTTCGCGCCTGTCACCACACCCGCCGTGTCAGCCTTAAGCTCAAGCCTCATGGGCAACTGCCCCTGACAATTGAACTTCAGCTCCTTCACGTTGAGCACGATCTCCATAACGTCCTCCACCACATCTGGTATGGACGCAAACTCATGTGAAACACCATCTATTTTGATGCTCGTCACTGCCACGCCTTCCATCGACGACAAAAGGACACGGCGCAATGCATTACCAATTGTGCAACCATAGCCTTTTTCCCATGGCTCGGCTATGACTTTCGCATAATTGTCTTCGTTTACGACTATTTTCAACTCGCTAGGGCATTCAAACCCTTCTTTGCCTATCATGATAACCTCCTTGGCTGCTCAAAGGACACCTTTTACGGCACGAATTCGAGAAAGCATCCGAAGTCATCAGACTCTGCGACGCTTCGGGGGGCGGCATCCATTGTGAGGCAATGGAGTCACATCTCTCAAAGCAGTAATCTCCAATCCGGCTGCTGCTATCCCGCGCGCGGCTGACTCACGGCCAGCGCCAGGTCCCTTAATCCTTATCTCTACCTCGCGAAGACCGTACGTGGCCATCGCCTTCTTTGCAGCCTCTGTGGCTATCTGCGTCGCAGCGAATGCCGTGCTCTTGCGGGAGCCCTTATATCCAAGCTTGCCGCCTGTGCACCATGAAAGGACGTTACCTTTCTCGTCGCTTATCACAACGCGCGTGTTGTTAAATGTCGAATCAACATGGACTATACCGGAGAGAACGGTCTTCCCTCCTTTCGCTTTACGCTTCACTTCCACGACTGGCGCTTCCGCTGCGGCCGCTTCCGTATTCTTTACTTCTGTGGTCTCGTCTGCCATTTTTTATCTTCCTTGCTGGAAACCTTAAATCCTGCTCTTTCTTTTGCACGCCATGCTTTGCAAGGCGGCATCACCTACCCGATGCCCGTTCAGGCTAACAGGCGACTCTCATGCCGCCAGCACCCAAATTGGACAACGGTCCGACAGGCACTCAGCCCTGCTTTGCGGCAGCTGTGGTGTTTGCCTGCTTACGCTCCGACCTGTCACGGATAGCGCCGACGGTCTTCTTGGCACCCTTGCGGGTACGGGCATTCGTGCGTGTGCGCTGACCGTGGACCGGCAGATTGCGCTTGTGGCGGATGCCACGGTAGGAGTTGATGGCCGTGAGACGGCGAATGTTCTGGGCTATCTGACGCCTGAGGTCACCTTCCACGGTGTACTCGTCCTGAAGAATCTGCAGGATGGCCGTGATGTTGGCGTCCGTCAAGTCGCCCGCCTTGGTGAGGGGGTCAATGCCAGCCTTTGCGCAAATGGCATCCGCACTTGCGGGACCAATGCCGTAAAGGTAGGTCAATGAAACGTTGATGTGCTTGTTGTTCGGAATGTCAATACCGAGAAGTTTGGGCATTTTGTCTTTTCCTACATTAATTCTGTCCGTCTATCCTTGATAAGTCTCTTGGAAACTGCGGACAACCTTTAAGTGAACTTTCTGCCTGGACCGCCGCAAATCCCAAAGGCAACTGCCTCAAGGCATGCGCAGCGGACCGCCTCACTTGAGGCAGTCATCAGCCCTGGCGCTGCTTATGACGTTTGTTCTTGCAAATGACTCTGATAACTCCTGCGCGCTTCACAATGCGGCAGTTGTTACACATTCTCTTTACTGAAGCTCTGACTTTCATGTTCTTCTTCCAAATTACCTGTTTGAAAACACTACTCGATTTCACGGGGCTTCCCCCGCAAAATGCATCATCCCTGTATCTCGCATGTCCATCGCACACGCTTCACGCTTGCATCGCAAGCATGACCCAAATGCGATAGGCACCGCCCGAACAACTGCAACTCTCTCCATGACAACAGGGCATCATGAAAAGAAGGTGGAACAGCAGCCGCCAACCAAGACATCATGTGGATTGCTTCACCGCACTGGTCAACTCCTCCATTGCGGCACAGTCCTAGTTAGTCGGGCAAAAATAGAACCTATAATATAGCGCATCGCGATTGTTTTGCAAACCGCGACTCCGCAATATTCATGACTGCTGAGAAAAATCCACTCACCTCTGACGATAACTGATGCGCCCGCGCGTCAGATCGTATGGCGATATCTCCACCGTGACTTGGTCACCAGGCAATATGCGTATGAAATGCATACGCATCTTTCCGCTGATGTAAGCCCTGATTTCATGGCCATTCTCAAGAGTCACTATGAACTCTGTGTTTGGGAGTGTCTCCTTGACGACACCCTTCATCTGGAAACTGTCTTTTGATTGTTTAGGCACGTAAGAACCTCCGCTTTATGCTTTTTAACCAAAACCTGATGCTCAAAATGAGCGGACAGCGATGAATCGGCTGTTCTGGTCGTCCAGCCATCCACCCTATCTATCACTATCCTCCAGGTTCCGACATTCACCATTGGCTCAATAGCCAATATCATCCCCTCTTTCAGCACGGGTGAATTTCCCCTAATATAATAATTAGGTACTTCTGGAGGCTCATGCATCCTCCTCCCGCACCCATGCCCTACCATATCCCTCACGACGCTGAAGCCTGCACGACGTGCCACATGCTCCACCGCCGCCCCGATGTCGTTTATCGTATTGCCTTCAATCGCCTGCTCGATTCCTGCGTCAAGCGCAGCCTTCGTCGTGTCCATAAGCCTCTGGCCAAGTTCACTGCAAGGCCCTGCGCAAACCGTCCGCGCATTGTCTCCGCAATATCCACCAATGGTAACGCCAACGTCAAGACTCACCAAATCTCCAGGCTGGACAAATCTGTCTGGACGCCCTATCCCGTGGACAACTTCGTTGTTTATCGATACGCAGATGTGCGCAGGATAACCATTGTAGCCCAGAAAACAGCTCTTGCCGCCAGTCTCCTTGATGAACTCTGCAGCAAGCAAATCTATCTCCGCAGTGCTTATGCCAGGCACAACCACTTGACATGTGCGTTCCAAGACAAGCGCAGATGCCTCGGCGGCAATCCGCACCCCCTCCAGATCCTTTCCTTCGTATATGTTTATCTTTCCAGATGCCATATCAGAAAAACAATCAATATCTTACAGGCCAAGCACCTTTGCAAGGTCGGCGTAATTCTCTTCGGCAGAAGCGTCCCTGCTGGTCGTTCTGACCAACTGCCCTCTAGATTCATAATAATCTATAAGAGGTGCAGTCTGCTCCTCATAGACCTTCAGACGTCCAAGTGCCGTCGCCTCTGTGTCATCAGTACGCTGATAGAGCGCGGCTCCACACTTGTCGCAGACGCCTTCGACCTTCGGTGGCTGTGAGATAACGTTATATATTGCACCGCAATCTTTGTTGGAGCACATGCGACGCGATGTCAGACGGCCTATCAGCATGGAACGGTCAGCCTCGATGAGAACCACTGCGGCCATACGGTCATTGCCATCCGCCAAAATTTTCGTCAGCATGTCAGCCTGTGGAACTGTGCGCGGAAAACCGTCAAGAAGACAACCATGAGCCTTGATGTCATCTTTGGCAAGGCGGTTCTTCACCATCTCGGCAACGATCTCGTCAGAAACCAGAGCGCCCGATTCTATGATTCCCTTGACCTGCTTGCCAAGTTCACTCCCAGCCGCCATCTCGTCTCTAAAGAGCTGTCCTGTCGAGACATGGACAACCCCTGTCCTCTCGCAGAATATGTCCCCCATCGTGCCTTTTCCAGCCCCAGGAGGTCCTATGAATATATAAACATCAGCCATTGTCTATAACCTCTTAAATGTAACCTACTTGTCCTCTTCCTCAGAGTCTTCCTCGGCGGACTTGATGATGACTTTGCCCTCAGCGACTTCTCTCAACGCTAGGTCAAGATAGTCCTTCTCCGCTCCAGGCGCCACAGTGACCATGGTGCGAGCACCCTCGGCCAATTCGCGCGCTCTACGCGAAACGCCAACTATAAACATGCGGACATCTTTGACTTTTGACTTTGCCTGCGCAAGCAGTTCCTCGTTCATTGCCTAAGCCTCCTTGTTTTTAACGGGGCATAATACTAAAATTTAAACTATTAATATACCACATTATTCACAAATTTCAATGTGGTTTGGTCAAAATTACCCAAAAATACGACACTATACAACAACTGCCCCAAAATAATGAACAGTTCGAAAATTGAAATTGTATTATTACTTCGCGCTGACGGTCGGCGGTGTATCTATCGGCAGAGGCTCCACACGGTCAACGAGGCCCCATCGGCGAGTAAACGGCCACCAAACAAAACAGGCGGTGCCAACGAGATTTTTGCGCGGAACAGTGCCCCAATAACGGCTATCAAGGCTGTTTTCGCTGTTGTCGCCAAGCATAAAATAGTGCCCTTCGGGAACTGTAAAAGAGTCGTTGCCATCTTTTAAATATAGGCTGCCAGGCATGTTGGCATAACCTCTATAAAATCCCTTGCAGCTATGGACGCGCGCGAATCCAGGGTCATCCTTTTCATCGAGGAGCCTAAACTCATCGTTGCCCTTCTCGCGCACATAGAGCTTGTGGTCTCTGATAAGCAACTCGTCACCAGGAAGTCCGACAAGTCGTTTGATGTAGAACCGTCCGCCAAATGGACGACCGCCTGGCATTGTGAGCCCATCCGTGATGAAGACCATGACATCGCCTCTACGCGGTTCGCGGAAGCAAAGGCTGACGCGGTTGACGAAAAGATGGTCGCCTAGGCTAAGCGAACCATGAAGCAGTACCTCTCCTTTGCGGAAATAAAGATTGTCGCGCTCCTGCGCCGTCAGAATATCTTCTTGTATGATGCGCATTAAGCGATCAGGCTCGCCAGGAACCACATACGTCGTCTCACCGATGTTGAATGATGTTTTCGGGAACATGGGATATGATTTGACTGGCGCTATGTCACGGCCAAGATAACCATTTTCAGCAACCACGACTTCCATGTTGCGGCAGGAATAGTTCAGAAATGAGAAGAGTTTCTGTAACTTATTGGAGGGAAGTTTGTCCTCACGAGGGAGATAATGCACGCCATAAAGGGTCGGCTGCATGCTTCCCGTCGGAATCTTGAACGGCTGAATGAAGAGCGCCCTGATACCAAACGCCAATCCCACCGCCACGAGAAGCACCTCAAACTGGCTGCGAAACTTCGGGGCGGATTTTTCCAGCGGGAGCTTTGCTATAAGCTTCGGGTCATCCTGATGATTAATGCACTCCTCAATCGCCGCGGCGTCACCATTTTTAAGAACAGATTCTATTTCGGATATGGCATCCGACAGGGCACTCCGCTGGTTCTCCTTCATGATGTCGAAGTCGCGCTTAAGCAGATTGCGATAGTGCTTGCGGCACTCGTTTAGATGAAATCGTTTTGTTGCCTTTTTTGTTCGCAACATCGCAGTGACGTAGTTCCCGAAAAAGAACCAAAACACCGCTATATCAAGAATGACTATAAGCCAGATAGGCATTTTTCCCTCACTTGTTTTCCTCTGTGTTTGCCTTAAGCACCGCGACAAACGCCTCCTGCGGTATGTTCACGTTGCCTATCTCCTTCATGCGCTTCTTGCCCTCGCGCTGCTTGTCAAGAAGTTTGCGCTTTCGTGTGATGTCGCCGCCATAGCACTTTGCAAGCACGTTCTTGCGCAACTGGCGCACATCCTCGCGGGCGATGATTCTGCCGCCCACCGCGCCTTGAATGGCAATTTTGAACATCTGAGGCGGAATAGCGTCCTTGAGACGGTCGCATATCATCCTTGCACGCTGCACAGCCCTGTCCGAATGGACGATGGACGCAAGCGCATCAACAGGCTCGCCGTTCACCAAAATCTCCAGCTTGACGGTCGTGCTCGGCTCGTATCCGTCAGGCACATAGTCCATACTACCGTAGCCGCGAGTGACCGTCTTGAGCTTGTCATAGAAGTCAAGGACTATCTCATGAAGCGGCATTCGGGCTGTTATCATTACATGCAGCCTGTCAACAGTGTCGGTCCGCTCGCTCACACCGCGCTTGTCCATTATAAGGTTCATTATCGCGCCAATGTGGGCAGACGGCGAGATGATCTGCGCCTTGATCATCGGCTCCTCGACATGTTCTATCGCGCTGGGGTCAGGCATATACAGAGGATTATCAACCTCCTTCATCGTGCCGTCTTTCATATAGACATGATAGATGACGCTTGGATAGGTTAGAAGCAAGTCCATGTTGTACTCTCTGCTCAACCGCTCCTGAACTATCTCCATGTGAAGCAGCCCCAAAAAACCGCATCTGAACCCTGCGCCAAGCGCAATGGAGCTCTCGGGCTGAGCCACAAACGCAGCGTCGTTGAGACGAAGCTTTGCGATGTTGAACTTGAGGGCCTCGTAGTCCGCCGTGTCCATCGGATAAATGCCGCTGAAAACCATTGGCTTGACGCGCTGGAAACCAGGCAGATGCTTCGCGCATGGATGCGCCACAGATGTCACCGTGTCGCCGACGTGAATTTCCGACGGGTCTTTTATCGTCGTGATTATATACCCTACCTCACCAGGCAGAAGCGATTTTGATGGTTTCATTCCAGGGCTGAAGTAGCCAACCTCCTTGACATCAGTGTCATAGCCTGTGCTGAAAAGACGAATCTTGTCCCCCGCCTTGATGCTGCCGTTGACGACGCGGACGTATGTGACGACGCCCCTGTAGATGTCATAAACAGAATCGAAGACCAAGGCCTGAAGCTCTTCTGCATTCTCTTTTGGTGGCGGAACGCGCTCGACAATCGCCTCCAGCAGTTCTGGCACGCCAACGCCGCTTCGCGCGGAAACAAGCAGTACATCCTCGCGGGGAATTGCAAGCAGTTCTTCAATCTGCTCGTAGCAGAGGTCGATGTTAGCGGATGGCAGATCTATCTTGTTAATCACAGGGATGATTTCCAAATTCTGCTTCATGGCGAGATTTGCATTCGCAAATGTCTGCGCCTGAACCCCTTGCGCAGCATCAACCAGCAGAATCGCACCTTCGCACGCTGCCAGCGACCGACTGACTTCATACGAAAAATCGACATGCCCAGGAGTGTCGATGAGATTGAAGACATACTTCTCGCCGTTTTTGGCATCATAGTGCATTCTGACAGGATGGGACTTGATTGTAATTCCGCGTTCCTGCTCCAGATCCATTGCGTCAAGAATCTGGTCGTGGAACGTGCGCTCCTCTATCGTCTTGGTGTGAAGGAGAAACCTATCCGCCAACGTCGATTTCCCATGGTCAATATGCGCGATTATCGAGAAGTTCCGAATTTGTGAGATATTTGTTTCTGTCAAAGCCATAAAACGTCAGTCTGGTATCAATGGGGGTCACCCCCTATACTCCAGTTTTCTTATAAATGCCATACCAACAAATTGATACAGCAGGTTAGGTATCCAAATTATATATTGTGGGTGCATCCCCGAGATTCCCTTGAGTGTGTCTGTCAGAAGGATGAACGCATAGAAGACCAGCGCAAGAAGCACACAGAGCAGAAGCCCCACTGACATCTCCGATCGGCGGCTCTTGATTCCGAACGGCAACCCCAGCAGGAAGAACGAAAAGGGGGCTATGGACATGGCAATACGCTTGTGCAAATTTACAAGGTGTTCGGTCACGTCCTTTCCAGCCTCTTTGTCCAAAACAATGCGGGCGCATATCATTCTGAAATCCATGTTCCTCTCCTTGCGAGAGATGCGCTTGCTGGCGCGAAGAGCCTTAAAGTCCAGCGGCATGCTGATCGAACCGACATGGACTGAACTCACAGCAGTTGGATCTGGAGCGCCGTCCAGCCTGAAGTCCGTCACTTCCGCGCCCGTGAGAACCAACTCGGGGACATCATCACCTTGTCTGAATGACATGTTACCGCCAGCGGCCACTATGTCTTTAAAAGCGTGTCCCTTCTTGTCTCTCAAAACAATGTGGACATCCTTCAGGGAAGAACCGTCACGTCCACCGATGCGTATCTCGCATCCGCTGAAAAGCTCCGTGAACGAGCCTGGCTCAAGCATTGCCAATGGCGTCTCCGCCGCCGCTGTCGTCATTAGTCTGTCCGCAAGATAGCGGCACTGCGGCGCGATGAAAAGCGAAATCCAAAGGCATATCCCGCATGTGACTATGCTCAGCAAGAGAGACGGAGTGACAATCTGCCAAAGACTTATCCCCATCGACTTCATTGCGACTATCTCGTTGTCTGCCGACAATCGGCTGAACACAAGCACTGTCGCAACCAGCATCGCGAGCGGAAGAGTGAAGCACAGAGTATAAGGTAGCATGAAGCCAATGAACTTAACCAGAACCATCGGCGAAACACCTTGAGACAGCATGTCAAACGCCCTGTAGAAGTGCCCAGAAAGCATGACAAACGTCATGATTCCAAGCGCCATCAGCAACGTCACAAGCATGTTGCGGGCAAGATATGTGTTCAGGGTTCTCATTAACTGGCTAATAGCCTCAGTATGAGATGCCTATGTTGAAGTGAAGGCGACCGCGCTTTCCATCAAGATGATCCCATGTCGTCGAGATGGGATAGCCATAACTGATGTTTATCGGGAACGCCCTGAACTGCACCGCGACGCCGATGCTGTAGTTCAAGTCGCCAAGGTCAACGTCGTATTCATCCCACCATGCATTGCCAGCATCCACGAAAGTGCTGACGAACATGAAGTTCTGGACAGGCTTGATGAGCTCGACCGTTCCTGTAAGCATCGAATGGCCTCCGTATGGGTCCTCAAAACAATCGACTGGCGCAACATCACGACGGCGGAAGCCGCGGACTGTTCCAGGCCCGCCTGCGAAATAGCGGTCGAACACCGCTGCCTCATCATCGGTGTTAGTATAGTAGTTGGCGTTAAGTTTGAGGACCAAATCACTGAACACAGGAATGTATTTAGTCGCATCAACCTCAAAACGACCGTATGTCTCATAGCTGCCGAATGCCTCCGTCACCATCTCGCCTGTGAGGCTGAAAAGCGTACCACTCGTCGGGAACATGAAGGTGTTTCTTGAATCCCTTGAGAGTCTCAGAATGAGACGGTTTGCCGTGTATGTATCCTCTTCGTCGGCTAGCACATGGCCTCTGACAAAATCGCCCTTGGTCATCGCCGATTCAGGATCGTGCGTGTCAACGTCGTCGATTTTAATGGACTCGACTCTGAAGCCAACGCCCATGCTCCACTTGTCATCCACAAAATCCGTTCCTGGAATCGAAAGTGCAATCGGCCATGAAAGCATCATGCCCATGCCGATGTTGCGCTGGTCGTACTCACGCTCGTAGCGGTTGCGCAGGAAGAAATCAGTCGTCAGACGGAGACGCCTGTCAAGGAACCAAGGCTCCGTATGCGAAATCGTGATGTTCGAGACGTCGGAACCGAATTGGAATCTCGCACTCAACTTCTGACCATCGCCCTTCGGTGGCCATTCAGCGCCCAGCAGACGCAGAAGGTCAAAGTTCGTCTCGTTGAACTCTATGAACGCTATCGCCGAATCTTCACTTGAGAAGCCAGCACCTACGGAGACTTGTCCAGTCGGACGTTCCTTAAGGTCAATCCGCAGATCTTTGACATCAGGCTCATCCGTCGAAACAGGCAGAATATCAACTGTTTCGAAGAAGCCAAGGTTCATGATGCGGTGCTTTGACAAGCGAATCTTCCCATTGTCCGCCAAATCCTTTGGCGCGATCACCAACTCGCGTCGAATAACTTCATCTCTTGTGATCGTGTTGCCCGCGATGTCAATGTTGCGGATGGTCGCGGGATTGCCTTCGACCACACTGTAAAGGACATCAACTTTTTTGGCAACTGTGTCCTTCTTGTGGGTTGCCCACAGGCGCAAATCAATGTATCCAAGAATCTCGTATTTCGCCTTCATACGATTGATATCAACCTCTTCCCGCTCGCTGTCATGAACATCGCCAGCCTTGGACACAGTATTGGCAAGCAATTCCTCAGCAGTAAAACGCTTCGACCCTGAAAGCTCTATACTACCTATTGTATAAGGCGAACCCTCTTCAAGGATATATGTCACCTCAACCCACTTTTCGTTACCATCAGTCTCTTTGACTATGATGTCAGGAACCGCAAAGTCCATGTATCCCTTCTGTCCGTAGAGTCTCTGGAGCTTGTCCTTGTCAAGCGCGCTCTGTTCACTGTTGTAGTAGTTTCCGAAACGCAATATGTAGCGCCACCACTGTCTCTGCGTGACTATCGCGCCCCTGAGTTCGCTCTCCGTGAAGACTGTGTTGTTCTTGAAATAAACCTTCTTCAGTTTGTGGCGTTTCTCTTCCGTCACGACAAACGTCACGTCTATGCCACCATTGGGATTTGGGTCTGTCTTGGTGGTCACTTGCGTTCCGTAGAAGCCTGCCTCACGGTACTTGTTCATGATCGCCTTGCGGTCAGCCGCCAACTGAACATCGTCTCGAAGCGCCCCCTCGGCATGCTTGATATGCCTGCGAAGCTTCTTCGTCTTGTACATCTTCGCGCCCTGGATGCTGATGGTCTTGACGATTGGCTTGGGTGTTACTGTGAATGTTACTATCACGCGCGAATCATCGGTGCGGTCTGTACTAATCTTCACATCATCAAATTGCTCGTTCTGCATAAGTTTCCGTATGTCCTCTGAGACCGTCGCCGCATTGAACGCTTCGCCAGCCTTGGAGCCAATCGTACTGAACACAATCTGTTCCAATGTCTCCTGATTCATGTCGGGAGAAGTGGATTTCACCACAATCTTACCGATGCTCTCTGCCCATGCGCTCACGCAAAACACAGCAGAACACACCGCCAAAATCAATGCTCTCTTAATCATAAAAAAACTCCATTGTATCATAATAATGTCACACTCAACAATAAAGAAATCTATTTATTATATACCAATATATGGAAAAAACAAAGAGGTGCTTTCCATTTTCCAAAAATGTATTAAGCATCGGTTTGCAAAACTGGCATTAAACAGCAAATTATCTTGTGATTTGACAGATCAATGATTAAATGCGAGGATAACTTATGAGCGACCAATTGAGAATCGGAACGTTGCTGCGTCTCCCGCAGATGACAGCCGAAATGCTTGCCTTCCTGAAGAGCGCAGGCTTGGAGACAACACAACTCGGAAGGGCAGATGACAACTGGATGAGTGGTGACGGCGGCGTTCAAAAGTCAGAGGAAAGTTTCCGTCTTCTGGCGGAGCATGGCCTGGATTGCGTGTCGATTTTCATGATGATGCCCCCTGGCACAACTGGTGACGGCTTTGTCACAGAGGAGTGTCGAACCTCCCGCATGCTGTTCGCCACACGACAGCTCCTGTGGGCAAAAAAGCATGGCATACGCTACATAACCTGCCATGTCGGCGCACTTTCCACGATTGGAGAAGGCGCGGCATACGCTCGAATGGTGGCCGATTTCCAGCAGCTCCTTCGCTTTGCGGAAGACGCCGACCTCTTCTTCCTGTTTGAGACAGGCCCCGAATCAGTCGCGGGCCTGAAGAAGATTTTCGCCGACATTGACAGCCCCAACCTTGGCATCAATTTCGACCCCGCCAATCTGCTCTACTTCAACCAAGATGACCCGTCGGTGCTTGTGGAGGAGATGTGGGAGCGCATCAAAGTCGTCCACTGCAAGGACGCCGTGCGCCCCGCGCAAGGCGAGCCGCACGGCCACGAGACAGTGTTAGGACAGGGTGGCACTAATTTCGTCCAGCTGATGCACACCCTTCTTGGCAAAGGCTATCGAGGCCCCCTTATCATAGAGCGTGAGCTGCCATACGGTCCCGAACAGCAAAAGGATGTGGCGGAGGCCATTCAGCTACTCAAAGACATTCGCAAAAACTACTTGTCCTGACAATGATGTTCAAGCCAAACGTTCTCAGCCTCCTCGCGATGATGGCAACAGTC
>JAEEGL014583283.1_pt1 | contig 13004 bp, 8 predicted proteins | sample 9134231 | NCBI WGS metagenome assembly JAEEGL01 (sample SAMN16246548, study PRJNA631951) | gut metagenome | biome: gut microbiome; feature: rumen; material: fiber-attached | host: Bos | place: Iran: Karaj | collected 2018-10 | reverse complement strand
TAGTCAATGACATCGAGGTCGAAGTTCAGCAGCTCTGCCCACATATCTCTCTCCTCTCTCCTCTCTCCTCTCTCCTCTCTCTGTATCAGCCCGTGCTTCAGTATCTCGGCATAGCCCGAGCAGATGTTCTCGTGGTCCATCGTCTTGAGGAAAGTCGTGTCGAGGATGACACTCTTAGCCGTGCTGAAGACGCCAATCTCATTTTTCAGTCCGCCGAAGTTGATGCCCGTCTTGCCGCCCACTGAAGCATCGACCATCGCTAAGAGCGTCGTCGGGATATTGATGTAATTCATGCCCCGCTTGAAGGTCGAGGCAGCAAAGCCTCCGAGGTCGGTCACCATGCCGCCGCCGAGGTTGATCATCAGCGAGTGGCGCGTGGCGCCGCCCTGCTGCAGACAGCTCCATACGTGGGTCAACGACTCTAAGGTCTTGTTCTCGTCGGTGGCACCGATGGTGATAATCTCTGCCCCGCGTACACAGTCGAAGCCCGCTATCAGTGGCAGGCAGAGCTTTTCTGTTGTCTCGTCTACTAAGATAAAGATGCGGTCGCGCTCACATTCGCCGACGGCTGTCGCCACCTCCGTTTCCAGTTTAGTTGATATGATGACTTTCTGCTTTTCCATAACGGCTGCAAAATTACAAAAATTCATTGGAAATGCGAAACGATTTCGGAAGATTATTTTTTGTTCTGAAGACAAGAGTATGGCCACTGCCCTCATGATGGACGTGAATATGAGTATTGGCGATGAGGGTAATCATTACAAAGAAGCTGAATGACTTTTTCATCTGTTTTGGACTTGACCATTTGAAAAGGCAGAAGCCGACATTTCTTTATAGTCGGCTTCTGCAATTGACCATTTTACAGATTGATTAAAAGCCGTATGATTTCATATAGGTTATCGTATTTGATGATGGTGTATACTGCATCACAACTTTCCCGTCTTTTGTCTTGAAACCATATGAGGTACTATTATTGTATTCTGTCGCAACAGAATAGGTTCCATTTAAGAACTCCAACAATTTCTCTTTGTTGTGATTCTCGTTTAGAGTCACAGAGATAGCTGTTGAAACAGAATTGTCTGTGATTGGATTGTCATTGAACCTAATCATAATTCGTTTCACATACTCATGACCTGTTAGAGAATACACATATGATCCAGCAATTTCTCTCTCGGGATTACCCATCACAGTTTTTACTTGTGATGCTGTTATATTGATAAGTTCAGTATAGTCTGGTATTAGAGAAGGTACTGGTGCTGGTTCTTCAATTAAAGATTTGTACACTACTACGCCATAATCTGGATAGTAGCTTATTCTCATGTCTGCCTTATCTGCTGATTCAGAGTTTAGCCATCTGAGAAGTGGCCCATTGTCGCTTGAGACTTCTTCTTCAAACGTATATAGCTTGTTGAGATATGCTTTAATGGTTTCAGGTGCTACTTCATCTCTAAGGAATACATTGATAAGGTTTACTTTTCCTGTCGCTAAGTTACGTATATAGTTTACAACAGCTACATAATCAGTAACAGCATCATAACGCATATGGCCTTCATTGTCCTCTTGATAAGGTAGTCCCCATTTCTCAATGATTTCATTCCTGTTCATTCCAAGTCCTTTCCAGTAGTCACGCAAGATAACAAGGTCTATGGGCTTTTTTGTCAAATCTGTGAATACAACAGCATTTTGGTAGGCTTTGTATACAATCTTGTATGTTTTCTCCTCGTTATAGAAAATGAAACCATAGGATGCTACATATTCGTCAGTAGCCTCCACATATTTTGTTTTCAAATAGTGTAGTACTTCTGCCTGATCTGGCGTTTCAGACAGATAAATCCAATACTCAGCAACGACGTTGTCAGGATTGTATGCAAATTCTACTGCAAGAGAGTTCTTATTGTCCCCAATAAGGTAAGCGTCAGAACCGTTAAAAGAATAAGAATCGAACGAATCATAATAAGTGTAATAACGTTCTTCCATCTTTTTTTGAACATCACTTTGCGTCATTCCAAATGTTGATGTAAGGTTGGGCCAGAACGAGAGTCCCATCTTATCCATATAATCTTCTCCTGAAAGCATAATGATTGCTTTATTTGCTGTGTCATAAGCAAATGCTACTCTAGAGTCTTCTATTTCAGGTGAACTGGAATAGTGGTATTGATTACCATACTGCCCTGCCAAACGATAATATTTGGAATTCATGTAGGAGAGAATTTCTTCCTGTGTGATGCCATTTTTAAGGTGTAAATCTAATTGATTGATAATGTGAGAACTATTATCGACATATACGTTGATATAATCAATAATGTTATGTGTATTAGTTACATAAGAATAGCTCGTGTACACACCAAAATCTTCACTCTTGGTGTGCCTGCCAAGGGTGTCCTTCATGGTAGAATAATTTTGCCCCAATAGAGCACTATAGTCTACCCATAAATCAGGAGTATTATCTCCTACTATCACTTTTACCCACACATTAGAATTGTTCAGTTTCAACTTGATGTAGGCCGTTCCTTTTTCACCTGTTGTCTTGATAAGACCGTCGGAGGACACTTTGGCGATATTAATGTTCTTTGACTCATATCCAAGGACTCTTTCTTTGCTAAATCCAATCTGTTTGGTTTCGCCGCTTTCCATAGTATGGGTTTCAACGATTTTTCCATACGTCAGAATGGCTAAGTCTGATGACATCGTGAAGTGCAAATCCGTGACATTTGTCAATTTCCAGTCTTCGGTTCGGGAAATACCATTTGATTCGTATGACCATGTCAGTCTGTTATTCTCAGAATCGAGAAAGTATCTGCCTCTTCCTTCGCCTTGAACGAGCGTATTACAATACTTGCCATAGAAGGTGCCTGATGCACTATAAGAATCTTCCTCGTTTAGCGTTTCTTCATACCAAGAACCAACAAGGACATTAGAGATGGATGCGTCCCGGTCAAAGCCGTGGTCGCAATCATCATTACATGATGCGACAGCAAATGCCGTCAACAAAAGGAATGCTGCTTTTTTCATAGTTTATCATTTTTTGTTAGTTATTATCTTGCGTTTTTAGTCTTTCAGGAGAGGCAACACCTGTGCCGGAAGAAGGGCTAAGCTCGTCTTCGGGATTAGTTTGAGTTTCTTTCTCGTCTTTCTCATTTTGGGCTTCTGTATTCACATCCTTGTTTTGTAAGATAATCTTTTCTAAAGAGTGAATAGTGTCTTTTGGAGAAACTGCTTTTTTTTCTAAAACAATAACACGGGATGTGTCTGTTGAGTCTCTGCTAACAGAGTCTTTGGGAAGAATCCTTTTTTTGTGAGAACAGGAATAAAAACCCTTATATCCAGCATAACTGAGACCTGCTAATAGAAAAAGAGCAAAGAAAACAAATATGACGTTCTGCCATAACATCCAATGCCGAGTTTTGAACACATTCTTTGGAGTCCAGTCATCGCCAGTATTGTGGAAAGGTGTTTCAATGATTTGTAATAGAGAAATGGTTATGTTATCGCTACCGCCTGCATCAAGTGCTGTCTCAGTGAGAGTCTCCTTACACAACCGCAAATCTGAAGAAGTTTGACCGATAATCTTGGAAATAGTAGCATCGTTGCATACTCCACAAAGCCCATCAGAACATAACAAGATAATCTCATCCTTTACGACAGGATGACGGATGATATCTGGTTTCGCTTTCTGTGAAGCATCACCAAGGCTACGCATAATGATATTGCTTTGGGGATGAAGCATGGCTTCTTCTTCTGTGATTTTTTTTGCATCTACAAGCTCTTGAACGAAAGAATGGTCTTTGGACAATCGAGAAATACCTTTCTCGGGAATATATGAATATGCACGACTATCCCCCAACCATCCCACATAAACAAAGCCGTCGATAAGCCATGCAAGGACAATGGTTGATCCCATTCCTTCTGTGGAAGGGTCTTTTTTACATTGCCGCTTTATTTGCCGGTCGGCCTCAATGATTGCTTTCTTGAGATACTCCCTTATCGAATCAGGCCTTTCTGTAATCTTTGCTGACATCTTTGCAGGAGAGAACAATTTTTGCACAGTCTTGATGGCTATTGCCGATGCCACCTCACCTGCATTCATCCCCCCCATTCCGTCGGCAACAACCATCAAGCATCCTCGTTTGCCGAGTTGGATGGTTCCCTGCTGGTTGGCAGGAACCATCCATTCGTCATGAGTGAGGTCAGGATTCACTGTAAAGTTATCCTCGTTGTTGTCGCGCAAGCCTATATCGGTGCCTGCAAACAGTTTGAATAGTGTCATACTCACTTTATTGGTGTCAGTTCTGATTCTTCTGATTTGTCTTGCTTTTTCTTCTTATGGGGTTTTGCCGTCTTGTCAGGCTTTTCAGACTGAACTTTATCTGTCTGTGATGTTAGCAACTCTAATTTCCAGTTATTATGAGAATCTTTCGCTGCTACACCCACGAGTAGTACTTGGATGTAACCTGCTCGCTCTATTTTAGGTATCACAAAGATTCCCCCCAGCACTCTGTCTGCATCGCTGGGTTTTACATCAATAGACCGATTGTCTCCCTTTGCTTCGACAACCAGAGATTCCTGTTTTTGTGTTACTTGCATAGCACTGTCCTGAAGGTTAGTTGTACTATACACCCATATCATATAGCCATTCTTTTCTCCTATACTCTCATCAATTGGCAGACCAAAATCAGGAATCTTGTCCAGACTTTCATATAAAAGGCTGTCATTGGTTTTGATTCGGGTAAGGTTTTTGAAGTCAAATTCTATAGGTCTCCACTCTGACTCTGACAATTGTCGCTGAAAACTGGGAAGATGTTCTGCTGAATAGTTCCTACCAGCATTCAGACGTTTATAGTCATCATCGTTCTCCCAAGGAAAGATGGCATCTCGCTGTAGAATGGTTGAGTTCGAAATTTTTACACCTAACGTGTAAGTTTCACCATAATATAGTTTGCCTTTCCTTCCATAGAACTCGCCATCGCGTTCTACTCGGTATTGCTGACGGACAATGGAAAGTGCTGGAGCTACTGCATCACCAATTATCCGATTGCCTGTAATTTGGTTAATACTAAATCCGTCTACGAGATCTTGTAATGATTGAGAGAAACCTGTGGTACATATAGATAATAATAAGCCTATTGTCCAAATTTTTTTGTTAATATAGATTCCCATAATCAGCGTTTTTAGTGAATATTAGATATTGAAGTGATTCCACCATGTGTAGTTGTTGAAACACTATATGAAACGACTCCAACAGCTTTAAGTTTACCCTTGTCATTGTAGAAGACTGGACCACCAGAATTGCCCGACTCATAATTACGAGCACTTATTCTTATTATTCCGCTTTCTAACCCTGCTTTTGATGTTTTGCATGATCCATAAAGAGGTGATAGTGAGTAAGTATCTTCTGCACCCATTCCAAGCGGGAAACCTAAAAGATGTAGGTCTGCTCCAATAGGTAAATTTGCAGCTAAATTCTTATCTACAACAATAGATCCTTTCTCTGTGGCATTGGCATATGCCCAATCTGTGTAATTTAATGCTGCTTTTACAAAATGCAAATCATTACCGATGTTAATATTTCTCTCTCCATTATGGTCCATAACAAACTGATTGCTGGTAAAATGCAAAGTCTTTGTTTTCGAAGTTGCGGTCAATACTGCCCTAACTTCGCATCCGTTAGTATTTTCTCCTACCAATAAATAATTCAGTGCTGTTGTATCAGTAGGTAGTTTGTATTTCCATCCCTCTACACAATGTTTTGCTGTAATAAACTTACCGTCACTTGTTAAAAATCCTGTTCCAGACCAACCATAATTTGGTATTTCTATCGTCTCGCCGTCTTTTGTCAGAACTACTTTGGCACGTATGTAAAATATATCACCTTCAACCTTTGTAAGTAGAGTACTTAAAGCATTGTCAGGGTATACAATCTTAACGACTCCCCCACCACGATGCTGATTCTGATATACTTTAATTAAAGAATCTTGTCTTTTTTGTTCTTTTTTTGCTTCAGCCAAGAGCGAATCAAGTTCGGAGTTTTTACCTTGTATGGCACTGAGTGTTGCTCTTGCATCTGCCATCTGTGATTCAAAATCCTTTTTTTGCAGAATATTCCATGTTGATAACCCTCCTATTGCTAAAATAAGTAAGATTGCCATTGCTGCTATTGCGCGTTTATACGGTTTCAGAGCCTGTTTGCGAAACAATTCTAAACGCTCTGTCATTCTGATACTTGATACAAGACCTTGTCTTCCTTCAGGTGCTATAAAACCAAGACGGGGACCTCCTACAGCTAATTGAATCTCGTCACCACTTTCCAGATACCATTGAGAGTCAATTTTTCTACCATTGAGGAATGTGCTGTTAACGGTTGATAGATGTATCAGTTTCCATCTGTCACCTTCACGTACAATGGCGGCATGACGACGGCTTACAATTCCCCACGTCTCTTGGTCAAATCGTACTTGGCAATCAGAATTACATCCAAGTTCAACATGGTCAATAATAATTTTCTGGGATTCACCAGCCTTATGATACTTGGAATTGTCACGATGCTCTAATACAAAGTATCGACGGCCACTGCCACCAGCCAGTGCACTCATACCTGTACCAACAGTATTACGAAATGTACGCTTATACTGTCTTTCTGTTTTCTTTTCTGCCATAATCTTGTTGTTTTGGTTTATTCTACTTTCAGTTTATATTCTCCTGCAGTGATTATATCACCTGTATATAATCTCTGCCCTATTGAAGTTACGGGAGTGGCGTTTAGGTATGTTCCGTTTGTAGAACTTCCCCATTCGCGCCGATCTTTCATCCACTGCCCATCCTTAACTATCCAATACCTTCCTTCGCGAGCACGTTCGATTGTGAAATGATGGCGCGACAGATAGGTCTCATCGTCAGGATTAACGTGCAATATGACATCATTCTGCGCATTTCGGCCTATACGGATCATTCTTCCTTTGCCTGCTATAAGGTCGTTTAGCTTGTATGTCTTTCCTATTTCATACCCTTGCGTAATTACGATTCTTGTTATCGCGGCACTGCGAGAAGGCTTGTCAATAGAGGAATTTGACGCTGTGCCTAACAAAGGCTTAAGATCATGCATGACCTCAATAACATTTTGGTAGCGATCTCTGTAATCCGCTTTTAGACAGCGATCAATGATGGGACACCATAGGCGTCCGAAAGGAACTTCACGCACTCTCTGGCGATTCCAGATTTCTTTCCTGGCGTTTTCTTGATAATTAGGGAATTCCAACTCGGTTTGCGGATTGCCAAATGGGAATTCCCCCATTGTTATCAGCTCATGCATCATGACGCCAAACGACCAAATGTCAATAGTGGGCAGGTAGGTTACGCCTCCACCTTTAAGGTCGTACATCTCTGGTGCCATATACAATGGCGTACCAAATCTTTGCCTCTTTCTGAATAGGCCTCGGCTCAATTGTTTTTTGGGATCCTTATTCCCTACAACCCCAAAGTCTGTCAGCGCAGCTCTTAGGTTTTCGCGCACTAGGACATTCTCAGGTTTCAAATCCCTATGGATTTTTCCGCTTGAATGCAGGTCGTTCAGTCCTGTCAGAATATCATGTGCTAAACGTGGAAGCAACGACGTGTTTGTGCCGACATAATTAGCCAAGTCTCCATAAGGGCAATACTCCATCGTGAAATAGGGATTCCCTTTTAATATAGAGTACTCCAGCGAATGTACAAAACATTCGCCAGGCATTTTGGCTGTTTCATATTCTTGTTTGAAATATCTGATTAGATTGTCGTGTATGTCGCTTGGTTCCATATATAGACGCAGAACCTTCAACGCACAACGACCGTTAGAGTCTTCAACAAGAAACACGTCGCCATACGATCCGCTACCAATGGTCTTGACGATTCGGTATTTATCGTCAATAACGTCACCTTCATTTAAATCCAGCCGAAGTGCTACCATGAATTATTCTGTTATACTGTCAAAACGGTATAGTTGGTTGCCAAGGAGTATTAAATCACCATTCTGCAGCTCTACTTTTCGTGTAGCCTGTACAAAGGTGGATTTCAGTTCGCTTCCGTCGGTAATAGCCCACTTCCCGTCTTCAAATGAAACCACTGCTTGTGTCTTTGATGTAATGGTAGAATTCTCTGGGTCTGTATTATCACGATTCAGTTCTGTTTCGGCACTTGCGGGGAATACAATTGGATCTCCTTCTGGCATCCTGGTTTTGCCAGACATCGGTGTTAATACAAAACGGCCTTTTGCGGCATCAGCCTTGGGGTCCCAACGTGTTGTTTTTCCGCCAACTATTTTGACGTTCTTCACTTCTTTCATGTTTTCTTCTGTTATTTGTTTGTCTTTTTCGTTGTCATGATAGCCACATGAGGGGCAGACGCCATCTTCCAGTTCAAGGTGGCACTCAGGACACAGATTCTTTTCCTCAAGAACCGTTTCGTTCAGGTGCTCGTTCAATCGTTTATATTCGTTCTCGTTGATAGTCTTCCTAAGATTGTTATCAATCGCCTTTCTCTCTCGTCTTGTCGTCGGTCTTTCTTCAACGGCATTTCTTGAGGATTTGGCAGCTCCCGAATCGTCATTCAGCATCTCGCCGCCACACTTTTCACACTTACCATTCTTGTCTGGTATGTTCCAACCACAATGTTTACATCTCATAGTCTTATTTGTTTTGTTTGTTATTCTTTTTCTGACCTATGTATCGAAGCGTATAAGCCAGCTTGAATTCCAAGGTGTGGATGTGCTGCTTATAGCCTTTCATAACCGCATTGCTCTCGTTAAGCACGGTCCATCGCTTATTCTCCCAATAGTTGTCGTTGGCCATATTGCTAAGCATCATTGTATAATAGACACCAAGTGATAAGCCTGCATACTCATAAGCGACACCTGCACGCAGACCATAGTTGAAACGATGCAAAGGTGATTCTGTGAATGTTTCATGATGGTTTATGTCTGCAATGTTTCCCGTCGTGTATGATTCTGTCCATGACACACAGGGCTGATAGAGGTTGAAGTCTGCGTTTGCGGCTGTATGACGGATATAGTTCGAATTGTTTGCAGGTTGGTTTGTAAATCTGTCATACAGATGCATAGTTTCTGAATCCGTATTTCCAGAAAATTCCATTTTAGATGACAATCCGAAGTTCAGCACAGGTCCAAGATTCAGTTGGACGTGGCTAATGTCGGTGACGGGTATACGATAGCTAACCAAAATGGGCACCTCGATCATCGTGTGGCTGTATTCTTCTTTATAGGCATTCTGTACATCACCTCTCATGTATTGATACGAGTTATAAGGCATTGTATAAGTTGTGTTCAGTCCGAATTCATTCTGATATTTTATCTGAGTGAAGTTGATGCCCGGCATCAAGAAGATATTGCTGTTCTTTCCAAGACGGATATCGGCAAATAACCCCACACTATAGCCAACCGCAGATTTGTAGGATGCGTTTTCTTGACTGTTACCTAAAGAGTAATCGACAACGGAACCCTCGTAGTCACCACCAGCCGAAGTACTGACAAAAGGCATCGCATAGCTTGCATTAACACCTAACGAGAAATCGCTGCCATTAACTCTTTTCCACCAAATCTTGTTTATTGCATAAATTGGAGACTGTGTCACAAACACACCAGCAGTTTGACGGCCTGTTTTAATCTGCACACTACCAGAACGTTCTTGCCCATTGGGAATATTTTCCCCGCTCTCAATGCAAATACTGTCTTTTCCTATACGCTGTACATTAAGCCAGTTTGGGAAATCACCAATAAACCAATTGTCAGCATCTGTATACACCTTTAAATAATGCTTTCCTCCTTCGGAGGGTAGAATAATGTTGTTCTGGGAAAGTGTAAGATGCTCTTCTCCTGCTCCCTGATACAGTTTTATCTTAACCGCTTTGTTGGGGGTCTCTATTACCAGGTCTTCAACTCGCTCCATTACGCGGTCATTCGGTAAGACGCTAATTCGGATTGTACTGTCATCTCTCTCTATCTTGCACCAAGAAGGCACAGACCTTATGTTCCACTTTGCATTTGACTCAACTTGAATTTGTTCTGTAGTTCCTGAAGACGGGAATGAAAGACTGGTGGCACCAATTTCAATATATTCTTCACGGGCAGCCTGTACAACTTTTAGCTGTTTAAGATAATCGCCACTTTTCACTGTCAAATTTGACACTCTTTCACGAGTACTGTTGTTCTGCTCGCGACACTGTAATACTAAACTGTTCTTGTCATACGACTCCGTTTTTATCCATTCTTGTAGACCCTCCACATTCCATTTTTCATTCGATCGGATGCCAACTTGGTAGTCGCCACCTTGAAAGGGTATTTCCACAATGTCTGTTGATAGTTGCAGAGCAACACGAGTCTTTTTCGAAATAATACGCTGGCACTTCTTGATGTTGTCATCACAACCTTTTTGCACATTTGGATCCATCTTTTTTGCCCGATTGTAGAGCCGAATAGCCTTTTCCGCATCTTCTGCTGTACCTCGTTTCATTAGTTCGTTAGCTTGAATCACGATTTCTTTAACCGATGTCTGCGCCTGCAAAGGCATCGATAAGGTTAATAGGCTAGCTATAGCCCCAAAGAAGAATTGTCTTTGTTTCATCTTCGTACAGTTTTATGTTTGTTAATATTATGTTCTATTAGTTTGTTGTAGTGAAAGGACTAAGTTCACGGAGACGTACTTTCATGGAATCTGCAGCCTTTGCAGCATCTTCCATTCCGTACTTCACCATCTCACGATAATCCTTTTCCCAATCTTGAATATGCTTATACTCAATATTTATCAGCTCTTGTGCCATCTGCCATCGTCCCTCACCTGCGATTCGGGTGCTGTCTGAAATACTATCCAAACGCATTGCTTGTTGATATAGTATTGCTGCTTCGATTAATTGCCCAACATGAGGAGCTGCATAATCCTTTTTCTTTACGTCATCAATAAGACTCGCCTGTTCACGGACTATTTTTGTGGCATTGTTAACTATTATTGAATAGTTGTTGTCCCTCATCAATTGCTCTTTCCTTGTTTCTTCTTCTTTAATTTGTTTGAATTTTTCCCATGCGAAATATGCCAGACATGACAATACTAAAATTATACAGGCTGCGGATATATACTTGACCCATTTGGGTATAGGATTGGGATTTGGCATGGGGGGAGCCTTATGGTATACTGCCGCTTCTGCAATCTGCTGTGCTTTGGGCCTGTTCCAAGTGTCCTTTGCAAGACACATCCTAACCAGTTTTTTCAATTCTTTTGAATAGTTGCTAGCCATTTTGGGTATTGCGTCGCCTTTCCTGTGCCGTGGATTGTCGTCTCGGCACAGTCCCCTCTGATATGCACCTCCCGTCTCTCCAAATGGTACATGGCCTTCTATTAATTCAAATAAAGTTGCCCCCAAAGACCATATATCGCTAGCACTGTAAGGCGTTGCTGCTGGCCAATAGCCACCGTTGGCATCGGGCCAGCGTTCTGCTGCCATATAGTTAGGGGTGCCAGAGCCGTAATTGTAATTTTGCATAGCTTCCACTTGCCTGGCTGTCATGTTTCTGGTTCCCTCTTGCCTTGTGCTGATGTCAAAGTCGGTAATCATGTATTTGCCATCGTCATCAATCAATATGTTTCCAGGCTTTATGTCTTGATGAACAATGCCTCTGTCATGAAGATATGCCAGTCCTGCCGCAACATCGTGAACAAATTTCCATATTTCATTCTCGTCCATTTTCCCAATCTTGCTCTTGGCAGAGCCATTGGGACAATATGTCATTACAAGGAATGGCACTCCGTTGTGTATTTCATAAGAAAGAGGGGTGAAAATGTTGCTATGGTTAAAATTTACGACAAGGCTATACCCTCTGCGAAATTCTTCCATACTTTCCACGTCATCATAGATTTTCAAGGCAAAGTCAGTCCTGGCTATAAGGTCGGTGGCCAACCATACTGAAGAGTAGCCCCCACCATCGAAGTGCCCTTTCAGCTTATATCTAGAACATAGTATGTCGCCTTCTTTAAACATAGTGGCTGTGTTCTATTATTATAGTTCTTGGTGACCCACAGCCAAGATGTTCTTTATCGTTATTGTCCCCTATATACAAAAGAAGCGTGAGAGTCAGTCTTGTTGCTCATCCCACCCTTCGAGGCTCTGGCATTGCCCTAATAGTCAAGGACGAGCAACGCCGAAGCCCACGCCTGTATGATTATATACCTTAAAGTATATATAAATCATACCCATGGACGTCATTGTTGCTTTGTTGTTTGACTATTAGTTTTGGAACTGCCAGATTCCGAAGAGTCAAGAACAAAGCGTCAAGTAACGCCTTTCCATATATAGAGACTCTCATACCCGCCACACTCTTTGAAACTATACAATTCCTTCGAGATAGCCCGCTTCTGTAGGATTCTCCAATAATGGTTTCACTTTCTTCAGCCAGGCGTGGGCAGTCTGAGCATGATGCTTTCCGGACACGTCCGATGTTGACATGATGATAACAGACAGCAAGAGTCCACTGCAAAGTTACACATAAATTTCTAATTCTTCGCCATATTTTCATAAAAATCAATAAGGACCTTCATCTTTTAACTGTTTTTACGTAAAAATCAGGCGGAAAGTAACTACTCTATCTTAAAAATTGACAACCCAAACCTTTATGAAAGCTTTTCTCCCTTATTTCCGCAGTCGCATAATTTTGTCTGTTTGGAACTCTTTCGATTTCCTGCCTTATACCTATATCATATATTAGGATGCCTGTCATGGCGGTCTCTTGTGTTTGTTCACCAAATATTGGATGATTTATTCTTATAGTAAGCTTGTAACAAACGGGGGTTAAAAGTACATTTTGCAGACTTTGACCTGAAAAAAAACAGAAAAACGTGTGAAGAATTAAACTTTTCTTTTCTTTCGACGTCAGATAGCTGTAAATCGTACACTTTTATATGAAGAAAGCATTACTCTTGATGGCCATCGCAATGATGACCGCTACCGCAGCGCTGGCACAGCGTACTATT
>JAEEGL013540972.1_pt1 | contig 13004 bp, 15 predicted proteins | sample 9134231 | NCBI WGS metagenome assembly JAEEGL01 (sample SAMN16246548, study PRJNA631951) | gut metagenome | biome: gut microbiome; feature: rumen; material: fiber-attached | host: Bos | place: Iran: Karaj | collected 2018-10 | reverse complement strand
GGTTGAAACAAATAGTATTGAAAGAGCAATAAATGATATAAAACAACTTATTATTTGTATAAATAATAAAGAATTAAGTAATATTAGTTTTCTTGTTGAAAGTGATAGCCTTCCTACTTTAATGATTGTTAGGCCAAAGCTTCAAGAAATAGTTACTGAAGATATTGAAAAATTAATATTAATGTTACAAAAAATTCCGGTAATCACCAGAGAAAACTATTTTATAGTATCTGAAGCTGAGAAACTTAATAAAAAATCTGGAAATCAAATGTTAAAAATAATAGAAGAACCAGACACAGAAATGCTAGGCTTCTTTGTATGTAACAGTGCTGATCGAGTAATGCCAACTATTACAAGCAGAACTCAAATATTATATTTAAATTATGATGTTGATGAAAACTTTAGTGATGATATTTTGGAAGATGCTAATAACTACTTGTTAAAGTTACATGAACATAGTTCAATAATTATAAATAAGTATTATATAGATAAGTACAAGGATTTAAATGATTTTAATTCCTTTGTAAAATGTTTAATATATCAACAAAAAAAACATATTAATAAGCAAACAAGTTTTGATATAATAAAAAAGGAAAATCAAATTTTAAAGCTTTTATTTGCTATGTTACCAAAAATTGGATTTAATTGTAATAGTAATTTATTGCTTGATAAGTTTGTTATAGAAGTGAGTAGATTAAAATGAAAATATATGGTTTAACTTTCGTTGATAATGGAAAAGCATACAATTTTAAAAGTGATTTATCTTTGTCTAAAAACGATTTAGTAGTTGTTGAGTCTGATAAAGGTGTACAAATCGCAAAAGTTGTATACTTTAAAGATATACAAAAATCAGACGATTTATCTGAAATTAAGTCAATACTTAGAAAATCGACTAAAGAAGATTATGAAAAGTATGTTTCTAATTTGAAAGATTCAAAGGAAGCATTTATAAAAGCTAAAGATATTGTTAAGAAAATGAATCTTGATATGAGATTATTATCTGCCAATTTTACTTTAGATAAAGAAGTTCTATTAATTAACTTTGTATCTGATGATAGAGTTGATTTTCGTGAACTGGCAAAAAAACTTGCAAACCAGTATAAAACAAGAATTGAATTACATCAGGTGGGAGCAAGAGATAAAGCTAAAGAAGTATGTGGTATTGGAAAATGTGGACAGATGTTATGTTGTGGTAGATTTTTAAATCAACTTAATTCTGTGACTATGAATATGGCTAAAGATCAAAATCTTGCATTAAACCCTTCAAAGATTAATGGAGCTTGTGGTAGATTATTATGCTGTCTAGCATATGAAGACGATGTTTATTGTGAATTATCAAAGGGAATGCCAAAGGTTGGTCAGAAAATTAAGTACAGTGGTAAAGATGCAGTTGTGTCATCAATTGATATATTAAAAAGAAAGTATGTTGTTACCGTAGATGATGAAAGAATCGAGGTTTCATTAGATAGTGAGTAGATCATTAAATGATTTGTATGATTATGTACCACTAAAGATATATCAAGATGATAAGTATTTCAAGTTTTCGTTAGATTCAGTTCTTCTCGCCGAGTTTGTTAAAAATCCGGAGAGAAAGAAATCTATTGTAGAGCTATGCGCAGGTAATTGTGCTGTCTCAATGATATTAACTACTAAGACTAAATCAAAGATAACTGCAGTTGAACTACAGGATGATATATATGATTTAGGAAAAGAATCAATTGAACATAATAAACTTAATAATCAAATTAATTTAATTAAGAGTGATATAAAAGTAATTAGTAATTATTTCCCGGGAAATAAGTTTGATGTAGTTTTGTGTAATCCACCATATTTTTCACACGGAGAAAATGCATATATTAATGAAGATATGGTAAAGGCAATAGCAAGACATGAAATAGCCATAAATCTTGAAGATATAATAGAAATATCTTCTAAATTACTAGATTTAAATGGTGAATTATATATGGTCAATCGTGCCGAAAGAATTGATGAGATAATTTTGTATTGCAACAAATATAATGTATGTGTAAAAAATATTCAATTTATAACAACTAAAAGTGATGTAGAACCTAGACTTGTTCTTATTAGAGCTGTTAAAGGAGGAAAACCTGGTGTTAAAGTTCTTCCACAGTTGTGTATAAAGGACATGAATTCATTTAAAAATATTTTTTGGAAGGAGTGATTTTATGAAAGTAATTGTAGGACTTGGAAATCCAGGAAGGAAATATGAAAAAACAAGACATAACATCGGATTTATTGTTTTAGATTCCTATCTAGGAAAAGTAAAGTGGAAAGAAGATAACAATGCATTAATTTTTGAAAAAAATTGCAATAATGAAAAAATTATTTTTGTAAAACCACTAACTTTTATGAACAATTCTGGTGAAGCTGTAAAACAAATATTATCATATTATAAAGTAGATATTGATGATTTGCTTGTTATTCAAGATGATATAGCATTAGAACTTGGTAAATCAAGAATAAAATATGATAGTTCTGATGGTGGACATAATGGAATTAAATCTATCATTAAGGAACTTGGTACAAATTGTTTTCTAAGACTTAAAATTGGTTTAGCCAAGCAAACAGAAATTGATACAATTTCATATGTTCTTGGTAAACTTACAAAAAATGAACTTATTCAAATTGAACATGATATGTCAAAATATTTTTCTACTATTGACAACTTTATTGATGGTGGAAAAGATAAGGTAATGATGATGTAATATGAATAAGATATTTGATTTTTTAAATTACGAATCCGGAAAATCTATATCTGGCTTAACAACTGAGTTAAGCGTTTTTTGCATTATTAATAAGTATAGAAATACAAATGGGAATATTCTAGTCGTAACAAATTCTGTTTATGAGGCAAATAATATTTATAAAATGATTAGCAACTATACCTCTAATGTTTCTATATTTCCGATGGATGATTTTATTACATCAGTTGCAGTTGCTATATCTCCAGAATTTAAAGCTACCAGGCTTGATGTTTTAAATCAAAAATTTGATCATCAGATTATAGTAACTAATTTAATGGGTTATCTACGTTTTTTACCTTTTATCGATAGTTATAAAGAAAATGTTATTAATGTTTCTATAGGTGAATCTTTTAAGAGAGATAAGTTAATTGAAAAACTGGAACTACTAGGATATAGAAGAGAGTCTTTAGTTACATCTACAGGTGAATATGCAGTAAGAGGTTTTGTTCTTGATATATTCGTAATGGGAAGTTCAAACCCTGTTAGAATTGAGTTCTTTGATAATGAAGTAGAAAGCATAAAAGAATTTGACTCAGAAACGCAGTTATCAACAAAAGTACTTGATAGTTTTTTAATAACACCGTTTTCTGAATTATTTTCTAATTCCAGCAGTTCTTTATATGATTATATAAAACCTAATTGGACATTCTTTATCGATAGACCTCAAATAGATGCAGCTTATAAGAAACTACAGGATGATATTACTGAATATTTTGAACGTAAAGATGAGAAATATCATAAATTAATGTTTGATTTTGATGATATTCATTATAAACACCATAATAATTTAGATAAATTTGATTATTCAACATCTGATATTGATTTGAATTCAAAAGAAATTATTAATTATCACGGAAATTTTGATAACTTAAAATTGGATATACAAAAACTTTTACTATCAAACTTTAGTATTTATTTTTGTACTAAAAATAATGAATTAAAAAATCAATTAGCTTCTATTTTTAATAATGATATTACTTTTATTTCCCTTGAAATTAATAAAGGTTTTATGTTTGATAAATTTGCTGTTTTTTCTACAAATGATTTATATAGTAAAAATGATGATAAAATAGTATATAAAAACAAATATCATTTTGGAAAAAAAGTAAAATCTGCTAATCAGCTTGAAGTTGGAGATTATGTTGTTCATGTTGGATATGGTATTTGTCAGTATGTAGGAATTATGAGTATTACAAAAAATGGCTTGGCAAAAGATTACCTACAATTAAACTTTGCAGGCAACGATAAAATATATGTTCCTGTTGAAAATATTAGTAATTTATATAAGTATGGAGATGCAGATGGTACTGCTCCAAAACTTAATCATTTAAATTCAACGTTATGGGCGAAGACTAAAGCTACTATAAAGAAAAAAATTAATGATATCTCTGAAAAATTAATTAAACTTTATCGGGAAAGATCTCAAGTTAGTAGTGATTTTTATAAAGATTTTCCAGAAGAGGAAATATTTGCTTCAGAGTTTATTTATGAATTAACTAAGGATCAATTAAAAGCAATTGATGATGTAAATAATGATTTGAGAAGTTCTAAACCAATGGATAGACTTTTATGTGGTGATGTAGGTTTTGGAAAGACGGAAGTTGCATTTAGGGCAATGTTTAAAACTGTTTATAATGGTTCTCAAGTTATGTATTTATGTCCAACAACAATATTATCTAAGCAACAATATGAAAGTGCAGTAGAACGTTTTAAAAACTTTCCTGTTGAAATTGCTTTAATTAATAGGTTTACTACTCAAAAAGAATATAAAAGAATTGTAAATGGATTATTATCGGGATCCATTGATATAGTTATTGGTACACATCGCTTATTAAATGATGAAATAAAGCTAAAAAAATTAGGTTTATTAGTAATTGATGAGGAACAAAGATTTGGTGTTACCCATAAAGAAAAAATAAAAGAAGTAAAAACAAATATTAATGTTTTAACATTATCAGCTACTCCAATACCTAGAACAATGAAGATGGCTTTATCTGGAGTAAGAGATATGTCGATTATTGATACGCCTCCAGTTGATAGATATCCTATTCAAACATATGTTATTGAAGATAATGATTTATTAGTAAAGGACGCTATATATAAGGAATTATCCAGAAATGGTCAAGTATTTATTTTATATAATTCTGTTGAACATATTATTTCAAAAGCCACATTAATAAAAAAATTAGTACCTGATGCTAATATCTGTGTTGCCCATGGTCAAATGAATAAAAATGAACTTGAATCTATTATGGAAAGATTCATAAACCATGAGTTTGATGTTTTATTATGTACAACAATTATTGAAACTGGTATTGATATTCCAAATGCTAATACATTAATTGTTTATGATGCTGATAAATTCGGATTAAGCCAACTATATCAGCTTAGAGGTAGAGTTGGCAGAACAAATAGAATAGCTTATACTTATCTTCTTTATAAACCGGGTAAGTTATTATCAGAAACTGCAACCAAGAGACTTGAAGCTATAAAAGAATATACAGAACTAGGTAGTGGATACAGAATAGCAATGAAAGATTTATCAATAAGGGGAGCAGGAGATTTAATTGGTAGTGAACAAGCTGGATTTATTGATTCTATTGGTATTAGCTTATATACTAAACTTATTTCAGAGAGCTTATCTGGAAATGATTCTGATCTACTTGAAGAAAGTAAAGAGGGAAATAGTTTAATAAATGTAGAAACACACATAAGTGATGATTATGTAAGTGATGATGATATTAAAATTGAAATACATCAACTTATTAATACAGTTGTTTCAAGTCAAACTTTTAATAATGTTAAAGCTGAGTTAGAAAATAGATTTGGAAAACTTCCAGAAAATCTTGAAATATATATGTATGAAGAGTGGTTTGATAGTATGGCCAAATCATGCAATATTTCAAAAGTAATACAGAATGAAAGATTTGTTGAAATTACACTTCCTAAAAATATTTCCGAAAATATTAAGGGAGATACACTTTTTATAGAAGCTATGCAAATATCAACCAATTTTAAGTTTAAATATTTAAATGATTGTATTGTTATACAGTTTTTTATAAAAAAAGATGATAAACATTTCTTGTATTATTTAGTCCCTCTTCTTGAAAAGATAATATAGAAAAGATTTACAGGTTATTCTCTGTAAATCTTTTTTTGCATTCATCTATTAGTTTTAGTGTTTCTTCAAGACCATATACGTTACCAACAGTTACGTTTATTCCTTGTAGGTGTTTATAGGTTTTAAAGAATTCTTTTATTTCTTCAATTGTATGTTCAGGAAGATCATCAATTGTTTTTATGTGATCATATCTAGGATCGGTTGCATTTACGGAAATTACTTTTTCATCTGTATAGCCATTATCAATAAGTTCTAGATATCCCAAAATTCTACTTTTTATAATACAACCTGGAAATGTTGGATATGTTGTTAATACTAAAATATCTAGTGGGTCTTTATCTCCGGCAAGAGTATTTTCTATAAAACCGTATTCACTTGGATAGCTAACACTGGATGATAATACTCTATCTAATTTAATTCTTCTAGTTTTTGGATCTACTTCATATTTATTTTGAGTACCCATTGGTATTTCAATTGTTGCTTCTACTTGCATTTATTTACCTCTTTTCTATTAAAGTATGTGATTTTTTTTGTAAAAAGTCAATTAATTGTATAAATATCTTTACATAACAAAAAATATTTATAGGAGTGGTTGCTTTGAATTTTAGTGGTATTATCAGAAGAGTTGATGAACTTGGAAGGATTGTCATTCCAGCAGAAATTAGAAGATTGATAAATATTAAAGAGGGAGAAAATTTAGAATTTATAATTAATAATAATGAAATATTATTAAGAAAAAAATCAGTAGTAGAAAATAATAATATTTTTTTTGATTTAATAGGTGATAAGCTTGGTGAAGTAATTGAAAATGGTTACTACATAATTACAGATAGAGAAAAAGTATATAAATCGAATTTTAATGCAATTATTGGTAAAGTGATACCAAGAGAGCTATCCAATCTAGTTATGGTTCATGAATATACAGAATTAAGAAATACAAATCTTCAGTTTGAAGATATTATATTAAAAGATACATTTAGAATATTTCCATATCATATAGAAAGCGATATAGCAGGTTTTATTGTTCTATATAATATTGAGTCCATTGATAAATATACAAAATTAATTAAGTTCTTAACCAATTATATACATGATAAGCTTAGTTTATAGCTTGAAAAATGTATATTGCTATGCTAAAATCATATTAATTTAAGTGATGAAGGAAAGAGAGAAACATATAATTTAAATTATAAGAGAGTGATGTAAGGTGAAAATTCACATTTAAATTGTTTCGAAAATGGCTCTGGAGCTTAATCGTATAATTCGCGTTAAGAATTAAAGAGTATGAATATAATTCATAAATTAAGGTGGTACCGCGGATATGTATTGTTCGTCCTTTATTTATGAATTTTTTTATTTAGGAGGAAGATTTATGAAAGATAAAACATACTATATAACAACACCAATTTATTATCCAAGTGATAATTTTCATATTGGACATTGTTATACAACAATTATTTGCGATGCAATAGCAAGATTTAAAAGATTACAAGGATATGACGTTTTTTATTTAACTGGAACTGATGAACACGGTCAAAAGATTCAAAAGAAAGCAGAAGCTGCTGGTGTTTCTCCACAAGAATATGTTGATAAAATAGTTGCTAATGCTAAGGATCTTTGGAAATCTTTAAATATATCTTATGACAAGTTTATAAGAACAACAGATGAAGAACATATTTCATGTGTTCAAAAAATATTTAAACAGTTATATGATCAAGGAGATATATATAAAGGTGAGTACAAAGGATTATATTGTACTCCATGTGAGTCTTTCTGGACAGAATCTCAACTAGTTGATGGAAAGTGTCCAGATTGCGGAAGAGATGTATATGAAGTATCTGAAGAAGCTTACTTTTTAAAATTATCTAAATATCAAAAACAATTAGAAGAATACTATGATGAAAATCCAGATTTTATTGAACCTTTATCAAGAAAGAATGAAATGATAAACAACTTTTTAAAACCAGGTTTAGACGATTTATGCGTATCTAGAACTAGTTTTGATTGGGGTATTCCTGTAACTTTCGATGAAAAACATGTTGTTTATGTATGGCTTGATGCTTTATCAAATTATATTTCTGCATTAGGTTATAATTCTGATGATGATTCACTTTTTAAAAAGTTCTGGCCAGCTGATGTTCATGTAGTAGGAAAAGAAATAGTTAGATTTCATGTTATTATATGGCCTATAATACTAATGGCATTAAATATACCTTTACCAAAGAAGGTGTTTGGTCATGGTTGGCTTGTTATAAATGGTGGCAAAATATCTAAGAGTTTTGGAAATGGTAAAGATCCAAGAGAATTTATTAATTCATATGGTGTTGATGCTGTTAGATATTATGTTTTAAGAGAAGTTCCTTTTGGCAGTGATGGTGCCTTCACTGAAGAATCACTTATTAATAGAACTAATGCTGATTTAGTTAACAATTTAGGAAATTTAGTTAATAGAACCATAAGCATGTCAAAAAAATATTTTGATGGAATTGTTACTAATCCTAAAGTTAATGAATCTATTGATGATGATTTAGTAAGTTCTTGCTTACAACTACATGATATTGTATGTTCTAAAGTTGATGAACTTAAAGTGGGAGAAGCATTACAAGAAATCTTTGAAGTATTAAAGAAAGCTAATAAATACATCGATGATACTACTCCATGGATTCTTGCTAAAGATGAGTCAAGTCATGATAGATTAAGAACTGTTTTATATAATTTACTTGAAGTAATAAGAATAACAACAATTTATCTTCAAGCTTTTATTCCTAATACAGCTTCAAAAATATTTGAACAATTGAATACAAAAAATACATCATTTGATCAAACTATTGAATTTGGATTATTAGAAGAAAATATAGTTTTAAATGAACCTGTTCATTTATTTGATAGAATTGATGTTAAATAGATATTTCCCGGAGAAATAATTTCCCGGGAAATATTTTTTTGATATAATGTTTGTGGTGATATACATGTTTACTGATACACATTGTCATTTAGAAAAACAGTACTGTGATAATTATAAAGAAATGTTTGATAGTGCATTTGAAAACGGTGTTAATAGATTTATAGCTTCAGGATATTCCTTAAAAACAAACATTGAATCTATCGAGTTATCTTCAAAATTTGATAATGTATATTCAACTATTGGCTATCATCCAGATCAAGCTGACGTATATAAGGATGAAGATATTGAAATATTAAAAGAACAATTAAAAAACAAAAAAGTAATAGGTGTTGGTGAGATTGGACTAGATTACCACTATGAAGGCATTAATAAAGAAAGACAGAAAGAATTATTTTATAAACAATTATCTTTAGCCGAAGAACTTCATCTTCCCGTTGTAATTCATAGTAGAGATGCTACTCAAGATACTATTGATATTTTAAAAAAGTTTAAAGTAAAAGGAGTTATACATTCTTTCAGTGGTTCTTATGAAACTGCTAAAATATATATAGGTATGGGATTTAAACTTGGAATTAATGGTATAGTTACATTTAAAAATAGTAATCTACCAGATACTTTGTCTAAATTATCACCTAATGATATTGTTTTAGAAACAGATTCTCCATATTTAACTCCTGAACCTTTTAGAGGTCAAAAAAATGAGAGTAAAAATATTGTTTATATAGCAAAAAAGATATCAACTGTATTTGATACTTCTTTAGAAAATCTCTCAGAAATTACCAATAAAAATGTTATGGACATTTTTGACATATAACTGTGTTTATGCTAAAATAATTGCAATTTAAAGAGGTGATAAAATGATTAAAAGAACCTTTAAAATTCTTACGAGAACTATAAAAGTTTGTTTGTTTTTAATTGCAATTTTTATCATTGAATCTAGCTCTTCTAAAGTATTAGGTCGTGTTGAGAATGATAACTTTAATAGAAACGTGGATTTAACTACAATGGCACTTAAAGTAACTGAGATGGCCGAAAATGATTTATATACTCCAGTTGATACCTTAACAGGTTCTCTAACAGGATATTCTCATGATTGCCCTTTATGTGGAGGAACTTTAGCATGTGCTCCAAGTTATAATGTTAGAGATCGAAGAGATTATTATCCAGATCAGGAATATGGTATTGTAAAAATAGTTGCATCTTCAAAAAATTTACCATGTGGAACAATTATTAGATTTAATCAACCAAAGATTTCAAGTGAACCAATTTTTGCAATTGTACTAGATAGAGGAGTTCCTGGTAATAATTTAGATTTACTTGTAGAGACAGAAGAATATGCATCAAGATTTATAGGAAGATCAACTGTAACTTATGATGTGCTTAGAACAGGATGGTAAAACATTCTGTTTTATTAATAGAAAGGTTTATTTATGAAAGCAAAAAAATCTTTAGGTCAAAATTTTTTACAAGATGAGAATATAATTGATAAAATTGTTGAGTCGGTTGATGTTAAAGAAAACGATTTAATTATAGAAATTGGTCCTGGTCAAGGGGCTTTAACAAGAAAACTTAAAAACAAAAAATCATTTTTAATAGCATTTGAAATAGATGAAAGAATGCATGAATGTTTGGATAATCTTGAGGATGATAGAACAAAGATTGTTTATAATGATATTTTAAATGTTGATATAATCAAAGAAATTTCTATATTTCCATATAATAATATTTATGTTGTTGCTAATCTTCCATATTATATTACAACTCCTATTATTGAGAAATTAATTACGTTGAATGTTAAGATTGGCTCAATAGTTGTTATGGTTCAAAAAGAAGTAGCAGAAAGATTTTCTGCCTTACCTAGAGCGAAGGAATATGGTTACATGACAGTAAAACTTAATGCCTTATATAATGTTAAAAAATTATTTATAGTTAAAAACACCTGCTTTAATCCAGTTCCAAAAGTTGATTCTGCAGTTGTTAAATTAGAATTAAAAAAAGAAAATAACAAGTTGGTTAATAAGGAAAAATTCGATAAATTAATTTCAGCTGCTTTTTCACACAAAAGAAAAACATTAAAGAATAATTTATCTAATGAAACATGGGAAAAGATATTACCATATTTAGTAAATAATAATATAAATCTAAATGCACGAGCAGAAGAACTATCTGTAGATATTTTTATAGATTTAAGTAATTTACTTTAAAAAGAATTCATAGAATTAAATAGGTGATTCTATGAATTTTAATTTGGGGGATTTTGTAACGAGGAAAAGTTATAATAATGATATTATTTTTAAGATAATAAGTATCGAAGATGATATGGTTTATTTAAAAGGAGTCGACGTTAGACTTCTAGCAGATGCTCCTATTATAGATATTAATTTGGCAGATAATAATATAGAAGAGTTTAATGTTGATATTGAAGAGGAAAATATAGATCGTGGAAATTACTTTTACCTTCCTGGAAAAATTCTTCATCTTGATGGAGATGGTGAATATTTAGATAGATGTTTAAAATTTTATAAAGATAAAAAAGTGTTTGCTATAGGTAAGAAAGTAAAAGAAGAAAACATGGCTGATCAAATACCGGCACTGTTAAAAAATTATAAACCTGATATTCTTGTTATAACTGGGCATGATGCTTATAACAAAAAATCAGGAGATATTCACGATATTAAAAATTATAAAAATTCAAATAATTTTATTAAAGCAGTAAAATCTGCAAGGAAATATGAAAGAAGCCAAGATAAACTGGTAATAATATCTGGGGCATGTCAAAGCGATTATGAAGATTTAATAAAAGCTGGTTCTAACTTTGCATCAAGTCCAAAAAGAATTAATATTCATGCACTTGATCCAGCTATTATAGCAACAAGTGTTGCTATAACTGAAAGAAACAAAAATATTGATATAGTAAATTTACTTAATAAAACAAAATATGGACCTGACGGCATGGGTGGAATTATTTGTAATGGATTAATGTATGTGGGGTTTCCAAGATCATGAATCTTGATGTTATAAAAAAGAATATCTCAAGGAAAATAAATTCTGACGTTGTCATTACTGTTAGAGGTATTCGAAATAAAAAACAAATATATGAAGGAAAGATATTTAGATTATACCCAAATATATTTAGTATAATGACAAAAAATGGGGAGAAGTCTTTTTCTTATGCTGATGTTGCTATTAAAGATATTTTAATTGAATATGTATAATTTTTTATTGTATTTTAAAAAATATGATATAATTATTACATAGATAGGAGGATATAATGAAAATTACATCAGTTACTGTTAGAAAGTTTGACCGTGAAGGTTCAAACGTGAAAGGTTTTGCTTCTGTTGTACTAGACGATGCATTTGCCATTCATGACATAAGAATTATAGAAGGAGAAAATGGTTTATTCATCGCTATGCCTAGCAAGAAAAAAGCTACTGGTGGATTTAGTGATATATGTCATCCTCTAAATTCTGATGTACGTAAAGAATTTCAAGATGCTATTTTAGAAGAGTATAATAATGCTCCAGATGTAGCAGAATAGTGAATTTAAAAATGCTTATAAAGCATTTTTTTATTTTGTCTTAATATAATGTATTAGGTGATAATATGAATGAAGTTTTATATAAAACCCATGAGGTAAAAATTGTTAATAGAGATTTATTATCTTTAACTGGAATTACAAAAATATCTAATTTCGATATTGATGAATTCTTACTTAATTCTGTTATGGGTAATATATATATTAAGGGAAAGAATCTTGAAGTACTTCAGTTAGATACTGATAAAGGAGATATAAAAATAAAAGGAAAAATAAATAGTATTTCTTATTTGGATAGTAAAAAAGAAGGTAAGGAATCTATTTTTACGAAGTTGTTTAAATAATGATCAATAATGTTACACAACTTGGTAGTTGGTTAATAGCTGTAATTATTGGGATTATTTATTATTTTGTTTTAAAGTTTATAATTTTAAAAATAAATTCAAATAATAATTTTATAAAAATTTTTATTGATATATTTTATATTTTTATTTCATCATTTTTAATAATAAAGACTTATTATTATTATAATGGAGGGTATATTCATTATGGTTATCTTTTATTTTTTGCTATAGGTTTTTTTATATCAAGAAAAGTCAATAACAGTGTAAAGCGACTAAAAAAGACGATTTTTTTAAAGAAATAATGATATAATTACTAATAATAGGTGGTATG
>JAEEGL013389519.1_pt1 | contig 13004 bp, 9 predicted proteins | sample 9134231 | NCBI WGS metagenome assembly JAEEGL01 (sample SAMN16246548, study PRJNA631951) | gut metagenome | biome: gut microbiome; feature: rumen; material: fiber-attached | host: Bos | place: Iran: Karaj | collected 2018-10 | reverse complement strand
TCTCCGCCCCACCCATATACGGCCTGAGTGCCACCGGTATGTTCACCGATCCATCTTCATTAAGATTATTCTCAAGGAAGGCGATGAGCATCCTCGGGGGAGCGACGCAGGTATTATTTAAGGTATGGGCGAGATATTTATTCCCGTCAGCACCCTTTATCTTGATATTCAGCCTTCTCGCCTGAGCATCTCCTAAGTTGGAACATGAGCCAACTTCGAAGTATTTTTTCTGTCTCGGGCTCCAGGCCTCAACATCGCAGGATTTTACCTTAAGATCCGCAAGATCACCTGAGCAGCACTCCAGCGTCCTTACCGGAATATCAAGGGATCTGAAATAATCCACCGTATTTTTCCAGAGTTTGTCATACCACTCCATGGATTCCTCCGGACGGCAGACCACTATCATCTCCTGCTTTTCAAACTGGTGGATACGGTAAACGCCGCGCTCCTCAACGCCGTGGGCGCCCTTTTCCTTCCTGAAGCAGGGCGAATAGGAGGTGAGGGTCAGCGGAAGCTTCTCTTCCTCAAGGGTAGCGTCGATAAAGCGCCCTATCATTGAGTGCTCGCTGGTACCTATGAGATAAAGGTCCTCGCCCTCGATCTTGTACATCATTGCATCCATCTCATCAAAGGACATGACGCCGTCCACCACGCGGGACCGGATCATAAAGGGCGGTATCACGTAGGTGAAGCCCCGTCCTATCATGAAATCCCTTCCATAGGAAAGGCAGGCCGAATGAAGGCGTGCTATATCCCCCGAAAGATAATAAAACCCGTTTCCGGCAACTGCTCCCGCGGCTTCAAGGTCGATGCCGTTGAAGCGGCTCATTATATCCGTGTGATAGGGGATCTCAAAATCAGGAACGACGGGCTCTCCGAAGCGCTCTACCTCAACGTTTTCAGAGTCATCACGCCCTATCGGAACAGAGGGGTCGATGATATTAGGAATAAGGAGCATTATTTTTCGTATCTTTGCGCGAAGGTCTGCCTCTTCTTCTTCAAGCTCTTTAAGCCTTTCAGCGTTTTTGGTGACCTGCTCCTTTATCTTTTCGGCTTCCTCCTTCTTTCCTTCCTTCATGAGGGCGCCGATCTGCTTTGAAAGGTTGTTGCGGGCGGCACGGAGGTCATCTCCCTCCTGCTGGGCTTTTCTTACCTTTTCATCAAGCTCTATCACCTCATCTACCATGGGGAGCTTCTGATCTTCAAACTTCTTTTTGATGTTTTCCTTAACAATATCAGGATTTTCCCTTAAAAATTTGATATCAAGCATTTTTAGTACCTCTCTTATATTATCACTGCGTCTTTACGGCATAAAACGTAAACGGTTCGTTGACCCAGCCGGCCTGTATGTTCATTATTGCTTCGGAGGGATCGAGCGTGAAGTTCTCCTGCTCATTATTCGGGTTCTTGAGCCGAAAGACCGGGTCTCCGCCGGACTTTGCGGAATAGCAAATTATCCCTTCAGCGTTCCAGCCGTAGTAAAGGAGCGCTTCCAGCTCGTTCTTGTCCGCTGTATAGCGGTGAACGCCAAGAACCGGATTATAGAACCTGTATACCGGATCCCCGCAGTCTGCCTTATCCTTCGGGGAATACCAGCCTATCCCTTCATCATTCCAGCCGTGGACGATCACGAGGGAATCGGCCTCGGCCTTGTCCTTCGTATAGAAATGCTCCCCGTTTCCGGGATTATAGCGCCTGTATATGGGAACGGACGCCACTGTCTCTGCCTTTACATAGGAAAAGCAGGATAAAAACATCACTCCCACCAGTGCTGCTGCGATCAGGCCCTTAAATTTCTTCATTATCAGTACCTCCCTGATCTTTCGGTTCCTTCGGAACCGTTCGAATAAATAATTCTGCTAGCTGCTTTTTGTCTACAAAGGACGGAGCGTCGCACATAAGGTCGCTTGCGTCCTTTACCTTCGGGAAAGCTATCACATCACGGATGGACTGCGCCCCCGTCATCAGCATTATCATACGGTCAAGGCCGTAAGCAAGTCCGGCATGGGGCGGAACGCCGTATTTAAAGGCTGTGAGCAGGAAGCCAAACCGGTAAGTTGCCTCTGTATCCGAAAGCCCGAGGGCTTCAAACATCTTTTCCTGAACGTCGGCGCGGTGGATCCTGACCGAGCCGCCCCCAAGCTCCGTGCCGTTTAATACTATGTCATAGGCCTTTGAGCGGATCTTTCCGAGGGAGTCCTTATCATCAAGGAGGTGAAGGTCCTCTTCATAAGGCATAGTGAAGGGGTGATGCATCGCCATGTAGCGGTTTTCGGTATCAGACCACTCAAACATGGGGAAATCAACGACCCAAAGGAAGTTGAACTTTGATTCATCTATCAGTCCAAGCTCTTTTCCGAGAGCTACACGAAGCTGCCCAAGGACCTCCCTTGAGATCTTTAAGGTCCCTGAGACTATCAAGATGAGATCCCCTGTCTCACCGCCGCAACTTTCGATGATCGTGTCCAGCTCGCCTTCTTTTAAGAACTTTTCAAAGGAAGCTTTTCTTGTCCCGTCGCTTTTCAGCTGTATATAGGCAAGACCTGCTGCCCCAAGCCCCTTCGCATCCTCCGTGAGCTTGTCAAGGTGCTTCCTCGGCATATCGCCCTGCCCCTTTACATTTAAGGCGCGGACCGACACGCCGCTTTTCACGGCGCCCGAGAATACTGAAAAGCCTGAGTCTTTTACGGTATCGTCAAGCTTTATAAGCTCCATTCCGAAACGGGTATCCGGCTTATCAGAGCCGAACCTGTCCATGGCTTCGTCCCAGGGCATCCTCTGAAGCGGAAGCTCTATATCTAATCCTATCGCATCCTTAAAAACTCTTGCAAGGAGCCTTTCATTCACCGAAAGCACATCATCCACGTCTACAAAGGAAAGCTCCATGTCTATCTGCGTAAACTCAGGCTGCCTGTCCGCGCGAAGGTCCTCATCACGGAAGCAGCGCGCTATCTGGAAATACCTGTCATAGCCCGATACCATGAGTAGCTGCTTGAAAAGCTGGGGACTCTGAGGCAGGGCGTAGAATTCGCCGTGATGGATACGGGAAGGTACAAGATAATCCCTTGCGCCCTCGGGAGTAGACTTTGTGAGCATAGGGGTCTCTATCTCAAGGAAGCCCTCTTCCGTAAGGAAGGAGCGTACCGACTGCATTACCTTTGACCTTAAGATGAGATTCCTCTGGATCACGGGGCGCCGAAGATCAAGGCTCCTGTATTTAAGCCTTATATCTTCTTTTGTATTGATATCGTCTTCGATAGGGAATACGGGGGTCTCGGCTTCCGACAATATCCTTATGTCTTTGGCCAAAAGCTCAAGCGCGCCGGTCGTAAGATCATTATTCACGGCGCCGCCCCTCTTCTCAAGGGTTCCCGTCACCGCTATCACAAATTCGCTCCGGAGGGTGGATGCCTTTTCAAAAGCCTCTTTCCCGCATACGTCTTCATCAAAGAGTATCTGGATGAGTCCGGAGATGTCGCGAAGATCAACAAATATAAGGGCTCCAAGGTTCCTTCGCCTCTGTACCCAGCCCATAAGTGTAAGTTCTTTTCCTATATCATTCTCAGAGACCAAAGCGCAGCGGCTGCTACGCTTAAGCCCCGTCATCGATTCTGCCATTTTTCAATAACCTCCGAATAGCCTTCGTTTGTCAAAATCTCCTTCTGGAACTTCTTATTCTTCTGAAGCCTTTCCACAATGACCGTGTTTCCTTCCTTCCGAAGCTTTGCTGCTTCCTTATAGGCTTCCATAAGTTCATCCTCTGAAAGCCCCTTATCAAGTAATATCGCGATCTTCTTCCCTTCGCCCGGGATCTTGAAGCCTCTTTCCTTAAGAAGGAGGATTATCCTCTCAAACCCTATCGAAAAGCCGCAGGCTGGAGTGGGGTGTCCCGAGAAGAGCCCTACCATATTATCATAGCGCCCTCCGCCGCCGCAGGATATGGAAAGCTCCTCTATCCTTATCTCAAACACCGGTCCCGTGTAATAACCCATGCCCCGGACCAGGGTCGGGTCAAAGACCAGCCGAAAGTCTGCTTCCTTTACATCCTCAGACTGTACGATCTTGCTGATCCTTGAAAGATCATCGCCTGCGTCTTTCGGGAAAGAATCTCCCATCTTTTCTTCTAATATAAGAAGCGCTTCTTTTACATCCTCTTTTCCGGACAGGGCTTCAAATAAAGATAAATACTTTTCTATGGAGTCTTTTGAAAAGCCTGATTCAATGAGCTCGTCTCTTACCCCGGAAAGCCCGATCTTATCAAGCTTGTCAAGGATTATGAAGAGCTTTGAAAGGCCGTCATCCGGAAAGCCGGCGTATTTCGCCATTCCTGTAAGAAGGCGCCTGTCGTTTATTATTATCTTAAAGCCCTTGAATGAAAGAGCAGAAAGAGCCTTTGAGGTTGCCGTGATGAGCTCGCACTCCGCAAGATAAGAAGGCTCGCCTATTATATCTATGTCGCACTGGGTAAATTCACGGTAGCGGCCCTTCTGCGGCCTGTCGGCACGAAAGACCGGGCCTATCTGAAGCGCCTTGAAGGGCTTTTTTAAGTCATTTTCATTATTTGCAAAGAAGCGGGAAAGGGGAACCGTAAGGTCATAGCGGATCCCGTAGTCCACGATGTCCTCCTCCCTGACATCGCCCGAAAGATCAAGCTTTTCGCCTCTCTTCAAGACCTTGAATATCAGCTTTTCATTTTCGCCGCCCTGGTCGTTTGAAAGATTTCCTATCTCTTCAAGAAGAGGGGTCTCTATGGGCGTGAAACCGAATGAGCGGTAAGTCTCCTTTATGACATTTGTCACATAGTCGCGAAGATACGCTTCTTCCGGCAATATGTCCCTCATTCCGTTAACGGGCTTTTTCTTTAAAGCCATCCTGTACTTACCAATCCTTCCTTCTTTTTTCTGATGATATCCTCAATCCCCTCTATATAAAGAAGGGGATCTTTGGGGTTCGGGAGCCGCGCAGGCTTTCCCCCGGTAAGGAGCTTACTCACTCCACCGGCACCGAGTGCAATTATAGGTTGTTTCTCTTCCATTATCAAGACATTGTAGAGGCTGGAATACCCCTCTACAGCGTATCCCGTATTTTCAAGGTTTCCCGCGATATTTTTCTGGCGGTAAAGGTAATAAGGCTCCATAGAAAGCTCTTTTGAAAGCGTTTCAAAGATCAAAAGGGCGCTTTCAGCCCCCTTAAATGATGAATCAGCGAATGCCTCCCATTCCTCCGTAAGGCGGGATGCCCTCTTTCGCGCGAGGGAGTGCACTGTCAGGCTTTCAGGGGAGAGCTTCTTTATCTCTGAGGCCGTATAATGATAGTCATCCGTATCTTCCCCCGGGAGTCCCGCTATGATATCGCAGTTGATGTTTGAAAAGCCGGAGTCTCTTGCCAGAGAAAAGGCGCTTCTTACGGTGTCTGCTGTGTGGGCGCGCCCTATTACTTTCAGAGTCTTGTCATTCATGGTCTGGGGGTTTATCGAGATCCTTGTGACCCCGTGGTCCTTTAAAACAGAAAGCTTTTCCTTCGTTACGGAATCGGGGCGCCCGGCTTCTACCGTAAATTCTTTGACGTTTGATACGGGAAAGCTTTTTGAAAGAGCGCAGAGTATCTCATCAAGCTCGCTACCGGATAGCGATGTAGGTGTCCCGCCCCCGATATATATGGTATCAAGGGGATGGTCCTTTAAGAAAAGGCCCATCTCTTCTATCTCTTTTTTAAGGGCAGTAACGTAATACTTCGTTACGCCGGAATACCTCTTCACCGGGTATGATGAAAAGGAGCAATAAAGGCAGACCGAGGGACAAAAGGGGATTCCTATATAAAGGGAGTAGCCTTTTTTAAGATCCGCCTGCTTAAGGAGCTTACTTTCGCTGATCGCTATGCTGATGCCCTTTTCAGCCTTCTCCTGCGATATATAGTATTCATCAAAAAGGACTTTTTTCGTATCTTCCGGGGAAAGCCCGTTTTCAAGATATGACGTGATAAGCTTTACAGGCCTTATGCCTGAAAGAGTGCCCCAGGGAAGTATCTTTCCCGTACGCTCTGAAAGGTCGCGGTAGAGGGCGCGTTTTATGACATTCTTATTTTCAAGGCGTTTTGCCTTTTCGTCCGGGGAAGGCACCTTTATTATTATGTCTTTTTCGTTTTCTTCGTAATCGTCAGTCTTTTCGCGGATCGTTTCGCCCGGATAAAACTCCCCCGCAAGGGACATCACATCATAAAAAAAGCTCTTGTCCGAAAGGTCAATAATTACCATGCTGAAAAAAAGGGATTTGATCTCTTCTCCGTCTCAATCGTTGTCTCTTCATTGTGGCCGGGATATACCTTTGTCTCACCGGGAAGCGTGAAAAGCCTGTCCTGCACGGATCTTACAAGCTCAGACATCGATCCTCCCGGGAAATCCGTCCTTCCTACCGAGCAATAGAAAAGAGTATCGCCTGAAAAAAGGGTCATGGCTGACGGAAAATAAAAGCACGCTCCGCCTTCGGTGTGTCCCGGAGTGATAAGGGTTCTGAAGGAAAGCCCTGCTATCTCAAGCTCTTCATTATCGGAAAGCCAGACGTCAACGCACTTATCGTATGACTTCTTTTTGCCCGCGATCATAAGGGAGGAATTATAGTCCGGCTCTTTAAAGGTCCTTTCATCCGCCTTCGGGGCATAGCACTTTATCTTTTTTCCTGTCTTTTCAAAGATTACATTTTTAAGGGGAGATACCCCGTCAACATGATCCGCGTGGCCATGGGTGATCAGTATCGCTTCTATCTCCTCGCCTCTTTCCGACAGCACATCAAAAAGCCCGTCAGAACCGGAGCCCGGATCTATAAGGATGACATTACTCTCCCCTTTTTTCTTGATGGTATAGGTATTTGTAGGGAGAGGTCCCGTCAGATAGCGTCTCACCTCATACATCAGCTTGCCGTCCTTTCTATATCAAGAACGCCTTCGACTGAGCGGAGCTTTTCCGATATCGTCCGAAGCTCGTCAGTGCTCTTTGCGCCGAAGGAAACCTCTATAGTCGCGGTACCGGTCTTTGCGACGCGGGACTGCATCATACGGATATCGATATTTGACTCCGTAAAGACGCGGGATATATCAACGAGAAGGCCTGTACGGTTCTTTCCGTAGATCTTTAATGACGCCTTGTAAAGCTCCTTCTTTTCGCCCTCCAGGATATCCTCTCTCCAGGCGGCATCAATGAGCCGCTCCCTGTCAAGTGCGGGGAGGTTTAAGATATTTACGCAGTCAGTCCTGTGGATCGTGATCCCGCGGCCTCTGGTGATAAAGCCCACTATCTCATCACCCGGCAGCGGATCGCAGCAACGTGAGAAGCGGACCGAAAGATCGCCTATGCCGTTTACCACGATGCCGTGCTTTCCCTGGCGTGAAGCGGTCGGATCCTTTAAGAATTTGCTTGTGGCTTCGGATACCCTGTGCTCTGACAGGATCTCCTCATCCGTTACGTTCTTCGGGTGATCATGAAGATAATCCGAAAGGATCTTGTTTACTACTGCCCCTTCCTTGATGTTTGAGTTTCCTATGGACTGGAGGAGGTGCTCCCAATCCTTCTGTCCGTATTTATCAAGGACACTCCTCTGGTATCTCGGATCTGCGAGAACTGCGGGCGAAAGCCCCTTCTGCTTTGCAGCCTGAAGGAGGAAGTCCCTGCCCTTTGCGATATCATCATCCTTGTAAAGCGCACGAAACCACTGGTTTATCTTGTTCTTTGCCTGGGTGGACTTTACGACGTTTAGCCAGTCCCGTGAGGGGCCCTTTGAGTTCTGACTTGTGATTATATCTACCCGGTCGCCGTTTGCTATCTCGTAATCTATGGGGACCATGCGCCCGTTCACCTTGGCACCCACCATCGTATTTCCCACGCCGGAATGTATCGCATAGGCAAAATCAATGGGGGTCGAGCCCTTGGGCAGGTTCTTCACATCGCCCTGAGGCGTGAAGCAAAAGACCGTATCCGAAAAGAGATTAAGATCGCTCTTCAAAAGGCTCATGAATTCACGGTCGTCACTCATGTCCTGCTGCCACTCAAGTATCTGGCGAAGCCACGAGAGCTTCTGCTCCTCTCCCGCAACGGAAGCGCCCTCGCCGGATTCCTTGTACTTCCAGTGGGCCGCCACACCGTATTCAGCGGTACGGTGCATCTCCTCGGTACGGATCTGTATCTCGAAGGGAGTACCGTCGGGACCTATCAGGGTCGTGTGGAGGGACTGGTACATATTGGGCTTGGGCATCGCGATATAGTCCTTGAAACGCCCGGGGATCGGAGTATATTTTTCATGCATGACGCCGAGGGCCGCGTAGCAATACTTAACGTCTTTAACTATTATCCTTATGGAAAAGAGGTCGTATATCTGATCCAGCGTCTTTTTCTGGTTGACCATCTTTTTGTAGATGGAGAAGAAATGTTTTGCCCTGCCGTTCACCTCGGCCTTTATCCCTGCCTCTTCTATCGCCTGCTTTACCTCAGCTTCAAGGGAGTCGACATAGGTGTCTCTCTCCATCTTCTGTCTGGTGATTGCTTCAACGAGAGTATAATAAGCCTCCGGCTCAAGGTATTTGAGGGCAAGGTCATCAAGCTCCACCTTCATTTTTGAAATACCAAGCCGCATTGCAAGGGGCGCATAAATTTCCTGAGTCTCTCTCGCCTTTTCTTTCTGCTTCTCGGGCGTCATAAACTTGAGGGTACGCATATTGTGGAGACGGTCGGCAAGCTTTATGATGATGACCCTTATATCCTTTGACATGGCAAGGAACATCTTCCGAAGGTTCTCGGCCTGGCTTATGACCTTGTCCTGCTCATACTTGATCTCGCCGAGCTTTGTCACACCGTCGACAAGAAGCGCCACCTCTTCGCCGAAATATTTCTTTACGGCATCTATGGTGGCTTCGGTATCCTCCACGGTATCATGCAAAAGGCCCGCGGCTATGGTCTCCTTGTCCATCTCAAGGTCCGAAAGGATGAGCGCGACGCAAAGAGGATGTATTATGTAGGGCTCTCCGCTCTTTCGCTTCTGGTCGCCGTGATTATTCTTCGCGAAATTATAGGCTCTGTCTATTATCTCTATATCAGTGTTGGGATGATAACGGCGTATCCTGTGGATGAGCTCAAGGTAGATCTCCGAGGGCTCTGAAAAATCGGAGGTCTGGATGATCCCGCGGTTCGGAGCGGATATCCGCTCCTCCCAGGTGAGGAGCTCTTCTCTGTCCAGTTTTTCAGGGGGGACCACTCCCGCTTGAAGGACGATGCTCCCGGGGGCGTTTGCCTTCTCCCTGGCCTTTGCCCGCACCCTTTCTATGGCGTCCTTGTACTCTTCGGTGACGTCGGCGCTTGTGAGATAGTCGGAGGACTTCTCTTCAGGGTTCGGTTTTGTAAATAGATCCTGCATCAGAATGATCCTCCTTTCTCTAAGCGGTATAAACGGTATATTTCATCAAAGCTTCCCTTTGAGTCCTTCTCAAAGGTGTTTGTGGGACGAAGCCCAAGCTTCTTTGCAAGGGCTATCGAGGGAAGGTTCTTCGGGCTTATACGGGCGCGCAGCGAATCAAAGAAAAAGGTCTCAAAGCCAAGTGTGATTATCTTTGAAACCGCTTCATAGGCAAAGCCTTCACGCTGCCTATCAAAGCGCACCTGAAAACCAAGCTCTCCTTCATTCTTCTCGCAGCCCTCACGGTATTCTATCCCCGCCCGGCCTATGATGTCGTCGGTCCCTTTTTCTATGAGGAGCCAGAGACCGTAGCCATAATAAGGATAGATACGCTCGACATAATTCTTCTCATATTCCGCCTCTTCCTCGTAAGGAAAGAGGGGATCCATGAACTCAGTCATACGGGGGTCTTCGTAAAGCGCGAATATCCCGTCTAAATCTGTTCTGTCTGTCGTGATCTCACGGATGATGAGCCTTTTTGTCTCAGCGATAACGGCCATAGGGTTTATTCGTAGACCTTGATGTCTTCATCCTCAATGATATCCGGGATCTCCATATCACCGGAAAAGACCTCGGTGGCGCCGCCTGTCATCTTTATCTTCTTTGTCTTTTCGTCGTATTCGATATTAAGCTTTCCGCCAAGGAGAGATACCTCCACCTTTTCATCGGTAAAGCCGTTTAAGAAGCAGGCTACGGCTGACGCGCAGGCACCGGTCCCGCAGGCAAGGGTCTCGCCCGAGCCCCTTTCATAGACGCGCATCGTGATGTGAGACCTGTCTATCACGTTCACGAACTCGGTATTTATCCTCTTCGGGAAGAGGGGGTGCTTTTCAAAGGAGGGGCCTATCTTTTCAAGGTCGAGCTTTTTTATATCAGCGTCCAGGACCACGACGCAGTGAGGATTTCCGGTGGAGACGCAGGTCGCGGTATAGAGCTTTCCCTTGACCTCAAGGGGCTGCCCTATCATGGTGTCTTCGGGATAGGTCACGGGAATGCGCCTCGTATCAAGGACGGCTTCACCCATGTCGACTGTGACCTTTTCTATTTTCCCGTCCGCCCCCTTGATCAGGGTAAGTTCTCTTACTCCCGCAAGCGTCTCAACGGTGATCTCCGTTTTCTTTGTAAGACCGTGGTCGTATGCGTACTTTCCGACGCAGCGTATCCCGTTCCCGCACATCTCGCCCCTGGAGCCGTCGGCATTGTACATTATCATCTGAAGGTCGGCCTTCTTTGAGGGCGCAATAAGGATGAGGCCGTCGCTTCCGATGCCGAAATGCCTGTCAGAAACAAGCTTTGAAAGCTCTGCAGGATTCGGGAGCTTTTCAAGAGCTCCTTCTTTCATACAGTCCACGTAGACATAGTCATTTCCTATGCCGTGCATTTTCGTAAATTTCAAGTTCAAAGATTTCTCCTTTGTTGGTTTCCTGGTTTTGGACCCCCGGGACAGTCCCGGGGGTGCAAAACCGGCTCAGGGGTCCAAAACCTATATTGCTGCAATTACTTCGTCTATTGAGAGACTCCCACCATATATCGAAAGGGCGCTCCCTATAGTTATATCTATATTACCATTCGTAATTGCTTTAATTTTTTTAATGTCATCGATCGAGGCGATGCCGCCCGCGTAGGTGATGGGCTTCGTGACCGGCGCCGCAAGGGAGAGAAGCTTCACCAGGTTCTCGTCAAAGCCGCCTTTCTTCCCTTCGGAAGCTATCCCATGAACGAGAAAGCCCTCGCAGTAAGCATAGAGCTTCTGGAAGAGGCCCGTCGAGACCACTGTGTCCGTCTTTTTCTGCCAGCGGTCCGTGAAAACGAAGTACTCATCCCCCTCCTTTTTGCAGGAGAGATCGATGATCAAGTATTTTGATCCTACCTTCTTCGCGAATTCCCTGAGGTACTCAAAAGAGAGCTTTTTGTTCCTGAACAGAGCGCTTGTCATTATGACGTGGCTTGCGCCCTTATCAAGATAATCCTTCGCGTTTTCAATATCTATGCCGCCTCCGGCCGTAAGACCTTTGGGGTAGGTTGAAAGAGCCGAAAATACCTCGTTTTCAGACGCCCTGAAAAAGCCTGAATCCCTGCTGTTGAGATTAATAACGTGTCCGCCGGTAAGGCCCTTTGCTTTAAAGATCGAAGCGAAGTGGGCCGCCCCCATGACGCTCTTGTAATTCTCAAAGACCTGCTCATCATTTGGATCCACCCCGCCGAGGGTAGAGCCAACGATCTGCTTTACGGTGCCGTTGTGTATGTCTATGCAGGGACAGAGCTTCATCTCGACTCCTCGCTGGAGTAGTTCGGCGCTTCCTTCGTAATATGGATGTCGTGAGGATGGCTCTCACGAAGGGATGCCGCTGTCATCTTCATGAATTTCGCGTTCTTGTGGAGTTCCTCTATGGTCCTGCAGCCGCAGTAGCCCATACCGCTCCTGACGCCGCCCGTCATCTGGAATACCACGTCTTCAAGAGCGCCCTTATAAGCCACTCTTCCTTCAACGCCTTCGGGAACAAGCTTCCTTGCGCCCTCCTGGAAATAACGGTCCTTTGAGCCGTTTTCCATGGCGGCGATGGAGCCCATGCCCCTGTAAACCTTATATTTTCTGCCCTGATAGAGTTCGAAGTCTCCGGGGGTCTCGTCGCAGCCCGCGAAGAGGCTTCCCATCATGCAGACAGAACCTCCGGCAGCAAGAGCCTTTGTCATATCGCCGGAGAACTTTATACCGCCGTCCGCTATCACGGGGATACCGTGCTTTTGTGCTGCTTCATAGCAATCCATGATGGCCGTAACCTGGGGAACGCCGATACCTGCGACAACGCGGGTGGTACAGATCGAGCCGGGGCCTATGCCGACCTTCACTGCGTCAGCGCCTGCATTATAAAGATTATCCACAGCGTCCGCCGTTGCGATATTTCCGGCTATCACGGAAAGATCGGGGAATTTTTTCTTTATCTTCTTTACAGCCTCTATGACGTTCTTTGAGTTTCCGTGGGCGGAGTCCACAACGACGCAGTCCACGTTCACCTTTACAAGCTCCTCAACTCTTTCGAGCATATCTCCCGTGATGCCCACACCGGCGCCGCAGAGGAGACGTCCCATATCGTCCTTCGCGGACATGGGGTATTTGATCTGCTTTTCTATATCCTTAATGGTAATGAGGCCGCAGAGCTTTCCGTTTTTGTCCACTATCGGAAGCTTTTCCTTACGTGCTTTCGCAAGGATCGTCTTTGCTTCTTCAATGGTAATGCCTACGGGTGCCGTTATCAGGTTCTCTGATGTCATTGATTCCTTGATCTTTTTTGAGAAATCAGATTCGAACTTGAGGTCACGGTTTGTGATTATTCCTACCAGTTTGCCCTTCTCGGTAATGGGGACGCCTGAAATCCTGTATTTGTGCATGAGATCCTCTGCATCCTGGAGAGTATTTTCCGGGGAGAGGAAGAAGGGATCAGTGATAATGCCGTACTCGGAGCGCTTCACCATATCGACCTCGCCGGCCTGTTCCTCTATGGACATGTTCTTGTGGATAATGCCTATGCCGCCCTGCCGCGCCATGGCTATCGCCATCCTGTGCTC
>JAEEGL012465611.1_pt1 | contig 13004 bp, 9 predicted proteins | sample 9134231 | NCBI WGS metagenome assembly JAEEGL01 (sample SAMN16246548, study PRJNA631951) | gut metagenome | biome: gut microbiome; feature: rumen; material: fiber-attached | host: Bos | place: Iran: Karaj | collected 2018-10 | reverse complement strand
TCACTATTTCTTAAAAATATATTATAAAAAGTCATTAAATTAAAATATAAATTAATAATATCTCCATTCCAAGAATAATTTAAAATGTTTATAATAGATTCTCTATTATAAGAATCAAAATAAGGAGTAAAACTTTTAATTGAAATATTTTTTATATTATTTGGAGAAAGATTAATTAAATCTTTAATAACAATATTAACATCCATTTGTGAATACTCTTCAAAATGAGAAAAATAATATACTAAATATATAGTAGCATTATTAATATCAATGAAATTTAAATCAGTTTTATATAAATTAATCAAGTCAAATAAATTAGGATTTTCTAAATTATCATTTTTCTTTTTAAAAACTTGGCTTGAAGTAATAATTGGTGTTCCAGTCAAAAGTTTATCAGTAAATAAAGTATTTGAACTAACTTTACTTCCCTTTTTATATAATTGATAATTTACATTATTATTTGAAGTTGGAGATTTAAATTCAGTTAATTGAATAGTCATATCTTTTAAATTTTTTTCCTCTTCATTTTCTAAATAATCACCATCTTCTTTTTTTGGAATATTAGTAATTCCAACTTCTTTAAATTGTTGAACTTTTTTTTGTTTTAAATCAAATTTACTTTTACTTTGACTTAATTTAAATATTTCATCATCAGTAAGATGATCACTTTTTTCTCCTGATTTAATGATTGTATTTGTATTTAATTGAAGTGTTTTTCTTTCTGGACTTATATTTGAATTATTACTTATTTGATTAAATTGTAAATTTTCTTTAGTTTCTTCTTTATGTGAAAATACTTTTACAATAGATAATTTTGGTTTTGATGAATCAATTAATTCATCTTCAATATGTATTATACTTTTCTTATTTTTATCTGTTTTTTCTTTTGATTTATTTAAACTATTTCTATTTTCTATTTCATTTTCTTTATCATTATTATTATTATAATTTTTACTTCTTTTTTTTTTCAATTCTTTATTTGGGTTTATTGGCTCATCATTATCTTCTTTAAATTCTTTAATTTTAAATGGATTTTTTTTAGGAGAAATTTCTTTATTATTTTTATTTGATTTTATTGATGGAAATTTTTTTCTTGGACTATCCTCATTTTCAACACTTGATCTTATTTTAACTAAATCTTCTTTTGGATTTGTACTTCTTTTTTTAATTGATTTAAATGTATTTGGATTTTGATTATCAAAATTATTTGTATTATTATTATCCTCATTGTTTTCATTTTCATATATACTTCCATCATTTACTATAGTGTTATTTTCTTCCATTTTAATTCCTGAAATATTATTTATATTTAAACTCTTATTTTGAATATTTAATTTTATTTCATCTTCTTTATCTTTATTTTCATTTTCATTTTTTATATTATGTTGTAATGATTTATTATATTTTATATTTGACTCTATTTTTTCTTTTTTTTTATTTTTTATTTTTTCCTTATTATTATTTTGTTCTAACTTAATATTATTATTTTCATCTTTCTCGTTATCTAATAATATTTCAAAATTATTTGTATCCTTTTTTTGAACTCTTACATTATTATCTTCATTTTCTTCATTATATATATTATTTCTTATATTATTATCTTCATTTTCTTCATTATTTATATTATTTCTTATATTATTATCTTCATTTTCTTCATTATTTATATTATTTCTTATATTATTATCTTCATTTTCTTCATTATTTATTTTATTTCTTATATTATTATCTTCATTTTCTTCATTATTTATATTATTTCTTACATTATTCTCTTCATTTTCTTCATTATTTATATTATTTTCATCTTTATTAATCACATCATTTATTCCTTCTAACAAATTATTATAGTTATTTATATTGTTATTATTATTCCTATTATCATTTCTCATTATTTCAATATCATTTTCACTTTTTTTTTCATCTTCATTATCTTGAATTTTTTTTTTGTTTAATTGGTTATTTCCATTTTGTAAAAAATTAAAATCATCATTTGCATAATTATCTTTATTTTCATCTCTCTTTATTTTACTAATTCGATTAAATTGTCCACTTTCTCTTAAATTAAGATCTAATTCTCTCTCTTGATATAATTTATTATTATTTTTTTTTGATTTTTTTTTTGTAGGATTTATATTTTGTTTTTCTCTATAATTTTTTGACATAAATAAATTATCAAATATATCTGATGAATCTTCAAAAAGAAAAGAAAATTCATCTATTTTTCCTTTATTTTTTCCTTTTGTACAAATATTGTTTATCATTTTTCTTTTTAAATTATTATTTGCGTTTAAATGAAAAGAAGTTAATTTTTTTTCTATATCTTGTATTGTTGATGGGAAATAATTTAAAAAATTAATTGCTTTTTTTCTTTTTAGAAGGAAGTTAAAAAATATCTTTTTATATTCATTAATATCAAAAATATTATAATTGTTTTTTTCTACTAATTTTAGATATTCATCTTTATTAATTGAATTTTTTGAAGACTTTTCAGAAAATAAAAATGTATTTATGTATAATTTTGCAAGATCTATTTTAATATTTCTGCAATTTTCGAGAAAAACTAATTTTTTTTTATAATCTATTATGTTATTATTAATATGTTCTATTTTTATATCTCCTTCTTCAACTTTTTCATTTAAAAAAAAAAAATTAAAATAAATATCAGGTAAATAAAGAGTTATATAAATTATATAAATAAATACTTCTTCAATTGACTCATTTTCTGGTTTTAACAAACCTTCTGAATTAGGTTTTAATAATTGATATAAAATTTCACTTTTTGTTTTATTGTCCATAGGAGAATAAAAAATAATTGTTAAAATAAATGGTAGAACTAAAATTGATTTTTGAATAATTTTTCCCTTATTATTTTCTTTATTTAAATTGTTTATATAACCTAATTCATCTAATATTAAAATTTTCATATTTGTTTTATGATAATCAATATATAAACTATTAGTATTATCTTCATTTTCAATAAAATAAAAAGGAAAAGGAGGAGTAAACAATTCTTTTAATTGTTTAAATAATAAAGATAATAAATATATTAAATCAAAATGTTCAATTTTTCCATTACTAATTGGAGAAATCATTATCATTTTTATTAAACTTTCTCCTTTTTCTCCTTCACATTCGCTTAATCTTTCTCTTATTTTATTTTCCATTTCAAATAAATATGTCTTATTAGGATTTTTTGTTTCTTCTGGTGTTTCTTCTTCATTTTTTACTTTTAATGTATCTTCATCTCTTTTTGACCAACACATTTTTTTATTATAATTTGTTATATAATATATAATAATTATTTAAACAATAATATTTTTTTTTATTTATTTTCATAAAAATTTAAATTTAAAAATATGTCAAATCAATTTTCTTTTCTATATTCATTACATTCATATGTTGCAAATAATGAAAATTCTGATGATAGTAATGTAGAAAAATCATCAATTAAAATTGAAGATAATAATGAAGATATATTGACTTTTAATTTAAAAACTTTTAATGAAAATGGAAATAATAAATATAATAATGATATTGAAAAAAATAGAAAAAATGAAAGTTTTAATGAAGGAAATAGTATTGATAATGAAAATCAAGATGAATACATAAAATTAAAAAAAAATTTATTTCAAATTGAAAACGAAAATAGTTCAGAAATTGATATAATTAATGATGAAAAAAATACTAATAATAATAAATATAATAATAAGTCAAAAAAAATATTAATTTCTGATGAAAAAAAGATTGATAATAAAAATGAATTACAAACAAAATCAAATGAAAATATTTTGACTGAACAAACTTTATTAAAAAAAAATATTTCATCAACAAATATTAGCCCAAGTCAATCAATAATAAAAGGAAAAAATATAATCAATTTATTTAATTCTTCATCTTCCGATAAAGAGAATATTCCTTTTATTTTTAATTTAAATACATCAGATAAAATTTCTTGCAATAGTTTATTAGAAAGTAACAATAAAACATTAACAAATAAAAGTTCTAAATCCCAAAAATTTGGAAATGAAAATGATTATATATTTACAGAACCACATAGATTATCAATGTATAATGTAAGTAATTTACTAAACATAAAAATAAATAATAATAAAGTAAAAAATGATAGTAATCAAAATAATAAAATAAATTTAAAAAACAATATTAATAATAATTTTTTATTTATAAATAAATCTAATATAAATAATATTAATAATTCTTTAAAGAATAATAATGTATCAAATAAAGGAAATAATAAAATTGAAAATGAAATTAATTCTCATAATAGAGAATTAAATGATATGAATGGAAATAGTTTATTAGAATGGCTAAGTGATATTGATTTATCAAATTATTATAATTTATTTATAAATAAAGGGATATATTCTTTTGATAAAATAATAAATGATATTAAAAATGAGAAATTTAGAATCCAAAAAAGTGATTTTGAAGAAATAGGAATTGAAAAAAATGGTCATATATATAGAATAATAACAAAATTAGAAATTGATAGTGAATGCATTGATAAACAAATATATCAAATATTAACAAGTTCTAATATCAATCAAGGAAGAAATTTAATAACTTCAAATGAATATTGTTTTGGATGTTGTACTTTAAAAGAAAATAATAATGATAATGAAGAAATGATATATAATTTAGATAATTGGTTAAATAGTAATAATTTAAATCATTTAAAAGAAAATTTTATTTGTAATGGTTTTGATAAAATAGAATTTTTTATTATTCAAATGTTTTCTTCTTATCCAATAAATGATAATATTTTGAAAAATGAATTGAAGATTAATAATGAAAAAGATCGAGATATAATCTTATTTAAATTGAATAGAGATATTAAAAGAATATTACAAAAATTAAAGAATCAAGACAATATTGAAAAAAAATATAAATTACAATTTTTTGGTGAAGATGATGAAGAAGAAATTTGTTTTATTTTTTAATTATATATTTATGTTAGAATATTTTATTAAATAGATTAATCTAATTATAATTTAATTTAAATATATTTTTTTAAAATATTTTTTTTTGAATTTAAATGAATAATGATATTGAAGAATTAAATGATTTAAATGATGAAAAATTAGATGAGGATATTAAAAGATTACAAAGGGAAATTTATTTAGTTTCACAAGAAAGAAAAAAAACTATTGAAGAAACTGAAATTATAAAAAGAAGAATTAATTTAATGATTAGACAAGAAAAAGATTTAAAAAAAAATAATGAATTTAAAAAGGGGAAAATTAATGATATAATTGAAAAAAAGAAAGATTTTGTTAAAAATGAGGAAATAAAAAATTATAGAAAACAACAAAAAGAAGAAGAAAATAAATTAAAAAAAGAAAAAATATTAAATCAAAAAATTTTATCAAAAGAAATTCATCATAATAAAAAACCTTCAGTTGAATTAGAAAAATATAATACAAATAAAGAAGAATTAGAAAGAAAATTATTAATTGAAGAACAAAAAAATATTCTTAAACAATGTCTTTTAAATCAAATACAAAAACAAAATTTTTTTCCAATTAAAGAAAATAACATTTAATATAAATAAACTTTTTCTAATTGTTAATTAAAAATATAACTTATTTAAATTTTTTTATTCTAAATTATTTGAATATCAATTATTTTAAATGTAATTATAATTATATATCATATTTATAACTAAAATGTTTTCATATTAAGGCTTATTTATATCTTTAAATCTTATTTTAATATCAATTTTTACTAGTAAATATAAGTAAATATAAAAAATATTAATCAAAGAACTATTAACTAATTCCTTTATATTCTATTATTTAATATATTAGGTAGAATTATTATTATATTATTGGTTTTACCTTTATTTATATATACATCATTTAAGATTATTCTTTATTTATATTCAAATATTCAAATTTTATATTTTAAAGATTTAATGAATGCAATTTCAAAATAAATCTTTCATTAAAGTATTTCTTACCTTTTTTATTTTTTTCTCTTTTTCAATATCAGATTCTATGAATTGAGTATTAATTTTAGGAAAATGTGCATGATTAATTTTAAATTGATGTGTTTTAACAGTTTTAACTTCTTCATTTGGAGGGGTTATTTTCTTATTATTTGATAAAGGAGAAAAATCATTATCACTAAATTTCTCATTATTATTTTGATCTACAACATTTTTTCCATTAATTATTGATGAATTTGTTGTCTTTCTCTCTTTAAATGTTTTATTTTGAATTTGTAAATATTTATTATTATTTGTTAATAAATTATTGTTTTCTAAATCTCTTAAATTGATTTCTTTTTTTTGTATTTCTTCTGTACAATAACAAAAATTAACCCAATTTAATAACATCATTTTATTTTTTATTATTAAAATCAATAAAACATTAATAATTTCAAAGTATATAAATAGAAAAAAAAATAAAAAAATACATAAAAAAATACTAAAAAAAAATTAAATTAAAAAATAAAAAAAAAATTCAAAAAAAATTTAAAAAAAATGTCTCAAAATTTTGATCCAGAAACTTTAAAAACAGATTTTGAAAAAGAAGAAATAATCTTAGGTATAGACGAAGCAGGTAGAGGTCCAGTTTTAGGTCCAATGGTATACGCATGTGCATATTGGTCAATAATAAACGATGATAAAATAAAAAATTATTTTCACTTTGACGACTCTAAAAAATTAACACCTCAAAAACGTGAAACTTTATATGAAAAAATAAACCAATATTCAAATATAATTCAATATGAAAAAATAATAATATCTCCAGAAGAAATTTCATATAAAATGTTAAAAAGAAAAAAAATATCTTTAAATACAATATCACATGAAGCAGCATTAGAATTAATAATAAATTCACAAAAAAAAGGCGCTAATATAAAAAAAATAAGAGTTGATACTGTAGGAAATCCAATTGATTATAAAAAATATTTAAGTAATTTATTAAATGATAAAAATATTGAAATTATAGTTGAAAGTAAAGCAGATTCAAATTATCCTTGTGTTAGTGCTGCAAGTATTATTGCAAAAGTTACTAGAGATAAATTTATTGAACAATGGAATTTTTATGATAAAAATACTGGAAGTGGTTATCCTTCTGATATTTATACTGTTAATTGGTTAAAAAGAAATTTTAATGAGATTTTTGGATATCCTAATTTTATTAGATTTTCTTGAAAAACTGTTTCTAATATTTTTAAAGAAAAAAATTGCTCTTGTGAATGGGAAAATTATAATGAAGAAGAAGAATTAGAAAAAGAAAAAAAAATGAAAAAAAAACCAAAAAATGATATAAATCAACAAGAATTGAGTTTTGGAAGTAAAAATCAATTGATTTTAAAAAATAATAAAATCGAAAATGAATTAAATGGAGATTTAATTAAGGAAAATTTTAAAAAGAATTTTTATGAAAGAACAAATATTTCACTTGAGATTGATTTATAAAAATTTTTTTTCATATTTATAATCTCATGATTAATATATAATATTTTATATAATTTAATTATTTTTAATATTAAATTTAAACGAATAGTCCCATTAAATTTTAAACTAATTATGGATAACGACTTTCAATTATCTTTATATTATGATGAAGAAAGCCAAAATAGTAGTAATATAGAATTAGGAAAAATGATAAAAAATTCTAAAGAAAATTTAATTCAAAATTTCGATTTTGATGATGAAGAAAAATCTACTGAATTATATTGTATATGTTGTATGAATATGATTGAAATTAGTCTTTTAATATGTTCAATATGTTTATATTTCTTTAATATAATATTTGAAAAGAAAAAAATTAATATTTTCAAATTATCAATTAATATTATTATTTCTGTATTTTTATTATCTACTCTTTTCAGAAATTTAGCTATAAAAAATGTAAATGAAAAAGAAGATGTAAAGAGAATAATTTTTTATCATTATTCATTTAATTATATATTTGCTCTTAATATTTATGTAATTTATTTCCTTTGCCTAAATTACATACCTAAAGATAATAATTGTAAGAATATTGGTATGTTAATTTTAGCTTTTTTAGGAATCATTTTAATAGGATATTCTTATTTTAATTATAAAAGAAGAGAAAAAAATTATATTTTAAATACATTTTTTAATTATTTTTCACTAAGTTTATCATTAAGTGCTTTATTTAGTTTTTCGTTTATTGTATTAATAAACACTTATATGATGGCTTTTAACAATTCGATTTTCATAATTCTTTTAACTATAATTTCTATTATTATGTTAACATTTTATAATGATATTATTTTTGGTTGTTTTATTCTTCTTTATCAAATGAGTTTCATACAAGAAATAAATACATATAAGATATATTTGAAAAGTAATATTATTTTTACTTCAATTTATATAATTTCTTCATTCATATGGAATTATAATAAAAATTTAAATAAAAATGATAAAAATGAGGAAATTATAAAATACCAAAATGATGACGAAATAGAGGAAAAAGAAAGTTTTTCATCTTATTCTGTAAGTTCATATGATACTTTCTAAATAGTTTATTAAAGTAATTGATTCATTAATTATATTTTAAAGTATGTAATAAAGTGTGTCATATTATTTATAATATATAATTAAATTATATATATATATAAATTGTTCATATCAAATTTTGTTAATTTTAAAAATAAAATTTAAAATAATTTAAAAAAAAAATATAATTTAAATGAAATCTAATGCTTTTGATTTTTATTCTTCAAATCCAAAATCTAATTCAAATTCAATTTACTTAAATACTCAAATAGATGACAGTAACAGATTTAAAAAAAAATTATTTAATATGACAAAAACATTATCATCAGAGACAACAACAGATAATAGTTACATAAATAGACCAATAATAAATTTTAAACCAAATATGCCATTATATAATTTTGAAGCAAATAACATAATAAATCCTTCAAAAATGAATTATATTGTTCCTGTTTCACCTCCACCTTGTCATCAAGTAAAAAGAAGTTATAGTACAACTTATAAATCAAATAATTTTAATAATCGAAGTAACTACAATAAAGGTAATTATATGAATTCTTTTCTTACTCCTAGTACTAATTATAATAATTCTGATTATTATAATTTTCAAAGTGGTTTTAAAAAAAAAAATTTATATTAAAAAAAATTAGCTTTTTGTTTTGAAATTTAAATTTTTAAATAAAAGGCATTTTTATTATTTAAATAAAAAATATTTAAATATTTTTTTTAAATCAAAGGATTTTTTTTATGATTTTGAAAAATAAAATTTACATTAAAAAAATATTTTTTATTTAAATTAATCAAAAATTTTTTTTATCATATAAACAAACACTGAATTTTACATAAAATATTTATCAAATTAATAAATAAAAGTATTATCTCTTTTCATTAGTTAAAAAATTTATTCAATAGTGTCAATTCTTATAAGTTTATATAATTGATGTCTTCCTCCATTAGGAACTAAACATTTAATTTCAACACCATTTCTTATATTTTTACTTGAAACATCTAAAGCACATTTTGAATCAAATGCAGAAACAATAAAAAAATATGTTTCAGTATTAGTTAAAAAAAACCATTTTTGTTTATCATTTACAATTTTATTATTTAATTGATATGTATATTCTTCTAAAGTAAAATTAAATTCAGAATCATAAATTTGATTACCAGAAATACCAATAAAAGAATCATAAGCTAAACTTTTAATTCCATAAGTTCCATCATTTTGATATTCAATTTTAAAAATTTCATTTTCATTTTGATTAGTTTGTTTTAATATTAATGTTGTTTCATTAAAATCATTATTATAATCAATATTAATATTCATATTTTTTTTTAATAAAGTTTCTAATCTATAATAACCATTTTCAACATCTAATTTTTCATATTTATTTGGAATTGGAAACATTTTATTCATTTTAATAAGACTTTTACCAAAATCAAGATATGAATATGCTTGACCTCCTTTATTAATAACAAATAAATCACAATAATTTGGCATTTGTGTAATATCATAATATCTAGCATCCATTATTTTAAATCTTCTATTATATTTATTAATCATATAATTAATTCTCATATGTTGATAATTCATTGCTTTTAATTCTCTTTTAATTGCTTTTGTACATTCATCTGGATAATCATAATAATTTATTGTTATATTATATATTTCTTCATTTTCTATTAAATTATCACCAAATGCATTATGATTAAATTTTTTAATTATTGCATCATTTCCAAAAAGTTTATATATAAATAACATTGCTAAATCTCTATTAACATGAAATTCTTTTGGATCTTGTCTTAATGATTTTCTTTTTGCTATATCTTTTAATGATTTTTCAACATCCCATTTAATAAAACTTTTATCTAATTTAGTATTTTTACCTAATATATAAGGATGAACTTCTCCATTTTCTTGATAAAATAAATCTGATTTTTTTAATCTTTTACCAACAAAACAATCATCATTAAAATACATAAAATTAGTAGAAACATTAAAATTTTTTAATCTCCATAAATTAAATTCAAAAGTAATACTTGATGCACTATCAAAACCTAAAACATCTTTATCTCTTAAATAAATTATTTTTTCTTTAATAAATTCTTTATCTTTGAAATATTTTACTTTATCATTAGGCATTAAAATATATATTTTATTAACCCAAGGAATATTTTCTAAAATTGAACGTATACTATATCTAATTTCACCATTTTCAATATCTTTTTTAATATTTGGTAATCCTTCTCTATGTAAATTTTCATCACTTAAATCTATATATTTAATTAATACATCTATTTTTTCATTATCTAATAATGATTCATCTTCTATTCCTGGGTAACAGGCATTATAATGTCTATTCATTTCTTTCCATTTTTCACATATGCTAATTAAATTTTTTTCTAGTGATTTATCTCTTCTTTTTTTAATTGCTGTTATGGATGTTATATAACAATATATTATTAAAATAAAAAATAAGTAGTATAATCTCCTCATTTTTTAATAATTCCTTTTGATGAATTGTTATTTTAAATAATTTGATTATTTAAAAATAATAAATAATTTTAAATATTTATTTATTTTTTTTAATGTGTAATAAAAGAATTTAATTCAAAAAATTTTTCAAAATATAATATTGATATATTTTAATTATAATAAAATTTTTAACAGATTAAATAAATATATTTAAATACTAAATAATATAGAACATTTTTTATGATAAAAATGTATAAAAAACTAATTGTATGAAATTAATTTCTCCTTATTAGATAATAATAATTTTTTTCTAATATAAATTTTATTTCTTAAATTTTAAATAAATTGTACTTAATAATTTGAATTAAATAATTTATAAAAATTAATGATCAATTAATTTATATATAATATAAGTTCCAAATTTTATAGATTATCAAAATTAATTATCACAGGAGCAGCTCTTTTTTTATTTCTTAAAGATTTAAGTTCTTGTAATTCAGAACCAATTACATTAATATTTTTATTAATTTTATTAATTTTACTAATTTTATTATTGTTATTATTATCAAAATTGATATGATATTTTATATTATTTTTCAATACATTAAAAATTCTTTTTTCAATTTTCCATTTGAAAAATAATATTGCTTGTTTTTTTTTTTTCATGATAAGTTATATATTCTCTAATATTTTTGATTAAATGTCTAATATTCATATATTTAATTATTTTTGAGTTATTCATTAAAATATTATCTTTTTTAATAATCTGATTCTTTATATTATAATTTTTTTTAATCAATTTTATTCCTATATTTAAATAAAAATATCTTATTTTTTCAGATTTTTTGATTTTCGACAAAAAATATAATTTTTTCATTATTCTCATTGTTCTATAATTAAAATATTTTTTAATTCTTCTAATTAATATATTAAGATTTTTTTTTAATAATATTTTATTAGTTATTCTATGTCTAACTCTTCTTAAGAAAGATTGTTTAATTAGAGAAAATTGTTCTTGTTTTTTTTGATTTATCCTATGTTTTATTTGAGCAAAATTTTTTAACATTTTAATTGATTTTTTAATGAGATATTTTTTTTGTTTTAATTTAGTATTAGATATAATTTTTAATAAACCAAAATAATGAGGATTAAATTTTTTCATTATATATTTTAAATTATTAATATATTGATATCTTCTTAATTGTCTAAAAATTTCTTCAAATTTTAAATTTTGTTTTGTTTCTTTTTTTATTTTATCAATAAAAATCTTTTTATAAAAATTTCCTGTCTTCTTATCAAATAATTTTGCATTATGAACTTTTTTCATTTCTCTTAAAAGAAAAATTATTGAAATTTTATTTCTAATTCCAAATAATAATAAAGTTCTATTTGTATAAAATTTATTTCTTTTTATATTTAATTTTAAACTACGAATAAATTTTTCTTTTAAATTTCTAAAATAAAATAAATATGCATGTGATGATGTAATTCTACCACCATTAGGTTTTTTTATTAATGAAACAATATTTTTTGTTTTTCTAAAAAAAAACCTACATTGAAACATTTTAATTAATCTTCTTAATTTTTTTCTTTTAACTTTTGTTCTTAATTTTATAATAAATTTCTTATATGCATGTTGAACAATAAAAAAATAAACATTGATTAAATATGAATTTTTGATTAATTGTGATTCCATAAATAAAAATTATTTTTAAAAATATTAAACTAATTATAACATTTAATTTATGAAAAAAATATTTATAAAAAAAACAAATAAAAAAAATATTACAAAAAGAATTTCAAAAAATGAATATTAAGAAAAAAAAAAAAATTAAAATTTAATACATATAATAATATAATCAAAAGAAATGGTAGATGCAAATTACGAAAAATTAATATCATTAGCAAGAATAACAGAACAAGCAGAACGTCACGAAGAAACAATAAAATACATGGAAGAAATAATAAAAACAAAAAAAGAAGATTTAACAATAGAAGAAAGAAACATATTATCAGCAGCATATAAAAATTGTG
>JAEEGL011911619.1_pt1 | contig 13004 bp, 7 predicted proteins | sample 9134231 | NCBI WGS metagenome assembly JAEEGL01 (sample SAMN16246548, study PRJNA631951) | gut metagenome | biome: gut microbiome; feature: rumen; material: fiber-attached | host: Bos | place: Iran: Karaj | collected 2018-10 | reverse complement strand
GCTCTCGAACCGGATATTGCTGTGCATTTTGAAAAACACATACCCGTCCTGTCCGTAAGTATACGTGGGATGCGTCAGTTCGCCGGCCACTGCATCGTTCAGCAGCTGATACCCTGTCACCATCTGATCGCGCAGACCGATCCGGTCCTGAAGATAGGACTCCATCGCCGCCTCGTATCCTTCTTCGCCGGGATCCGGCAATTCCGCCAGCATTCTGTTATCCAGTCCGGATTTTACATTGCTTTCCGTATTTGTCATGAACAGAGGCACAAGCAGGAAGGATAGAAAGCACAGGATATACAGTATCCTTGTCGTATTCTTCATTCTGGACCTCCCGGATCAGAACTGAAAATAGATGAACGGACTGTAAGTCGAATTGACCACATACAGGATATCCACCGCAAACAGCAGAAGGAGCGCCACTCTGCGGACGACGGTCCCGCCCCTGGTACCGAGCAGGGTCCTCGCTTTTGCGTTCAGCTTCCGTATGCCGAATACATGTCCGGCAACCGCGACCGCGATGAGGAGGACCGTCCTTCCCGACAGATAGTATCTCCATGTATAATTCACCTGTCCCGCCGTCATCGGCGCAAACAGATATTTGAAAGTCTGTACGGCGGATGAAATGTCCCTGGACATGAACAGGATCCATGCAAGGCATACAAAAACGCATGTGAGCATCCCCTTCAGGATCACCGGCATCCTGCGATACCAGGTCCGGTCGCGGACGGCGCGTTCAAAGACCGTCGCAAGACCGTGCAGAAGGCCCCAGACCAGGAAATGGATCCCTGTCCCATGCCAGAGGCCGGTCAGGATGAAAACGATCAGGAGATGAAGATATACGTTTCCCTTCCTGTTTCCGCCCAAGGGTATGTATACGTATTCCCGGAACCAGGAACCGAGAGAGATATGCCATCTTCTCCAAAATTCGGTGACGGAACCGGAAAGATACGGGTAATCGAAGTTCTCCCTGAACGAAAACCCGAAAATGCCGGAAAGGCCGATTGCTATATCTGAATAGCCCGAGAAATCAAAATACAGCTGCAGGGAAAACAGGATCACTTTCAGCCAGACGGTCGGTATGTCGACGCCGGTCCCCGCCATCGCGCGGTCGATCAATGCGATCTGCATCCCCAGCGTATCTGCGATAACCGCTTTTTTCGCATATCCGATGATGATGCGGTCTATACCAAGCGCGGTTTTTTCGAGAGTTGAACGCCGGTCCCTGAGCTGGGACTGACAGTCTTTCCATAATACGATGGGACCTGAAACGATCTTCGGGAACAGGGAAAGGAAAGTGAAGCATTCGAGCAGGCTGCCGGCTTGCGCGTCGCCGCGGCAGATATCCACCAGATAGGATACGGCCTCGAAGACGATGAAAGATATCCCGATCGGAACGATCAGATGTCCGACGCTGATCAGGGTCATGTCCGCCAGTCTGTTGATCCATTCCGCGATGAGGGAAACATATTTGTAAAACGCGAGCAGGCCAACGGTCAGAATGACGGGGACCCTTACCAGCCGCTTTCTTTTATCCGCGCGGATGCCGTCATCCCGGTTCTCCAGCATATGTCCCGAAACATAAACGAACAGGCAGAGCAGGAGGACTGCGATCACGGCTTCTTTATTGGCCCACCAGTAAAACACGAAGCTCATGACGACCAGAACGGCATTGTTGAGCTTCACGTTATGGAATACCCACTCACAGGCAAGGTAAATCACAACGGATACCGGTAGAAACACAAACAGGAAACTGAGTTCCGTAAAACCCATAATCATCTGCCTTTCCAGTCAAACAAGCGGAGGCTGTGGACCGATCGCATAAAAAACCATCTCTATGAATGAAGAACCCGGAAGAACAAGCCGCAGGCATGCAGCGCGTCAGAGAACGGTCACTGGCCCTGCTGAACGGCTGCATGCACAGCAGGATCCATCCTTTGAGAAAAGGACGCCGGAAACCATGTTTAATAGAGAGCGCGGAGCTGTCGGATTATCTTACGTTTTCACTGTTCTTCTTTCTTTTTCATTTTACCTGCGGCCATGTCATTTTGCAATATTGTCTTTCCGTGCGCCGGCCGTTTCCGTCGGAAGACGGAAGCCGGGCACCAGCTCATGTACGGAGCAGGAAACCGGCCTCCGGTTCCGGCAGAGGAAACCGGCCGGTCCCGCAGGCACGCCCCGGCGGCAAGGTATCGTTCTGATGTTGACTCTTGAACTGCCAGGCGGGCTAGAGTAATATGATGTTTAAGACCATTATTGTTTTTTCATGCATGCCGGGAACGCCGGCATGTCCGCAAACCCCGTCCAGTCATATACCGGATGCCGGGAACAGTGTTCCGTCCTAACGCGGCATCGGATCCGTATGACCGCGATCTGCCGCCGGGGCCTTTGGAGACAACGCTTCCTGATTCTTGCTTTCATCATCTGCCGCCCCCGCCGTCGCGCGGCCGTTCCATCCGTGGGAGGGATACCGTCATGGCCATTCTCGAAGTGAAAGACGTTTCATTCCAATACCGGAACAAGTACCAGACCGTGAACGCCCTGAACGGGGTGAACTGCGCCTTCGGGGAGGGCAGGCTCTACGCAATTGTGGGAAAGTCCGGATCAGGCAAGAGCACGCTGCTGTCCCTGATGGCCGGCCTCATGCTCCCGTCGGAAGGGGAGATCCTGTTCGAAGGGAACCCCACCTCGGGAATCGACCTGAACCGCTACCGCAGGGAGAACGCCGCGGTGATCTATCAGAGCTTCCGGCTCCTCCCGCTGCTGACGGTGCTTGAAAACGTCATGTATCCGATGGAACTGCGCGGCCTCAGGGGCAGGGAAGCCAGGGAAAAGGCGGCGGATCTGATCCGGCAGGTAGGCCTGCCGGAGACGGTGCTCCCGCGGCTCCCGGACATGCTCTCCGGAGGCGAGCAGCAGCGCGTCGCGGTGGCCCGCGCCATGGGCATGGATACGCGTCTTCTTCTGGCCGACGAACCCACCGGAAACCTGGACACGGAAAACGGGCGCCAGATCATCGACCTGCTTCTGAAGCTGGCGCATGAGAGAGGCTACTGTGTGATCGTGGTCACCCACGACCCGGACATCGCCGCCCGGGCCGACCATGTCCTGCGCATGCGGGACGGAAAACTCACGGAGGAGCAGGTCCCGTAGGGCTCTGCGTCTTAATGGAAGAAGGGGGTGGGGAAATGCAGGCTATCAAAAACGGGCTGAAGAGCACGATCAGGACGCCGGGAAAGAGCCTGCTGTTCGTGCTGATCCTCACCGTGACGGCAGCCCTTCTGACCGTGTCCTGCTGCGTGTTCGCTGCGGTCCGCGGCTATCTGGACGATTGCGACGATTACTACCATACCATCTCCGAACTGGAATATATCGGTCAGGATTACCCGGATCCGGTGATCTATGACCGGGATTTCGCCGATACTGTGTCGGCGAACCGGGACATCCTGAATGACCTCATCGGCTCCGCACCGGTGCTCTCCTGGGAGCCCGCGTCCGCGGAACTTGCCCTGTCGCCCGCGGTGCACCGGAAGGACGTCAGCACGCCCTTTCCCAACGCGGCCGTACTGCGCGTGAATATGCACAACTTCGACGAGCACCTGGGGCTGTATATCGCGCTGGTGGAGGAGTGCCTCTACTCGAGACTGGATTACACGAACAAGATGATCCTCGTGCGGCCGGTGGATGGGGCGGAGCCGCCGGAAAGAGGCTGTACCTACCTGCTTGCCGGCGAATTCTACGTCGGACGTTCCGCCTTCGCGTGTTTCCAGATAGAGGACGTCTCCTTCCGCAGAGGCGGCGGGGAGGTAGAACTGTCTCCGCTGCTCATGGAGGCGGCCGGCACCGGCTCGGAGGAGCCGTTCCGGGACTACGCCGAAGCGCTTCGCCGCGTAAACAACGCTTTCCGTGTGACCTACACCTCGGCCCTGGAAGATCTCTATCCTCTGCATGAACAGATCCTCACCCTGCTCGGAGGGCGGTTTTTCACGCCGGAGGAATACGCCGGCAAAGCCAGGGCCTGCGTCGTCTCCGAACGGGTCTCCGGACTCCTTGGGATGAAGGTGGGGGACCGGATCCCGTTGACCGTTCTGCGCGCTGACGGCGATCTGTACGATATCTCCACACACACGCAGACCGACGAAGGCGACTACGAGATCGTCGGTATCGTGAGCCACGACGACCGTTACCCATTCCGGGTCTTTCTGCCGGACGCACAGGCGGCAGGCTGCACCGTCCGCCCCGTGATCGGCTATACGCTCGGCCAGTTCCGGCTGAGGAACGATTCGGTACAGGCTTTCACGGAACAGGCCGCTCCGCTGCTGGAGCGGGGCTTCCGCCTGGACATATACGACCAGGGATACTCCGCCGCCACGGACCCCATGCGGGAATTGCTGCTGATCTCCGGGATCTTTCTGGCGGTCTGCCTGCTGCTGGCCGCCTGCGCCCTCGGACTGTACAGTTACATCTTTATTCTCCGGCAGCGCGACACCGGCAGGACCATGCTCGCTTTGGGGAGCGGCAGCCTCCACGTGTGCCTGTATTTCCTCAGCGCCGCCTTTGCCATGGCGGTCCCCGGCGCCCTGTTCGGAGCGCTCATCGGAAGGGGAGCGGAAAACACGGTGTTCGGGATGCTCCGGCGTTTCGTCACCCAGTTCGCGGATCAGGATCTGCGGTTTTCCGCCACAAGGCTGTCCGTCGTGCGCTCCCTGGACTTCGCTCCGGCCTCCTCCCGGACGCCTTATCTGATCGCCGCCGGGATCCTGGCGGGCGGGACCCTCGTCTTCACCCTGTGTTTCGCGCTGGCCAGTCTGCGGGAGAGGATGGCCGCCTCCAAGAAGGCCGGCGGGCGGAAGGTACGCACAAGATCCGCGAGGAATGTCCCGGTCTCCGGCCGTTTCAAATATGCGGTTCTGTCGGTCCTCCGTTCCCGCGGCCGTACGGCTGTCGTACTGCTGCTCGGCATCGCCGCCGGACTGTTCTTCGGACAGCTCACCGACTCTCTGACAGGATATCATGAGCAGATGGCCGCCTATCAGTCGAACGCGGTCATCTCGGGAAGTGCGACGGACTACTACGGGAAACGGATCGACGGCATCCTCATCGACGGCGGAACCCTGTCCAGGCTTGCCGTTTCCGATCTGGTGAAGGACTGCTGCACCACCACCGATCTGGGCCACATCAAGTTTCTTGGCGTGGAGGGCGGCAAGCAGATACCGTATACCTGGCCGGAATACGGGACCTTCTCCTATGAGTCTGCCATCTTCGAACTCATCCACGAGCCGTCATGGACCGGCACCTCGTCCATAGAACGAAGCCCTCCGTTCCACTATTCCGACGGGGGTTCCGTGGAATGGCTGGAGGGATGGAGCGAGTCGGATTTCATCCGCCTGGAACGGGTGCCCTACGGCGAGGATTCCGACGGGCCCTTCCGCTGGTCCGGACCGGCCGTCTGTGCGCTCCCCGCGTCTATGATGGAGAAATACGGGATCCGTCTGGGAGACAGGATCAACACGGCGGTCGAATACAGCCATCCGGCTTACGGCGACGTCATGAAACCGCTCCAGCTCCGGGTAGTCGCCGCCTACGATTCTCCCGTGGTCTGCACCGACGTATTCTCTCCCGTATCCTTCATGGACAGGGACTGGTATTTTAAAAACAAGTTCGTCGCGCCGGACCGCGATCCGCAGACGGCGGAATATCAGGCGCTCGGCCTCTCTCCGGCCCTGAACTACTCCAGTTTCACGTTTTCCCTGACGGACAACGGACGTCTGGACGAGCTTCGCGCGGTCATGGAGGAATCCGGCTTTACGTGGGTCCGCTCCGGCGTCCGGCTCCGCAGCCTCGCCGTTATCGAAGACGAGGTCTATCTGAACACGACTCACTCCATGGAACGGCAGATCCAGTTCGTGAGCGTCCTCTACGACTCCCTGTACGCGCTCGCGGGCGTCACCGGTTTCGTTCTGGCCTGGCTCCTTGTCCACTCCCGGCGCCGGGAGATCGCCGTCATGCGGGCGCTGGGCACCCAGCCGGGGAGGATCATCGGCAATTACGTTCTCGAACAGATGTTCCTGATGGTCGCCGGCCTCGGGATCGGGATCGCGGCCTGCCGTCTTACCGGGGCGGGACTCAGCGGGAAACAGTTCCTGCTCTCTTCGGCGTTTTGGGGGGTCTGGACTCTCTCGACGCTGATCTGTTTGGTCGCCGTGCTGCGGAAGCAGTCCTTTGCGGCGCTGACCGAACCCGAATGACGAAACGACAGCAAGAGCCCGAAGGACACCGCTTCCTACGGTCCTCCGGGCTCTTCTTGTATTCCGAAAAACGGGATCCGGACATGCGGCGTCCGGAAGTGCTCTTTCTATCGGATATATGCTTTCATGCTCACAGTATCAGGCGCTGAGAAAACACGAAGTGTCATATAAAGAAGACCGCCCTGTGACGGCCTTCCATGAGGTCCGGCAGGGCAGGAGGGTAGTATTCTTCTTTTTACTATTGAACGTCAAGAGGGAAAAAAGTAGAATTCCTCATGAAGGCCCTGTATCCGTCTCTAAAGAACGGAAAAGCGGCCGTTTGTGGCCGCTTTTCGTGCCACTCAGTCACTTGAAATCACAGGATAACAAGGGTTTTTTGCGCATGAACAGGCATATGTCCGTGACAGCAGAACAGTCCGAAGACCCCTGCTGCTTGAGGGGCTCCCGGACTGTTCGGAATATGGTCCGAGTGACAGGATTCGAACCTGCGGCATCCTGCTCCCAAAGCAGGCGCGCTACCAGCTGCGCTACACCCGGATCTGCGGCACTGTTCATTTTATCCGAATTGAACAGAATGTCAAGAATACAGAATCTATATCATCAGCGTTTCAAATTGTTGTACAGTATTCCATCTTGACGCAGGGACTGTTTTGTATTATCTTGTTAATACAATTTTGCGCAGATAATTACGGAACAAACACGGCATCATCCGCGTCATAAGAAAAGATATCTTCCATCGGAGGTCCAGAAGATGAAAAGATTTGTACTCATATTACTTGCCGTCGTCTTTATGGCATGCACGCTGACGGCGTGCGGCGGCACGGAGGAGACCGCCTCCGTGCAGAGCGTCCGCATGATCTGCGGTCTGGGTCCCGTCGGCCTTTCGAACCGCTATGCGGGCATCGTCAGTGCGGGGGAGGAGACGAAGATCGAGAAGGACGAGAGCTTCAAGATCGACGAGATCAAGGTCTCCGCAGGGGACGATGTCGTCCAGGGAGACGTGCTGTTCACCTATGACATGGAGGCAGGGCAGCTGGACCTTGAGAAGGCGAAGCTGACGCTGGAACAGCAGCAGGCCTCTCTCGCCAATCTGAAGAGCCAGAAGGAAGACCTGGAGAAGCAGAAGGCAAAAGCCAGCGGAAACCTGGAGCTCGAACTCAGTCTCGAGATCAGGGACGTGGAGACTCAGATCACCGAGGCGGAATACAATCTCAAGAGCAAGGAGAACGAGATCTCCAAGCTGGAGAACAGCATGCAGAACGCCTCCGTCGTCTCTCCCGTGACCGGGCGCATCCAGGCGATCAACGAACAGGGCGGATACGACGACAGGGGAAATCCGCTGCCGTTCATCTCCATTGTTGCCAACGAGGGCTATCTGATCAAGGGCTACGTAAATGAAGCGAACATCGCTTCCATCACGGAAGGCGGTGTCGTCCTCGTGCACTCCCGCACTGATGATCAGACGTGGACCGGGACCGTCCGCTCCATCGATTACGAGAACCCCGCGCAGAACAGCAATTATTACTATTCCGACGATACCTCGTCCTCTTCCAAATATCCCTTCTACGTCGTTCTCGATTCTTCGGACGGACTGATGCTCGGCCAGCACGTGTATATCGAGCCCGGCACCGATGCCGTTCCCGAGGAGGACATCATCCTGCTGCCCTCCTATTACATCCTGGACGCCGACTCCTCTCCCTGGGTATGGGCGCAGAACGGGTCCGGAAAGCTTGAGAAGAGAAAGCTGAATCTCGGCGGACACGATGAGATGATGGACACCTACACCGTCATCTCCGGCCTCGACGCCTCTGACTTCATCGCATTTCCCGAAGAGAACCTGAAACCCGGAATGACCTGCACCACCTACAGCGAGGCGGACTTCGCGCCCGGTGGAGGAGAGAGCCAGTCCTTCGATATGGGCGGTATGATGCCTGCGGAAGTTCCCGTGGAAGTGCCCATGGAAGAGCCCATGGAGTTCTTCGATGACTCCGCCGTCGTGGAATCCGGCGCTGAGGGGTGAACGCGATGATCCTTCAGATGACAGATATATGCAAGGATTACCCGATGGGCAAGACGATGAATCCCGTCCTCAAGCATATCAGCCTCACGGTCGAGAAAGGGGACTACCTTGCCATCATGGGGCCTTCCGGCAGCGGAAAGACGACCCTCATGAATCTGATCGGGTGCCTGGACGTTCCGACCAGCGGGACGTACCTTCTCGGAGACGTGGATATCGGGAAATGCTCCTCCCGTCAGCTCTCGGACATCCGCAACCGGGATATCGGATTCGTATTCCAGTCCTTCCATCTCCTTCCGAAGATGACGGCGCTGGACAACGTGGCACTGCCCCTCCTCTACGCCGGGGTATCCAAAGCGGAACGGAAGGAGCGGGCCCGCGAAGCGCTCGAGACCGTCGGTCTGGGCGACCGGGCGGATTTCCGGCCGGATCAGCTGTCCGGCGGTCAGAGCCAGCGCGTGGCGATCGCACGGGCTATCGTGAACCACCCCCGGCTTCTTCTTGCCGACGAGCCTACCGGCGCGCTGGATTCGGCTTCCGGCGCACAGGTCATGGATCTTTTCGAAAGGCTTCATGACGACGGCAGCACGATCATCGTGATCACGCACGACAGAGGCGTCGCGGAGCGTGCGCAGATGATCAGATACATCAAGGACGGCATCCTCACGGGAGGTGACGACGGTGAATAAGACATTGAAACGCGTACTGATCGGCGTTCTGGTCACCGTCGGAGTCATCGGCGCCGCCTGGGGGATCATGACCGGAATCCGGGCAGCCAACCGCTCCCCGGTCAAGGTCTATTCCGTTGAAAACTTCATGACGACCTACTGGGGAGATACCGCCGAGTCCTACGGAAGCGTGAGGATGAGCAACATCCAGAAGCTGTATCTTTCCGAAAGCCAGTCGGTCCGGGAGATCTTCGTCAAGGAAGGGGATGTCGTCAAGAAAGGCGACAGCCTCATGGCCTACGATACCACGCTTACGGACATCGAGCTGGAGAAAGACCAGATCACGATAGAAAAAAAGGAACTGGAGATCAAGACTTCCCAGGGCGAACTGAACAGTCTGCGCAACGCCGCCTCAAGAGAATACCTGGAATCTCAGGCCAACGCCCTGCAGAGCAAGCTGGACAAGGCATGGGAAAAAGTTTACGAGGAGCAGGGGAAGCCGGTCGAACTGCCCGTCGGCGAGGGAACATCCTCGTCTCCGCTCTATGTGGAGAGACACGACGGGACTCCGTACGATCCCGTAAAACTGCTCCAGGGGCGCAGCGACCTCTGGCTGGTCCTCGTCCGGAACGAAGGCGGAAACTATACGGGATATACCGGCCTCCACTTTGCCAGGAACGGAGGAACGCCCACCCCGCCTCCGTCCCCGGACCCCGTCGTTCCCGATGACGGCGGTGACGAGCCGCAGCCCGATCCCGTGACGGATCCCACCGAATCCGGGCAGGAAGATCCCGGACAGGAAGATCCCGTGCAGGAAGACCCCGGACAGGAAAGCGAAGAGGAGCAGCCCGATCCCCCGGCGGCCGACGATCAGGGGGACGAACCGGCCCCGGCGCCGTCTCCCGTCCCCTCCGGCGACACCGACCTGACCTGGACGGTGAGCGTGTTTGAACCTCAGGAACTGGATTCCCCGGTCATTGAGGAGACCGATGAGATCAAGAGCCTCCAGAAGCAGCTGGACAGGGTGTGGGATCTGCTTTCCAGAGCGTATTCAAGAGCGGAGATCGCCCAGATGACCGCGGAACTCGAAAAGAAGATTTCAGAGCTCGAACTGGACATCAGGATCGCCCGCGTGGATTACGCCAGAAAGCAGAAGGAAGCCGGTGACGGCATCGTTGTGAGCACGCTGGACGGCATCGTGAAGGCCGTCCGCGATCCGCAGGAGTCCTTCATCAACGGCGAGGCCGTCGTAGAGGTGAGCGGAGGCGGCGGATACACCGTGACCTGCTATGTCAGCGAACTCGAACTGGACACCATCTACGAGGGACAGGAAGTAAACGTCATGTCCTATCAGAACGGCATGAGCTATACCGGCCAGATCGTCAGCATCGACCGGGAGTATCCCGCCGAGAACGCCGATGCCTGGACCAACGGGAACAACAACGTGTCCTGGTATCCCTTCCAGGTGTTCATCGACGAGAGCGCCGAACTGCGCGAATACGATTACGTCGGCGTATCGTACGAGAAGGTCTCCGAGGAGGCCGGCACGTCATGGTATCTGCAGAAATGCTTCATCCGCTCGGACAACGGCAAAAAATATGTCTTTGTGCGCGGTGAAGACGATACCCTTGAAAAACGTTCCGTCCAGACCGGCAGGGATCTCTGGGGGGAATACTCCGAGATCAAAGGCGGGCTGACCACGGAGGACAGAGTCGCTTTCCCGTACGGCCGTGATGTCGTCGAAGGCGCCAAGACCGTGGAAGCCGAACCGTCCGAACTCTATGCGAACTGAGGAGGTGCCGGATATATGTTTGAGAATATAGCTCTGGCCCTTCAGGGCGTATGGAGCCACAAGCTCCGCTCCGTACTCACGATGCTCGGCATCATCATCGGCATCGCCTCCATCATCACGATCGTCGCTACGATCAAGGGTACCAACGACCAGATCAAGAACAATCTGATCGGCGCGGGGAACAACGTCGTGACCGTGCAGCTGCAGAAGGACGGCTATGCCTACGAGATGGAATATAACGAGCTTCCTTCCGGCGTCGCTCTTCTGGACGAAGACATGAAACAGAAACTTGAGGAGCTTCCCGACGTGGAGGGCGTCGGCTACTTCCGCAGGAGGAACTGGGCCGACGGCGTCTATTACAGGAACACATCCTACAACGGAAGCATCTACGGCGTCGACGCGGATTATCTGTCCATCAACAGCTATTCCATCTCCTACGGCCGCGGCTTTACCGCCGAAGACATGGCCGAACACCGCAAGGTCGCCATCCTGGACGGCAGTGTGGCGGACAGCCTCTTTCAGGGCGTCAATCCCATCGGGGAGACGCTGGAGATCGGCCAGGAGCCGTTCGTCGTAATCGGCGTGGCCGCGCAGAAGGTCGTGAACGAGGCGGTCATTGAGACCCTGAACGACTATTACATGTACATGAATGCCGGGGCGGGGAAGATCTTCGTGCCCATCGACTGCTGGGACGTCCTGTACCGGTACGACGAGCCGCAGGCCGTGTGCCTGAAGGCTTCCGGAACAGATGCGATGACCTCGGTCGGGACGAAGGCCGCCGAACTTCTCAACAGCAGTGCCGTTTCCTCCTCGGAGATCGCCTATAAGGCCGATGACCTTCTGGAGAGGGCGGGGGACCTGCAGAACCTGTCCAAGGCGACCAACAATCAGCTCCTCTGGATCGCCGGCATCTCACTGCTCGTCGGCGGCATCGGCGTGATGAACATCATGCTCGTCAGCGTCACCGAGAGGATCCGGGAGATCGGCCTGAAGCTTGCCATAGGCGCCAGGCAGCGCCGCATCCTGTGGCAGTTCCTGACGGAGGCTGCCGTGCTGACCACACTGGGAGGCATCCTGGGCGTGGGCTTCGGCATCGGCCTGGCCTTCATGATGAGCCGCGTCATGGGGACGGCCGTCTCCATCAGCATACCGGCGTGCGTGATCGCGCTGGTGTTCTCGATGGTTATCGGCATCGTCTTCGGACTTGTTCCCGCGGTCAAGGCATCCCGCCTCAATCCGATCGACGCGCTGAGACACGAATAAGGAAACGCAGCAAAGGCGGGCCCGGCAACGGGCCCGCTTCTTTGTGCCCGGATTTCCGTTCCGTCTCATTTGACGGTCACATAAGATTGTTCTATAATAAAATCCAGAAAAAAGATTTTGAGCTGGTGTTTGCATTGAGTGAGAAAACGGCGCGTTTTTTCGGTAAGAGCAGAGACAGGGACATGACTCAGGGCGGGATCGTAGGACATCTGATCGCGTTCATGCTCCCCCTGCTGCTGGGAAACATCTTCCAGCAGCTGTACAATATGGTGGATACCTGGGTCGTCGGGAACTACGTGAGCAACGAGGCCTTTTCCGCCGTCGGTACGCTGATGCCTGTCATCAACATGCTCATCGGCACGTTCATAGGATTCTCCTCCGGGGCCGGTGTCGTCATCTCCCAGCTGTACGGCGCCGGGGACAGGGAGAAGGTCAACCAGGCCTCCCACACGGCCATCGTGGCGACCGCCTTCATGACGGTGGTCCTGACCATCCTCGGGATCCTGCTGACGCCGTTGCTCCTCACGCTCATGAAGGTCCCGGCCGAGGTGTATCCGGAGGCGAAGGATTATCTGACGATCTACTTTTCCGGCCTTATAGGGCTCCTGTTCTACAACATGGGGTCCGGGATCATGCGCGCCATCGGTGACTCCCGTCGGCCGTTCTACTATCTCGTCGTGTGTGCGGTCCTGAACACCGTTCTCGATCTCGTTTTCGTCATACGGTTCCACTGGGGCGTCAAGGGTGTGGCCTACGCCACGATCCTCTCCCAGTTCATCTCCGCCTTCCTCACGGTGGCGTCGCTCGCGCGCACGTCCTCCTGCGTCAAGCTGTCTCTGCGCAAGCTGAAATGCCACTGGGACATTCTCAAGAAAATCGTCATCATCGGCCTTCCCGCAGCGCTCCAGATGGCCATCACGTCCTTTTCCAACGTTTTCGTGCAGTCGTACATCAATCAGTTCGGAGCCAACTGCATGGGCGGCTGGACCGCCTACCTGAAGCTGGACATGCTCATC